>Ga0209429_10002002_pt1 | contig 12254 bp, 7 predicted proteins | sample BarGraNGADG00212_3_FD_184493 | JGI IMG/M metagenome (GOLD analysis project Ga0209429, IMG submission 184493) | Arctic peat soil microbial communities from Barrow, Alaska - Barrow Graham LP Ref core NGADG0004-212 (SPAdes) (version 2) | ecosystem: Environmental > Terrestrial > Soil > Wetlands >... | reverse complement strand
CTGCAGAATATTGCTCAGCGTATTGCAGCGTACAAAGACCAGATAAGGTTTGTTTCGCTTTTTAAAAAGAACGAGATAACCGGAACGGTAGGCGCCTGTTTCAGGATCTCCGGTCAGGGTTATCTCCATTACCCATCAACCTATATCCGGTATCTTGCCTTTCAATCAACATATCAATCAGACACTAACTGGAGAAAAAGGGGAAAAGCTGTGATTAAGCCGGAAAAGGACGATACTTTCAAGCAAAAAACCCTGGAGATATTCAGCAAACCTCATATCCTTGATCTTCCTGATGTTTTTGAAGCTGACAAACACATTATGTATGCATTTATTGAAAGCAAGAATGAGAGATCAAAGAATCTTGTTCATCAGGTTGGATATGAATATATAAGGTCATTTCTGACAGTTGCCTTCAGCCGGTTTTCTCCAAAATACGATAACCGTGTTTCAAAACTCATTGAAAATGAAAAGGCTTCAATGGAGAATCTTCTCCTTGCTTTTTACAGGGATTATTCTTTTTTCACAACAGCATATTCTTTTTACGGGGATAAATATTATGTTTTGAAGGAGGAAGACAAGATCATTGCCGGGGTTTGTGCTATCCCTACATCGTATAAAGTATATGATGTCCCTGGTATCTGGGGTTGGGTGATGATGAAAATTCTTCCGGGAATTCCTTATTTCCGGAGATTATTCAGGCCCGGTGAATTCCAGTATCTTGTGTTTGATGCCATATACTGCAAAAAAGGAAGGGAAGCTGTTCTTGCAAAACTTTTTGAGTCAGTATGTGCCGCAGAGGGATTTCATACAGGTCTCACATGGCTTGATGACAGGAGTGAACTCTATGATAAAATAAGAACCGGAGTTAAAATGGGGGCGTTAAACCGGATGCTGAATGCTAAACCCGGACTGGTCTATATAAAATTTATAAATCTGACACAGGAAGAAAAGGAACATTTTTATGATGCCCCGGCATATATTTCAGGGTTTGACTTTTCATAATCAGTACCAGCGCCGCAACTCCAGAGAAATATTTAATATAATAAAATCAGACATTTATATGAAAAGAAAAATACTTGTTTTGATTCTTTCAACACTATTTGTAGGAGGTATTAATTCCGTTTCAGCACAGGAGCCTGAAGACAGATATGTCCCGGAGACAGATTCACTTGTACTGGGAAAACTTGAAAAATGGCAGGATCTTAAATTTGGGTTACTTATGCACTGGGGAACATACAGTCAGTGGGGAATTGTTGAGTCGTGGTCAATATGTGCTGAAGACGAAGCCTGGTGCAGGAGAAGTAATCCTGATTATGTTGAGTACAAAAGAGATTATGAAAACCTTCAGACAACTTTCAATCCTGTTGAGTTTGATCCCGCAAAATGGGCAAAAGCTGCAAAGAATGCAGGGATGAGATATGTGATTTTCACTACAAAGCACCATGATGGATTCAGTATGTTCGACACAAAACTGACTGACTACAGGATTACAAGCGATAAGACGCCTTTTCATACAAATCCAAAAGCAAATATTGCCAAAGAAATATTTAACGCTTTCAGGGCTGAAGGTTTATGGGCAGGTGCATATTTCTCAAAACCCGACTGGCATAATGAAAATTACTGGTGGCCTAATTTTGCAACCCCCGACAGGAATGTCAACTATGATGTAACTAAATATCCTGAACGCTGGGAAAACTTTATACAGTTTACCCAGGGACAGATCATGGAGCTTCTCGGAGGAGATTACGGGAAAATAGATATTCTTTGGCTCGATGGCGGTCAGGTACAGAAAATGACAAAGGAGGAGGTTCGTAAACAGATAATGTCTCCTGATTACAAGTTTGCGAGAATACAGAATCAGGATATACGAATGGATGAACTTGTTGTAAAAGCAAGGCAAAAACAACCCGGGCTCATTGTAGTGGACCGGGCTGTGTACGGGAAAAACCAAAACTATCTCACTCCTGAAAACAGAGTGCCTGAGAAAGCGCTCTCTTACCCATGGGAATCATGTATTATCGCCGGAGGAAGCTGGTCGTGGTTGCCCGATGCTAAATACATGAGCGGGAAAGATGCCGTACAGCTTCTTGTTGATATTGTTGCCAAAGGAGGGAACCTGTTATTGAATATTGCTCCGGGACCTCTCGGACAATGGCATGATGATGCATATAAGCTACTAGATGACATTGGTGGGTGGATGAAGGTGAATAGTGAAGCTATTTATGGTACAAGAGCACTGGCTCCTTACAAAGAAGGAAAAGTTTGTATCACAAGAAAAGGGGACAATACTATATACCTTTATTATATGGCAGATGAAGGAGAAAAGATGCCGGCACAAATTGGGATGGCGACCTACTCATTACCAAAAGGAGCAAAGGTCAGGATGGTTGGTACAGAGACTTACCTTAAATGGAAGAAGACCGGCAACGGATTAATAATCAACATGCCCGACAAGATCCGGAAATCTCCGCCTTCAAAATATGTTTGGGTGCTGAAGGCAACATTTTAGTGTACCGGAATTTTATGTTAGTGAAAAAGTATTATTTTTGCGCTGACAATGGGTTGTTAGCTCAGTTGGTTTAGAGCATTACCTTGACAGGGTAGGGGTCACTGGTTCGACTCCAGTACAACCCACCAACGCCCACCATAACCGCCAGCAGGCGCAAACGGTGGGTTTTCTTTTTAATTTTAGGACTCTGAATTATACTTTATTACAAAGAATCAACTTATAGTAAAATTACGCAAATTTCAGATGTTGCGAAAAACACTTTTTCACGTGCTGCCACATTGCTTCAGACAGCACATGCTCCGTATCCGGTTCTATGAAAAAAGTAAAATTATCGGGTACGCCTGCCTTTTGATACACTTCAGCAATTCTTTTGAGCCCGCGGCGAGCTGACTCGATTGGACTGCCGGTGTCCTTCTCACCAAGGTTCAAATGTAATGCTCTCGGTGCAATGAGCGAGGCAATTTCCGGTGTGTCGCCATACTTTCTCCACCCGGGAACGAAATTAGGGAAGCAATGTAACAGATGTTCCTCCTCAATCGCTTCATATGTTGGCAGACAACAGTTTCCGACCAGGCATTTCAATCGTGGTTCAAGCGGCCCAACGAGCCAGGTATGGGTTGAGCCCATAGAGTGGCCGTAGCAACCCAGCTGTTCTGAAAGCACCTCGGGACGCTCGCAAAGAAAGTCAATTGCCCGTTTCATGTCCAAGACGTTTTTCCAGGCCATACTTCGTCCCTGAACTACCTGACGGAGAAACTCGAAGCGCTCGTATTCCCCCAGTTTCAATTTTCCTGTTGGATCTTGCCGTTCGCCAAAGCATAGTGCATCAGGACAAAGAACAACATAGCCTTCACGGGCCAATGCAACTCCGGTATGGTGCATGGGATTGCCTGCCAGCCCTGCCGGTTCGGATTTCCCCAGATTATACTGGCCATTGTGCTGGTGCCAGACAGCGATACCGGGTGCAGGGTGAGCCGCCGTCACATTATCCGGCACCAATAATAACGCCGGGATTCTTTCGCCTGGTTGAGTTTCGTATGTCAGTGCCTCAATACGATAACCATCCTTCTGTATTGTCTCCCTGATTTGCTGACGTAACGGAGTGGATTCAGGGAATGGTCCGCCAAGACAGTCCAGATAATGAGCCCGTATTGTCTCCGGAGATGTATCGCCAGAATTTACCGGCGGAACCGGAGAAGCACATGCCTGGGGAAATACTATTCCGGTAGAGAGGGCTCCGACCCCTAGAATAATCTGAGACTTAAGAAAACTGCGGCGATTGTGTTGTGGCATCGATGAATGTCTATAATTGATGTATTTTTATGTTTCTGAACCAGACAGGATAACCGTGATCCTGAAGACCGATAAAGCCTTCTTTGGCAATTCCTTCGGTGAATCCGGGGAAAGTCTTGAACTTACTATTATTAACAAGGGCATCCCATGCAGGAGTCCATAATTCATACTCAACAACCTTTACCCCGTTCTGAATATGAGTAACCTTACCATTCTGAACACGAATCACAATTGTGTTCCATTGTCCTGCAGGATGAACCGTTTTAGGATCAGCTGCAATCATATCATACAGAGAACCGGCAAGATGACTTGCTATTTTATTGTCGGTTGCATCGACATTATCTAAAACCTGAATCTCCGGAGCGGCGTAGTAAATTGGTTCACCAGGAACTTCTCTTACGTTAAAGAAGATCCCTGAGTTTGCCATTTTACTGGCTTTCCAGTCAATTGACAATTCAAAGTTTTTGAATTTTTTTTCACCAAACAGAATATCTCCGTCTGCACCCTGACCGGGATTTTTACCTTCACCGGTAAAGACCTTCATTGCACCATCTTCAATAACCCAGTTTTTCGGCATTGCAGTTCCATTACATTGCCTCCAGCCTTTAAAATCTTTGCCATTGAACAGCAGAACCCAACCGGCTTTCTTTTCTTTTTCAGTGAGTTTATTTACTCCCTGACTAAAGGAAGGAAGTACAATAAGCATCGCAGCAACAAAGGATAAAATAATTTTTGTTTTCATAGTATGATTTTTAATTGTGATTTCTGAGACAAAATTAGTCAAAATAATTTATCCGCTAAGTCCAATAATTCTATTTGTTGTAACATTGGATATAACAAATAAACCGCGGAGCGGTTTCACAAATAATAGGAATAAGGATCAACATAAACATAAAAACACCGGAGGTGTTTCACGTTTAGGTTGATTGGATTTATGGAACCGCTCCGCGGTTCAAATGTATTTTGTGATGCTGATTCTATTATTGATGGAACCGCTCTGCGGTTCAAAATTTATTCTGTAATCAGTTATCAGGGATTATTTTTCTGTCGCTGGATAATAAAAGGTTAGATTTTAATATGCAGGATAACAGAGGATTATAATATTTGACTATAAAAATAGTCATTTTTATTGAAAAATATTTGCATGACTATAAAAATAGTCATATCTTTGTGCTGAAGGATTGACAGGTAAAGACAAAAGATAAAAGTAAAAAGACAAAAGTTAAGGTAATGCAACTGACAAAAGCAGAAGAACAGATAATGCAGATATTATGGGACATGAAGAAAGGTCTCGTAAAGGATATCCGTGAAAGTTTTAGCGACCCTAAACCTGCACGGAATACTGTTTCAACGGTATTGAGGGTTCTTGAAAAGAAGGGTTATGTCGGACATAAAGCTTATGGAAATGTTCATCTTTACCATCCGCTTATTTCAAAAAGTGATTACTCGAAGAGTCAGCTATTCGGACTGATGGAGGGGTATTTCAATAATTCTTTTCCGGCAATGGCATCATTTTTTGCCCGTGAAAAAGACCTCACAGTCAGGGAGCTGGAAGAGCTGCTTGAGGATACGAAAAAGGAATTGTCAAAAGATAAAAAACGGAAATAATGGAAGGATTTGCCATGTATTTGCTAAAGTCAGTTGTCTGGCTGACAGGTTTTGCCCTGGTGTTTATTTTATTTTTAAGGAATGAAAGGTTTTTCGTATTAAACAGAATTTATCTGATTACAGGAATTCTGACCTCATTTTTATTGCCGTTTATTTCGATACATTATGCAGTAGTATTGCCTGTTTTAAAAAACATGCAGACTGAAGAAATCACTGCTTTAAACGGGATTCAGAATGTTGGTTACAGTAACATCACTGATGCCGGACTATTATTATCAGGGCTCTACATATCAGGAGTTTTATTTGTAATATTTATGATAGTTAAGCAGAGTAAATCAGTCATTAAAGCCATAAAAAGATCTGAGATAAATAAATCGCATTCTGTAAAACTGATCAGAACAGCCGAATATCCATCTTCGTTTTCATTTTTCTCTTATGTGTTTGTCAATCCTTCAATTACAGACGTTGAAACAGAGGAGATTGTGAATCACGAACTGGTACATATACGGCAGTGGCACTGGTTTGATCTGGTGCTTGTTGAGTTGCTATGTATTTTGCAGTGGTTTAATCCTCTTGTCTGGATTTACATCCGGTTCATAAGGCAAAACCATGAATATCTTGCCGATGAGGTGGCGCTGCAGCGGACATCCGATCCGGCAATATACAGGGCGGCTCTGTTAAATCAGATTGTCGGCTATCCGGTCGTCAGTCTGGCTAATTCTTTTAATTATTCAATTAACAGTAAAAGATTCAAGATGATGAAAAATATTATAAGTTCACCTTACAGGAAGATGAAGATACTTTTCATTCTTCCTGTTTTTGCAATTGTTTTATACTCATTTGCAAAACCGGATTACAGATATGTTTTTATAAATGAAAATTCCGGAATCAAAGATCCGGCCCCGGCTGCATTCACAAAAGAGGTTAAAGGTACTGTTGTAAAACAACAGGATGGGAGACCATTGGAAGGAGCGATAGTAATAGTTAAGGGAACCACACTTGGCTCTTCAACAGATGCCAAAGGCTATTTCAGGCTTGAAAATATTTCTGATGAAGCCGAGCTTGTTGTTTCCTATGTAGGATTTAAATCCAAAGTTGTCAAGCCTGTTTTCACCTCAGAGATGATCATCAAAATGATGAGAGACACTGTAAAGTACTTAGATGCAAATATAAGTACTCCTCCTCCGCCACCACCACCACCGCCTCCTCCTCCAATTGATAAAGATGGAGAGAATAATGCCCCTGGTCAGAATACTGCAAATAGAGCATTTGTAGTAGTTGAAGAGTTACCTGCATTTCCGAGAGGAGGGACACAAGCTATGGCAGCATGGATATCTCAGAATCTGAAATATCCCGGGGAAGCTGTAAAGAGTAAAATCACAGGGAAGGTTTTTGTAGATTTTATGGTGAGCAGCACAGGCAAAGTTAAGAACGTGCAGGTGAACAAACCTGTACATCCGCTACTTGATGCTGAAGCTAAAAGGGTAATAAGCAACATGCCTGACTGGAAACCCGGAAGCCAGGCTGGCAAAACTATTGATGTTCAGATAATGGTGCCGGTAGAGTTTAAGTTGCAATAGAATCACCCCTCTGTCATCCGCCAGCTGGCGGATGACAGCCTTAATTGTGACTGAGATAGTTACCTAATCTTCATCTTTCTGGTCAATAGGCACAAAAAATGCAGAATGAACTACGGGAGGACAAGGAGAATCAATTCCTTTTACTGCTTTCCATATCACCTCATTGAAATCAGCATCACTAGCCATATCTTCTTTTGTAAAATCAAACAGCTCGCTTTTCCTCTGCCATTTGTTTTCTGCCAGGTTCTTTTCATTCAGATCAACCAGGCATGGTCTGACCTTAAACGATGGATGATCAGGGGTATTATTCATGCTTCTCCATAACGGAACTGCAGGAGCATCATACTGACTCATTGGTGGCAGCCCGAGGATCAGCTCAATGGTTCTGAGAAGTGATGATGTTGTGTAAGGAGTATGATCGACAAAATTCTTTTTCACATAACCACCTGCAATATAAGCTGTACTGCGGTGAGCATCAACATGGTCGGGACCGTTTTGGGCATCATCCTCCACGATTAAAACCAAGCTGTTTTTCCAGACAGAACTGTGGCTGAGATAATCCACAAACATACCCACTGCCAGATCATTATCGGCAACATTTGCAAAAGGTGTTGGTCTGCCGAGACTTAGTCCCTCGGTATGATCGTTGATGAAACGAATCGTATTTAACTGAGGCAAAGCACCTGCTGTCAGTAGCGAATCAAAGTCACGTCGCCACTGATTAAACCGGACAGTATCACGGACAGACTGATCCCATAATGTAAAATACTTACAGAAGTGATCTTTTAAAACCGGAATATTAGGTCCTTTGTCTCCCATAAATTCACCATACGTTCGAAAACTGACGCCATTCCGCTGACAGTTATCCCAAAGGAATCCGTTCTTATTATTTGCAATCTCTCTGCCTCCTTCACCGGGATATGCTCCTCCTCTGTCACCATAGCTGGTTGGCCAGTTTTTTTCAAGGTAATCTGTTGCATATGCTCCCATAGTCCAGCTATGACCATCGGCACTGACTTCTCCATCAACATAAAAATTATCAAGCAGAACAAATTCACGGGCGAGAGCATGCTGGTTAGGGGTTATGTTTTCACCAAAAAGAACAAGATTGCGATCTCCGTTTCCTTCAGGCATATCTCCCAATACCTGGTCATAAGTGCGGTTTTCCTTAATTATGTAAAAAACATGTTTTATAGGTGATGCATCGCCAACTTTCTGAGGAATAGGGTTGCCGGTGGTTCCCTCAGAGATCAGCTCCTTCTTCTTTATATAAGGGGTGTTATTATAAACAGCCTGTGAATAAAGAGCCATTTGCTTATCATCTGGAATATTGATAATACCAAGAGTTCCCCTGAACAGGCCGCCAATGTACTGAACTTTTATTTTTTTCTCCCGGCCCCCTTCCTGATAAACCACCTCTTCATCTTTCTGAATTGGATTTGGTCCGTATGGGTTTGCGAGGGAAGACAATCCTTTCCCGTTGCTTACCAGTATTTTATTATTGGCAATTCTGACACAAGTTGGATACCATGCGGTTGGTATAAATCCTTTACTCTTTCCCGATCCGGGGATACTTATATCAAAAACTGCAAGGCAATTATTATCAGCGTTGGCAATGAAAAGAGTCTTTTCATCTTTGCTCAAAGCCACGCTGTTCGGTGTAGATCCGGTTGGTGCATCAGGATAGAGTGCCGAATTGAGTGTTTCAATTACCTTCATTTGCCGTGTATCAATTACCGATACACTGTTATCATTGGCATTTGCAACAAATAAGTACTGACCGTTACCGGTAATGCATAAATCGTTGGGATTATCACCGACAGGAATTGAACCGGTGATTTTCTGCTGATATGTATCAAACAAAACTATTTTATCACAGCCCCAGCATGAAATATAAAGCATCTTATGGTCGGGGGATAAAATACAGGTATAACCTTCTCCTCCTAAAGAATATTTTGAGATAACTTTTTTAGTTTGTGTATCAATAACATAAAGAGAGTTATTCTCTTTTGTAACAACGTACAACCTGTTTTTTGCATCATCAACTGCAAGCCCGGCAACAGAGATTTCTTCAGGCCACGGTTTTCCTATCCTGATAGTATCATAAACTGACAGGCCATTATTCCGGATTGCATAACGGATAATTATGTTATCATTTCCCCCGGAAGCATACAAATACTTACCATCGCCTGAAAAAGTTAATCCAAGCCAGGCTTTTCCGATAATTATTGAGTCAAGAACAACTTCCCGTTCAATATCAACAAGCTGAATGGTTTGATCACTTTGTCCGTTGTTTGTAATGGCTGCAAGTTTCTTCGAAGGTGAAACAGCAATATTGAGAGGTAAATCGCCAAGAGATAACATTTTCCCCACAGGTGTCAATCTCCAGCCATTAGGCAGAGAAACACGCAAAGATTCAATTTCATTCAGTGACTGAGCCTGCATATTTATTGTAAGGCCAATCAGAATTATCTTACACAGAATCAGTATTCTCTTATTTGTCCGTGTCAACTTCATTTTATCAGTTTTATGCAAAAATTATTTTATCTCTTTTTTAAATCTTCGGGTTTCAAAGTAATTAAGTGTCCTATAGGCTTACCATTACGATAGGTTATAACCCGAAGTGTAATTGGTCCATCAGGAAGCTCAACAGGTTTTGAATATTTTGCAGTGTAGTTGTCGGGCATTGCATCATCAATAGTGTAGTAAATATCCAGACCTGGTATTTCTGATTCCATTTCAAGGATCATTTTTCCATTTTGTATTCTGGTCGAAATTATAGGATCGTAAACTGCCCTGGAATAATTCACTCCTTCTATTTCATTACGTGCAAATTGTGCTTCTACTCTTTGAACAAAATTTCCCCAGTTTTTTGTCTCTTTTGGCGACCAGAAAACTTCTGCTAATGCCCAGCCACGAGGCCAGGTCATGTACTCGGCATGGCGAAGGGTTGGAACCTGTTCGGTCCACAGGTTTCCCTGTCCTCCCAGAATATACTTTCCAACTGCTCCCTCAGGAACAGGCTCAAAACTATAGCAAGTATTTAAGCGTAACCCAGCGTAAAGAGGAGGCTCAATTGTTTGTTCGCCCTGTTGATAGTCAAGATAGGTATAATTTACAGGGGTCATAATCACATAATGACTCATCTGTGATGCTTCTATTCCACTCTTAATATTTCGCCAGCTCATAACAGTTGCTTCGGGTGAAATACCGCCTTCAAGAATCTCATCCCAGCCAAGAAGTTTTTTCCCTTTGACTTTCAGGATACTTTCTAACCGGTTCATAAAATAGCCCTGCAGATCCTCCACATGCCTGATGTTCAGTTTTTTCATAAGAGCCTGACACCCAGCATCCTTTGTCCAGAAGCCTTTAAAACACTCATCTCCTCCAACATGAATATAAGGATTGGGGAATAGCGCCGCAACTTCCGTAAAAACCTTATCTAAGAATTCATAGACTTTCTCATCTGAAGGATTGAGGGTATTATCTACAAACATCTCGAAGGTTCCATTACCATACCATTCTGAGAATGGAGAACCCGGATTGACTTTTGTACCCGGATCTTTACTGCAGCTCAATTCTGGATAGGCTGCAACAGCGGCCATACTGTGGCCGGGTACATCAATTTCAGGTACAATAGTTACATTACGGTCCTGTGCATATCTGATAATCTCTTTTATATCAGCCTGGGTATAGAAACCACCAGCAGTTGCCTTTTCATCAGGTTTGGGGTTGACGCGTTCACCAAAATGTCCCGAGCGAGGTACACGCCATGCACCAACCTCAGTAAGTTTCGGCAACGATTTGATTTCAATCCTCCATCCGTTATCATCTGTAAGATGCCAATGTAAGGTATTGTATTTGAAGCGGGCAAGTTGATCAATGTACAGCATAACCTCTTCTTTTGTGAAAAAATTACGGCTGACGTCAAGCATTATCCCTCTCCATACAAAACGCGGATAATCTGTTATATTAACTCCCGGGATTGTCCAGCTCATTTTTACTGCGGACTTGCTTTCAATTTCTTTTGGCAAAAGCTGAAGCAATGTTTGCATGCCATAAAACAGCCCGGCAGTTTCATTAGCAGAAATAATCACGCCGTTCGGAGCAGATACCAGTGTATAGCCTTCTTTGCCTAACATTGCAACCGGCACCTTATTTAGATTGAATTGTATTGCACCTGCTTTATTTTGTTGTGCTTTAATTGAGAAACCGGTTGGAACACTCAGTTTCTGAGCGAGCATTTCTGCTATTTTACGACTTTCCTGGTTATCAAAGCTGATTGTCGAAGCTTTAGTTAAAAGGTAGCTGCCGCCAGAAGATTTTATTTCAACTGGTCGGGGGATCAAATGTAATGCAGAATCTTGTCCATAGGCCCTTGCAATGGCGAAGAAAAGAACGAATAAAATAATCTTTTTCATAGAATGAAATAATTAAAATCGAATAGGGTGATTTAAATGATTATTAGCAATAACAAGCAAAATTAGTTAACTCAAACAAATAATTACATTTATTCTTTATAATTCTATTTTGTTTACTCCGATAACAGATCAACTCCCTCATTAACAAAATTAGCAATGCGATTATCCGGGAGTTAAAGATTCCTTTATTTTATAATCAATCCACTGGTAATCTGAATAAATATAGAATCGTTTTTAGATTTGAGACCCTGGCTGGTGCAGATTGTGACAATCTGATTATTATCACGGAAGCAATTACAGGTCTTCGATACATATACAGTATCAGGCTCAAAGCCATACTCTTTAAGGTAGTTTGAGATTTCTTTAATAGCATCTGCCGAAAGAGTAGTTACACCTGAAATGGAATAACCTTTTAAAGAAACACTTTGAATTGATTGAGTACTATCGATCCGGTTACCCCAGTTTAGATCGGCAGGTTGCGGTGCAGTAAATTTCATACTGCTGAAATCTCCTGCCAGAGTCTTCAATATTCTGATTTCCGGGTATTTTACTTCAAGCGGGATTGTACGGGTATAAATTTCCTTACCCTTATTAAAGGTCAGAGTATCATTTGACAGTAAAAAGCTGTATATTGTTGTTGGTCCGTTATCCATAGTAATAATGAACTTATCTTTAACGATTTTCCATCTTCCATACACAACAGGGTGCATATCCTGGGTACCAACAAATATATAACTGCTGCTATCTTTCAGAAAACTATACGCCTCTACATCTCCTTTTATCGTATACCATTCTCCGAGAAAAGATTCTTCGTGGAGTATTGGTTTCTTCTGTTTGCAACCG
>Ga0209429_10002001_pt1 | contig 12262 bp, 9 predicted proteins | sample BarGraNGADG00212_3_FD_184493 | JGI IMG/M metagenome (GOLD analysis project Ga0209429, IMG submission 184493) | Arctic peat soil microbial communities from Barrow, Alaska - Barrow Graham LP Ref core NGADG0004-212 (SPAdes) (version 2) | ecosystem: Environmental > Terrestrial > Soil > Wetlands >... | reverse complement strand
GGTGCTCGAGGTAGCGCAGACCTCCGTGGATGAGCTTGCTCGAGCGACTCGACGTCCCGGCGGCGAAGTCACGCTTCTCGATCAGCGCCACCGTCAGGCCCCGGGTGGCTGCGTCGAGCGCGACGCCGCACCCGGTCACGCCGCCACCGATCACGAGAACGTCGAAGGTCTCGGTGGCCAAGCGTTCCAAGGCACGCCTTCTAGCCTCAGGACCCAGCCGCGACGCGCACACATCCAACTCCATCAGACCAGCCGCCTCCACACGGCGCGCCGCGGGCGTCGTCGTGACCTACGTGACGACTCCGCTCGCCGATGCGCCATTCCTTCGATCAACGCTCGGTCCGAGAAACGTTCGGCACTCGGAAGAGACCGTGCCGGACGACCGGATCCTTCGCAGTCTACGGGGCCGCGGACCGGATGTCCCGCGGTGAGTCCCGCCGGCCTGCGCCGGGCACGGCCTGACGGAGCTGCTCGCGGCCTCGGTCCACAATTGCCGCGAGCCTCTGGCGTTCGCCGACCCGGAGTTCGAGGAGGGCGACCTGCCGCGCTCGACCCGCCTCACCGGCCCGTGCGACGATAGCGCCGTCGATCGTATCGCCGACGTGAAAGCGTGGCGAAGAGCCCGATCTTGGTGACATAACTTACAGTGGCTGTAAGTTACCTGCAACGTAAGTTATGATTGCGACATGTCGGAGTTCGTCAACAGAAGCGAGGAGCTCGCCGCTCTTGAGCGCTGGTGGACAGGCGCCGACGCTCGGCTTGGGCTCGTCTGGGGCCGGCGTCGGGTCGGGAAGACGATGCTCCTCCAGCGCTTCGCCCGGGCGCGGCCGGCGGTCTTTCACACCGGGGCCGGCCGACCGGCGGCCGACGAGTTGCGCTTGCTGTCCACAGCCGCCGCCACGGGCGTCGCCGCCGGTTCACGCGATCTCGTCGCGCGCCCGTTCACCGATTGGGACGACGCGCTCGACACACTCGCCACGTCGGCGGCCGACGAGCCCTTGCTGCTCGTCCTCGACGAGTTCCCCGATCTCCTCGTGACGGCGCCGCATCTGGAAGGCATCCTGCGCGCTTTTCTCGAGCGCGCCGCCGGCAAGACCATGCTGCGCATCCTCGTATGCGGCTCGGGCGCGCGCACGATGGTCAAGCTGCAGGAGGAGCGGGCGCCGCTCTACGGGCGCTTTAGCCTCAAGCTGCAGCTCCATCCTTTTCGCCCCCACGAGGCGGCGCTCATGCTGCCGCGCTCTTCGCCTGAGCGCCGCGCCCTGGTGTGGGGCCTGGTGGGCGGCGTCCCGCTCTATCTCTCCTGGTGGGACGAAGAGGCATCCGTGGCTGCCAATCTGCGCGAGCTCTTCTGCCGGCCCGGAGCGCCGCTGCTCACCGAAGGTCAGTTCCTGCTGGCCATCGAGGGCGACATCAGCGGTCTGGGTGGCACGGTGTTGCGAGCCATCGCCGCCGGTCGTACCAAGCATCACGAGATCGCTGCCGCAGTGGGCACCGAGCCGGCGCGCACGCTCGACCGGCTCATCGAGCTCCGCCTGGTGGAGCGCCTCGTGCCGGTGACCGAGGAGCACAGCCGCACCAAACGACGGGTCTACCGCATCGCCGACAACTACCTGGCGTTCTGGCTGGGCGTCGTGGACCGCTACTGGGCCGAGATCGACCGGGGGCTGGGCGGACCTGCAGCCAAGGCGATCGAACGAGCGTTGGACGACGCCATGGGATGGCCGTGGGAAGAGGCGTTCCGCTGGCACCTGCGGCGCATGATCGAGACGGGCGATCTGCGCGACGACATCGTCGCCCTGGGCCCCTGGTGGAAGGCAGACAACTCGGTGGAGATCGACGCGGTGGGGCTCGCCGCTGAGTCGCGAGAGGCCGTCCTTCTGGGCGAGGCGAAATGGGCGCGCAGCGTCGACGCTCGCCAGGTGGTCGCCGGCTTGGAGCGCGGCAGCGTCGAGCTGCCGCGGCGTGCGGCCGCGCCCGCATACGCGGTGTGCGCCCGGGCAGATGTGCGTCACCTTCAACCGGGGGTCACGGCAGTGACCGCGACGGACATCTTTGGCACGTAGGCGCCACCGGGTGTTCGAGCCTGCGGCATGCGGCCAGGAGCTTCAAGAGACCGAGGGAATCGGCTGCGCCTTGACGACGTGCCTGGTCGTCATCTGGGGCGCACGGCTCGGCTAGGCTCCGCCCAGGTAGGCTTCCTGCACATGGGGGTTGTTGAGCAGGGCCGCGCCAGCGTCCGAGAGCGTCACCTTGCCGGTCTCGAGGACGTAGCCGCGGTCGGAGATCTCCAGAGCCACGTGGGCGTTCTGCTCCACCAGGAGGATGGTGGTGCCCTGGGCGTTGATCTCCTTGACGACGTCGAAGATCTTCTCGACGAGCATGGGGGCGAGGCCCATCGAGGGCTCGTCCAGCATCATGAGCTTGGGCCCAGCCATCAGGGCGCGGCCCATGGCCAGCATCTGCTGTTCACCGCCCGAGAGCGTGCCGCCCGGCTGGGACTCGCGCTCCTTAAGCACCGGGAACAGGTCGTAGACCCGGTCGAAGTCGGCCGTGAGGTCCTGACGTGGGCGCGAGAAGGCGCCCATCTCGAGGTTCTCCTGGACTGTCATGCGCGGGAAGATCCGGCGCCCTTCGGGCGCCTGGGACAGCCCCAGCGTCACGACCTCGTAGGGAGGCACGCTGGTGAGGTCCCGGCCCTCGTAGAAGATCTTGCCCGACCGCGGGCGCTGCAGCCCCGAGATCGCGTTGAGCGTGGTGGTCTTCCCGGCGCCGTTGGCGCCGATCAGGGTGACGATCTCGCCGCTCCTGATCTGCAGAGAGACGCCTTTGATGGCCTCGATGTTGCCGTAGAGCACGTGGATGTCCTGCACGTCCAGCATGACCTCGCCGGCCGCACCGACTGTTTTCGCCGCGGCGCCCACCTACGCGCTCTTTCCCAGGTAGGCTTCGATGACCTTGGGGTCGTTGCGCACGACATCCGGCGAACCCTCGGCGATCTTCTCGCCATGGTCGAGCACGACGACGCGATCCGAGCTGCCCATGACGACCTTCATGTCGTGCTCGATGAGGATGATGGTCATGCCCTCGTCGCGGATCTGACGGATGAGCCGCAGGAGGGCGGCGGTCTCCTGGGGGTTCATGCCGGCCGCCGGCTCGTCGAGGAAAAGCAGAGCCGGCTCCGTGGCCAGCGCCCGGGCGATCTCCAGCCTCCGCTGCGACCCATAGGGCAGGTTCTTGGCCAGCTCGTCGGCGTGGCCCGCCAGGCCCACGTACTCCAGCAGGGCCAGGCTCCTGTCGTGCACGTCCTTCTCTTCGCGTGTGGCTCGAGGTGTGCGTAGCACGACCCTGAGCACGCCGCTGTGAGTACGGCAGTGCCGCCCCACCATGATGTTCTCCAGGGCCGTCATCTCGTTGAAGAGGCGGATGTTCTGGAAGGTGCGCGCGACGCCCAGCTTGGTGACCTTTGACGGGAGCATGCCGGCGATGTCGCGACCCTTGAAACGGATGGCGCCCGACGTGGGTCCGTAGACTCCGGTGATGGCGTTGAACAGCGTGGTCTTGCCGGCCCCGTTGGGACCGATCAACCCGACGATCTCGTTCTCGTCGGCGTGGAAGTCGACTTTGTTGACGGCGATGAGGCCGCCGAAGGCCTTGACCAGCTGCGTCGTCTCGAGCACCCGCATGGGCTCAGTGGCTGGCATCGGACCACACCTGCCGTTCCTGTTCCGACTCGTCCTTGCTGCCGGGCCGCATCTCCAGCTTCACGCGCATGGACCCGAGCAGGCCCTGCGGGCGGAAGACCATGAGGAGCACCAGGACCAGCCCCAGGGCGATCCCGCGCGTCTCCGGGTGGGCCTGCACGAAGGAGAAGTCGCGCAGCCACTCCTGAAGCGCTATCCAGACGGTCGCGCCGAGGACGGGGCCGACGATGTTGCCCATGCCGCCGAGTACCACCAGGCTCAGGATCAGGAACGACTCCATGAGCATGAAGCTGCTCGGCGAGATGTAGTTGAGGTAGTGCCCGAAGAACACGCCCATGGCGCCGGCGAAGAACGCCCCCGTGGCGTACGACAACAGCTTGTAGCGCGAGGTGTGGATGCCCATCGCCTCGGCCGCCACCTCGTCTTCGCGGATGGCCGTCCAGGCGCGGCCGATGCGCGAGCGCACGATCCGCGAGATCGTCCAGAGCGAGAGCAGCGCCAAGGCGAGACCGAGGAAGTAGAGGCTCTTCTGCGTGGTGAACTGGAAGCCGAAGAACGCGGGCTTGGGGATGCCGGAGATGCCCGACGGCCCGCGCGTGAGCCCGACCCAGTTGGTCGCCACGATGCGGACGATCTCACCGAACCCGAGGGTCATGATCGCGAGGTAGTCGCCGCGAACGCGCAGGGTCGGGTAGCCGATGAGCACCCCGGCGACGGCGGCCAGCAGCCCGCCGACGACGAAGTTGACCCACGTCAGCCACCAGTAGGCATCGATGTCGACCCCGAACTTCACCTTGAGGACCTGGTTGAAGATGATCGCCGTGTAGTAGGCGCCGATGGCGTAGAAGGCCACATACCCAAGGTCGAGGAGCCCGGTGAAGCCGACGACGATGTTCAGCCCCGAGGCGAGCACCACGTAGATCACGACGACGGTCATCAGCGTGATCCAGCGATTGGACCCGACCAGGAACGGCAGGATCACCGCGATGGCGAGAAGAACGGCCAGGAGGACTCGGTGAGACTTGGTGGATCCGCCTCCCACGAGAGCGGCGGCGATGGGATTGAGCCTCGTGCGGAAGCGGCCTGCGCCGGCGCTCTGCCCTTCGGCCTCGCTGGTGTCGCGTTTGCCGGCCATGCTAGGCCTTCTGCGACACGGTGGAGCCGAGCAGGCCGGACGGCCTGAACGACAGGATGAGGATCAGGATCACGAACGCGAACGCGTCGCGGTACTGCGAGCCCATGGGAAGGTAGGCCGAACCCAGAGCCTCGACGACGCCCAGCAGCAGTCCGCCCAAGAAGGCGCCGGGGATGTTGCCGATCCCGCCCAGCACGGCGGCGATGAAGGCCTTGAGGCCGGGGTTGAAGCCCATGAGCGGCCAGGCGGCGTGATAGACGCCCCCGTACAGGCCACCGGCCAGCGCTCCCATCGCCGAACCGATGAGGAAGGTGAGGGTGATCACCTTGTTCACGTTGACGCCCATGAGAGCCGAGGTGTTCTTGTCCTGGGCGGAGGCCCGCATCGCGCGACCCATGCGCGTGCGCCGCACGTAGAGGTTCAGCAGCAGCATGGCCACGACCGTGACGACGACCACGAACACCTGGAAATAGGTGATCTGGACCCCGCCGAGCGCGAAAGCTTTGGGTGACCCGGCCGCCGTGGTGAACAGCGGGATGCCGGGGAACGGGACCTGCTGCGATCCGAAGATGGCTTGGGCCACGTTCTGCAGCAGCACGGACACGCCGATCGCGGAGATGAGCGCCGCGAGTCGGGGAGCGTTGCGCAGCGGCCGGTACGCGAGGCGCTCGATGACCACTCCCATGATGCCGACGACCGCCATCGCGATGAGGATCGCGAGGAAGAAGTTCAACCCCGGCATGCTGACCGTGTTGCCGAAGAGGGTAATCTCGGGGGCCATCATCATGATGGTGATGAAGGCCCCGAACATGAAGAGCTCGCCGAAGGCGAAGTTGATGAGCTCGATGATGCCGTACACCATGGTGTAGCCCACGGCGATGAGGGCATACAGGCACCCGATCATGAGGCCGTTGACGAGTTGCTGGGCGAGTTCGCTCACGAGGTCCTCGGGTCCGCGGCGTCGGTTTTCTCAGTCGGTGCGGGGAGGGGCGAGAGGCGTAGCGCCTCTCGCCCCTCCCCGGCCGTCGCGCAGATCCTTACTGTTCCGGCTGCTGAGGAGCCGTGGCCAGGCCGCCGTGCTGCACCACGACGATGGTGAGCGGCTTGACGACGTCGCCGTTCTCGTCGAACTTGATGGTGCCGGAGATGCCCTCGTAGGTGCCGATCTGGGCGAGGGCGTCGTTGATGGCGGTGCGGTCGTTCTTGCCGGCCTTCTCGGCCGCCTTGGCCGCCAGCATGATCACGTCGTAGGAGTTGGCCGCGAACCAGTCGGGGTTGGCGCCCTTGTACTTGTCCTGATAGGCCTTGACGAACTTCTGGACGGCCGGATCGTTGCTGGAGTAGTCGAAGAAGGTGGAGACCAGCATACCTTCGACGGCGGCGCCGCCAAGCTTGGGCAGCTCGTCGGACGCATACCCGTCGGAGCCGAGGAGCTGCACGTCCATGCCGAGCTCCCTGGCCTGCTGCGCGATCTTCGAGCCCTCGGGGTAGTAGCCGGAGAGGAACAGCAGGTCGGGGCCGGCTCCCTTCAGCTTGGTGAGCTGGGCCTTGAAGTCGGTGTCACCGGCGGCGTACTGCTCTTTGCCCACGACGGTGCCCTTGGCGGCCTTGACGGCCGCTTCGTAGGCGTCGGCGAGGCCGCGGCCGTAGTCGTTGTTGTCGTACATGATGGCGATCTTCTGCTTGCCCAGCGTGTTGACGCTGTAGTTGGCCAGCCCTACGCCCTGCACGGCGTCGGTCATGCAGATGCGCCAAATGTAGGCGCCCAGCGTGCTGATGTCCGGGTTGGTGGCGGACGGCGAGATCATGGGCAGGCCGGCGGATTCGTACTTCCCCGCGGCGGCGATGGTGGCGCCGGAGAACAGGTGGCCGTCGACGACGACGACGTCGGTGTCGTCGATGTACTTCTGGGCCACGAGCACGGCCTGTTGCGGGTCGCCGAGGTCGTCGCCGATGGCGATCGAGACCTCGCCACCGTTGACGCCGCCCGCCGCGTTGAGCTCGGCCATGGCGATCTCGGCGCCTGCCTTTTGGGACACGCCGTACGTGGCGTACTGACCGGTCATGGAGCCGGCGACGCCGATCTTGAACGGGGTCGCTGCGGATCCGGAGGCGCCCCCCGACCCACTGTCGCCGCCGCAACCCGCGACCGTGACGAGCGCGAGCGCCAGTGCCAGCACGGCGATAGAGATGATCAACAGCTTCTTGCGAGTGATGCTCATAGTCCCTCCTAGATGATTCCACCTGAGAGCCCGGGACTTCTGTCGCCACCGAAGCGTGCTCCAGGTGGCCCCCTTGCTTGCCGGGCAGTCTAGTGGCGCGATGGGAGTCCGTCAAGGCGGGGTGATGTGCTGCGCGACGGGGTCGCCCGAATAGATATCGCTTGCGCAAGGGCCCTTGGTCTGCGCGAGCAGGCCATCGCCCTCAAGAGCACCGGAAGGAATGGCGCGGCAAGCTGATCGTCCAGGCGCCATCCTGATGGCTGTCGTTACTTCGCGCGCGCGACCTACATTAATAGTAGACGCCCGCCGTGACCCAGCTGACGGTGCGCTAACGCCAGCGCGGGTTCTTGCGCGGCGGGTCACCGCGGCCACGGCCGGCGCCGCCCGCCGCGTTTGTGGACCGTGTCGGTGCCGTCGTTCCACAACCGGATGGTATCTCCGCCGCCGCTGCCCACCGGACACCATCGCCTCACAGCGTGCGCGGAACCGTAGACTCCGCTCGTCACCCCAGCTACTTGCCGTGGCGCATATCGGCAGCGGCGCAGTCGAAGGCGCCCATGCGGATCGGATCGCCGATGCGCAGACGTGACTCGGGTGTTCACCTTGGTCTCGCTGTACAGTTGAAACCCTAGGTACTTAGGTCTAGACTCGCTCACAAGGGTTTCCGGCGAGAAGCCGATCCCGCACAGGCAGCGCGTGTGGAACCGGTCTTTTTTCACCTGTCTCGCCGGTGCCGGCCGTGTGTGATACGTGCCGACGGGAGTGTGTGGCTCCCCTGGCGCGTCGTGTCTCACTCACGGCACGGAACCGTACCGGGTCGCGTTCGCGTATGCACGTGACGACCCACATGGTTGGCGCGAGGGGGGATGCAGAAGCCAACTGCAACATTCAAGCGGCAAGCTGAGGGAGCAAACATGGGGAAACGAGCAGTACTATTCTTGGCCGTCGCCGTCATGGCTGTGGTGATCCTGCCGGCCACGGCGTTCGGCGCTGGTCTCAAAAACGAGTACGGCATGCATTACGCCGGTCAGCCCACGTGCACTGGGTGCCACGGCGCCGAGTACGCCAACCAGGTCCACGGGCGCTTCGCCACGCGGGGCCTGTTGCCCAAAACTCCGGTAGAGTGGACGAAGTTCAAGGGACCCGGCAATCCGCTGCAGGTCCTCGGCCCGGCCCCCGCGCTGTTCTCCGGCGGCGGCGAGTACAACATCGCCGGCGACACCTGGGTCACGCTCGGTGACACGCTGGGCAACTCCGGCGTGGGCAACTCCGGCGGCGAGTACCTGTTCTGGAAGGGCACCACGGATCCGACCGTGATGCCGTGGAACCTCGTCGAGGGTCTCGCCTCGGAGCCCAGCGGCGCATGGCTCTTGGCGGACGGAGAGCCCAAGGGCCTCTACGACGTCAGTTACAGCTGCCAGCGGTGCCACCAGCTGGGCTCCACGGTGCCGAAGGCGAGCGCTACGGTGCCCAACCCCGCGGCCATCGTCGCCGTCACCGCGACGACGGCGAGGCAGTGGGCTCGTCCGGACGACACAACGAAGGAACAATTCATGGCCGACCCGGCCGTGTCGTATGCCGGTCTCGGCATCCAGTGCGAGAACTGCCATGGCACCGGCGTCGACGCCGTGACCGCGGGCGGCGGTCATATGGGATCGGGCACGCAAGTCTCTACCTCGCTGGAGACCCTCGGTCAGTCGCAGGTGTGCGGCCAGTGTCACGGTAGCTTCACGGACGTCGCCGGCACGGTGGGCATCTACGGCTACACGACCAACCAGCCGCTGCGCAACTTCGTCGACGTCAACGGCGCGTCCGGCGGTCAGTCGTACACCAAGATCCCCACGGTGGCCGAGTTCATGGCCACCCCCGCGGCGTTCTGGATGTTCCCCAACGGCAGCAATGCCAAGGGCGGCCACTACTACTACGACGAGTGGTCCGCCTCGGCGCACTCCTATCGCGGAGCTCTCACCAGCACGTCGCCCGACGCCATGACCTTCCAGGCCGCGGGCAACGGTCACTACTCGAACAGCATGGACCCAAGCCTCAGCGGCTGCTACAAGTGCCACACCGGCGAGGGCTATCTCAAGAGCAAGGACGCGGCGATCGCGAAGAACTTCACGCCCGCGTCTGACAACGTCGGCAAGATGGGCCAGGAATGCATCACCTGCCACAACGGGCATCCGTCCGCGGTCGGTGCGGCCAACGTGGTCCGCAAGCCCGACCCGGCCGGCGTGCGCAGCGCCACCGGCCTCTCCAAGGCCAACGACAGCATCTGCGAGGACTGCCACAACTGGCAGTACGAGGTCCTCGGCACCAAGCCCGCATACGCACCCTTGGCAGACCTGACCGCCCACGCGGCGCCGAGCCACCCGCAGCGCGAGACGCTGGAAGGCCGCTCGATGGTCGAGGTCCCGACAGCCGGCCAGTTCATGCCGGGCGCCAAGTGCGAAGACTGCCACATGCCCAAGACCAACACGGGCGCCAACCGCATCTCCCACGGCATGAAGCCCATGCTGCCGGGCGACGCTCAGACGTGGATGACCGCTGCAGGCTCCAATTACCAGGGTCAGGACTCCTGCTCCAAGTGCCACGGTGGCCAGACGCGCAGCGAGCTCCAGGCGAACATCGACAAGTGGCAGGCCGACGCGACGGCGCAGGCTGAGAAGGCCGCCGTCGCCATCACCGCCGCGCAGACGCGCAAGGAGTACTCGCTCACCAACAAGACGAAGCCCGGTTACGTGCTCGTCGGCAAGGCCACGTGGAACTACAAGGTCTTCGCGAGCGACGCGTCATCCGGAGTGCACAATCCGCAGTACATCGTGGCCGGCCTCGTCAAGGCTCAGGAGCTGGCCAAGTCGGTCGGCGGCTCGTTCAAGAGCGTCGCCGCCTCCAAGGTCGTCAAGCGCGGCCGCAGGGCATTCGTGTGGGGCAAGGTCGTGAACGGCGACCGCAGCGCCGCCGCGAATGCGACGCTGGCTCTGTACAAGAACGGCAAGGCCACCGGCAAGACCGTCAAGGTCAACGCCAGCGGCGCCTTCGCCTTCGCCTTCGTTGCCAAGGGGACGGCCCGGCGGACAGTGGTCGAACGCTACAGGGTCCGTTGGCTGCGCGCCAGCGAGCGCGTCACGCGTCTCACGAGCGCGACGGTGAGGATCACGGTCAAGAAGTAGACCGCGAGCTGCGCAGAAACCAACGCCCGGTCAAGACGGGCCGGGTGAAGAGTAGGGGCCGCGGCGGACGATGTCCGCCGCGGCCCCTACGTGAACCCTGCCCATCGACTGAGGTCCAGGGCGCGTTCGGTCAGTTACACGTGTCGTCTTGAACGCACAGACTGACGCACTCGTTCGTCACTGTGAAAGCGAACCTGGGGGACCCCGTGAATAGTCAGACTGCGCACGGCATCCGTCGTCGGCGCTCCCTTGTCGGTCTCTTCCTGGCGCTGGCTGTGGTCGCCGTGATCGGGATAGCCGCGCAGCAGGCCTTGGCCCTCCCTACCTATGTGCACGGCGGCATCGACACGCACTCGTGCGATGACTGTCATCTCAATGACCATACCGTGCCGACACCGGTGAACGAAGTCTGCAACACCTGCCATCCGGGCTATGCGGTGCCGAGCGCCTCGACGATGTGCTGGACGTGTCACAACCCCGGCCAGGACATGACCAGCGCCAGCACGGCCGCCGCGTGCACGCAGGCGTGCCATCTGCTGGATGCCCTGACTGCCACCGTCGCCTGGACCCCGCACAATCCGCACCCCGATCGTGGCGTGTGCACCACTGCCGGGTGTCACAACGTGAGCACGTCCCCCACCACCGCCAACGGCAGCCCGCACCACACTGCGACGGCACCACCGCCGGCGGCGACGACGGTCACGGGCTTCACGCCGATCTCGGGCGCGGTGGGCACCGCCGTGACCTTGGCCGGCACCGGCTTTACCGGCGCCACCGCGGTCGCTTTCCACGGCATCTCGGCGACCTTCAGCGTGGCCTCCTCCGGCACGCAGATCACCGCCACCGTGCCGGCCGGCGCCACCACGGGCACGATCGCCGTCACCACCCTCGGCGGCACCGGGACGAGCGCCACGAGCTTCACCGTCACGGCGCCGGCGAAGCCCAAGATCACCAAGCTGTCGCCCACGTCGGGCAAGCGCGGCGTGACCGTGACCATCACCGGCACCGCCTTCGGCGCCAAACGCGGCACCAGCTACGTCAAGTTCGGCGTGACGAAGTGCTCCAAGTACCTCTCCTGGAGCAAGACGCGCATCAAGTGCAGGGTGCCGGCGAAAGCCAAGTTCGGCTGGCTGAAGGTCAGGGTGACGGCCACGGTGGGCGCCAGCAACGCTAAGAGCTTCAGGGTGAAGCGGTAAGGGCCACTCTCCCTAGTATGTGATGCGGACCAATCGAAGGGACGCACCATGGAAGAGTGCGGCGCGGTGAGGGGCGACGTTCTCCTGCGGGACGTGAGAGAAGACGATCTGGCCACCTTCTTCGAGCAGCAGCTCGACCCGGTCGTCACGGCGATGGCGGACTTTCCGGCCAGAGAACGGGACGCGTTCATCGCGCACTGGAGGAAGATCCTGGGCGACGACACTGTCGCGACCAGGACTGTGCTCCACGACGGGCTGGTGGCCGGCAACATCGTGAGCTTCGGCGAGCCAGGCGCGCGCCAAGTAGGCTACTGGCTCGGTCGGCGCTACTGGGGCCGGGGCGTCGCGACCAAGGCACTCTCGGCGTTCCTGGACCTGGTGACGACGCGCCCCCTGTTCGCCCACGTGGCACGGCACAACGCCGCGTCGCTTCGCATCCTGGAGAAGTGCGGGTTCACGGTCATCGGCTGTCAGAAGGCTCCCGCCGGCGACGGCGGCGAGGACATCGAGGAACTGAGCTTGAGGCTCGACTGAGGGAAGGTGGACAGCGTGAAGGCCGTCGTCGTGTACGAGTCACTGTGGGGGAACACCGCACGGATCGCCCGCGCCACCGCCGAGGCGACCGCCGCGACGATCGCCGACGCGGACCTCATCGTGGCCGGTGCCCCGGTGCTCGGCTTCAAGCTGTCGTCCGAGAAGATGCGCGACAGCGTCCGCGCGAACCCGGGCAAGGCGCCGACGCCCCCGGACCTCTCGCACCCGGCCATGCGCGTGTGGCTGGACGCGTCGCCCGCGGGACAGGGCGCTTCGGCCGCGTTCGACACGCGTGCGCGGT
>Ga0209429_10001998_pt1 | contig 12282 bp, 11 predicted proteins | sample BarGraNGADG00212_3_FD_184493 | JGI IMG/M metagenome (GOLD analysis project Ga0209429, IMG submission 184493) | Arctic peat soil microbial communities from Barrow, Alaska - Barrow Graham LP Ref core NGADG0004-212 (SPAdes) (version 2) | ecosystem: Environmental > Terrestrial > Soil > Wetlands >... | reverse complement strand
GGCGATGGTGCTCGGCGTCGTCGTCGTCACGGCTCTCAGCGGGCACAGCTCCATGGCGCTGCTGTACGCGGCAGCCCTGACCATGAGCGCGGCCACCGTCTTCTTCGACATCTCCCACCAGAGCTACCTGCCCGGACTGGTCGGGCTGGAGCACGTCGTCGAGGGCAACTCCAAGCTGCAGGCCACCCAGTCGGTCGCGGCCGTCGTCGCGCCGGCGGTCGGCGGTGCCCTGCTGCGGGTCATCTCCGCCCCGGCTCTCATCGCGGGGACCGTGCTGACCTACCTGACCTCCGCGGCCGCCGTCGGGCGGATCACGCACGAGGAGACGCTGCCGGCGCGTGCGGACCGTCGGCCGTTGCGCACCGAGATCGCCGAGGGGGTGCGGTTCGTCATCCACCAGCCGCTGCTGCGGCGGATCGTCGCCTGCACGTCGATCGGGAACTTCGCCGGTGCGGCGTCGAACGCCCTCATGGTGATCTACGCGCTCCGCGTGCTCGAGCTCGACGCGGCGACGCTCGGCCTCGTCTACTCGGTGTCCTCCGTCGGCGGGATCCTCGGCGCCGTCCTGGCGGACCGGGTGGCCAGGTGGGTGGGCGAAGGGCGTGCCATCGCGCTGTCCGCCCTGGCCTGGGTACCCGCCCTGGCCCTCACGCCGCTCGCCGCGCCGCTCGCGCGGGTCGGCATACCCGCGGCGGCGACCCTGATCGTCGGCGGCGGGGTGGCGACCTTCCTGATCATCGTCTACAACGTCGCCCAGGTGAGCTTCCGGCAGCGCCTGTGCCCGCCCGCCTTGCTGGGCCGGATGAACGCCTCGGTCCGGTTCATCGTGTGGGGGGTCATGCCGATCGGCGGCCTGCTCGGTGGGTTCCTCGGCACCCACCTCGGGGTGGTTCCGACCCTCTGGGTCGGGGTCGCCGGATCAGCGCTCGCGAGCCTGCCCGTTGTGCTCTCGCCCCTGGCCCGGATGCGGGACCTGCCGGGGCGACCGGACGAGGCGACCGAGGCTGTGGTCGACGCTCAGGGATGAGGCCATCGGCCGTCGGCCATCAGCCCAGGTCGTAGGTGACCACGAACGGCGCGTGGTCGCTGAACCGCTCCGCGTACGACGGCGCCCGGTCCACCTCGGCCGTGAGGGCGACGTCGGCCGGCGAAGGCGTGGCGACCTGGTAGTCGATCCGCCATCCGGCGTCGTTGTCGAACGCCTTGCCGCGCCAGGACCACCACGTGTACGGGCCGGGACCCTCGCCGCCGAGCCGTCGGCCGAGGTCGACCCAGCCCTGCTCGTCGAACCAGGTGTCGAGGTAGGCACGCTCCTCGGGCAGGAAGCCGGCAGCCTTGAGGTTGCCCTTCCAGTTCTTGATGTCGACGGTTCGGTGCGCGATGTTCACATCCCCGCCGACGACGGCGCGCGCACCCGCAGCCCGGAGCTCGGCCATCCGGGCGGTCACCAGCTCGAGGAACGCGTACTTCTCCTCCATCGACGGGGTGTCGACCGTGCCGGCGTGGACGTAGGTCGAGACGACCGTGAGCGGGGAACCATCCGGGGCATCGAGATCGGCCTCGAGCCAGCGGCCGGTATTGCCCGGGACGCCCTGGTCCAGGCCGATCCGGACGGCGCGGATGGGCAGCCGCGAGGCGATCGCCACCCCGGACCGCCCCTTGATCTCGCACTCCGCGTGCGCCAGGTCCCAGATGGCCGGGTCGAGCCGGTCGCGCAGGTGCTCGTCGCCGGCCCTGGTCTCCTGCAGCAGCAGCACGTCGGGGCGTCGCGCCTCGAGCCAGTCCCCCATGCCGCGCCGGAAGGCAGCCCGGATGCCGTTGACGTTGACCGTTGCGATCGTCAGCACCCGGCCATCCAACCCCATCCGGACCGCGACTCCGCGTGCCGGCCGCCGCCCGCCGCCGTAGCGCATGGCGCTACGTTGTGCGCAGCTGCGCACCGCACGAGTCGGAGGCCATCATGCCCGCTGAGCGACGTCACCGTCTGGCCACTGCTGTCCTCTGCGCGATCGGAGCGGTCGCGGGGCTGATCGTCGCCATGATCGTCGTGCTGAACCTGCACATCGTCGCGGGCCTGGAGGAGGGCTACGCGGCCACTCCGGCCCAGGTCGTCGACCACTCCCCCGTCCTCGCCGCGGTCGATGCCGTGTTCCTTGTCGCGACCCCGATGCTCGGCGTGCTCGTTGCGCTCTGGATCCTGCGGCGCGCTCGCCGATCCGTGCCGCGGTAACCCCACCGTCTCGAGCTCACCGGCGGTTCAGCCGAGCGCCGCCTCGGCGGAGTCCACAACGTTGGCCAGCAGCATCGCGCGGGTCATCGGCCCGACGCCGCCGGGGTTGGGCGAGAGCCAGCCCGCCACGTCCCGCACGGCCGGGTCGACATCCCCCACCAGACGGGCCTTGCCGGTCTCCTCGTCCACCACCCGCGACACGCCTACATCCAGCACGACTGCACCTGGTGCGACGTCCTCGGCCCGCACGATGCCGGGCACGCCCGCCGCCGCCACGATCACGTCCGCCCGCCGCAGGTGCGCGGGCAGGTCCCGCGTCCCGGTGTGCGTGAGCGTCACCGTGGCGTTGTGCTCGCGACGGGTGAGCAGCAGCCCGATCGACCGGCCGACGGTCGTCCCCCGGCCCACCACAACAACGTTCTTGCCGGCCAGCGCGATCTGGTAGCGGGCCAGCAGCTCAAGGACGGCCCGCGGCGTGCAGGGCAGCGGCGAGTGGATCGGCCCGTTGACCCGGAGCACCAACCGGCCGAGGTTCGTCGGGTGCAAGCCGTCGGCGTCCTTCGCCGGATCGATCCGCTCGAGGATCGCGTTGGTGTCGATCCCCTTGGGCAACGGCAGCTGGACGATGTAGCCGGTGCAGGCCGGGTCGGCGTTCAACCGGTCGACCGCGGCCTCGACGTCCGCCTGGGACGCATCGGCCGGCAGGTCCTCGCGGATGGAGGCGATGCCCACCTCCGCGCAGTCCCGGTGCTTGCCCGCGACGTACGTCTGCGATCCCGGGTCGTCGCCCACCAGCACGGTGCCAAGACCGGGCACGACGCCGCGCTCCCGCAGCGCCGCCACCCGCTCCGCCAGCTCGGCCTTGACCGCGGCCGCGACGGCCTTGCCGTCGAGGATCCGCGCGCCGGACACCGCCGCCGCCCCCTCGCTCACTGCTGCAGGCCCGGGTAGAGCGGGAACGCCGCGGTCAGCTTCGCCACCCGGGCTCGCAACGCCTCGACGTCGGCAGACAGGCCGTCCACCAGCGCCGTGGCGATGATGTCCGCCACCTCGCGGAACTCGGCGTCGCCGAAGCCGCGGGTGGCCAGTGCCGGGGTGCCGATCCGCAGACCCGAGGTCACCCGCGGCGGGCGCGGGTCGAACGGCACGGCGTTCCGGTTGACTGTGATCCCTGCGTCGTGCAGCAGGTCCTCGGCCTGCTGGCCGTCAAGGGCCGAGTCGCGCAGGTCCACCAAGACAAGGTGCACGTCCGTGCCACCGGTGAGCACCGAGACACCTGCGGCAGCCACGTCGGGGGCGTTCAGCCGCTCCGCCAGGATCGTTGCACCGTCCAGCGTCCGCTGCTGGCGGTCCCGGAACTCCTGGGTCCCGGCGATCTTGAAGGCCACTGCCTTCGCCGCGATCACGTGCATCAACGGGCCACCCTGTTGGCCAGGGAACACCGCGGAGTCGATCTTCTTGGCATGCTCCGCGCGGCACAGGATGAAACCGGACCGCGGGCCGCCGATCGTCTTGTGCACGGTCGAGGAGACGACGTCGGCGTACGGAACGGGCGACGGGTGCAGGTCCGCGGCCACCAGGCCGGCGAAGTGCGCCATGTCAACCCACAGGGCGGCGTCGACCTCGCGGGCGATCTCGGCGAAGGCGGCGAAGTCCAGCTGCCGGGAGTAGGCGGACCAGCCGGCGATGATCACCCGCGGCCGGTGCTCGATGGCCTTGGCACGCACGACGTCCATGTCCACCCGGAACGTCTGCGGGTCCACCCCGTAGGACGCGACGGCGTACAGCTTGCCGGAGAAGTTGATCTTCATGCCGTGGGTGAGGTGACCGCCGTGGGCCAGCTCGAGGCCGAGGATCCGGTCCCCAACGTTGGCCAGGGCGTGCAGCACCGCGGCGTTCGCCTGGGCGCCGGCGTGCGGCTGGACGTTGGCGTGCTCGGCACCGAACAGCTCCCTTGCCCGGGTGCGGGCGAGCTCCTCGGCGATGTCCACCTGCTCGCAGCCGCCGTAGTAGCGCTTGCCCGGGTAGCCCTCGGCGTACTTGTTGGTGAGCACCGAGCCCTGGGCCTGCAGGACGGCGCGGGGCACGAAGTTCTCGCTGGCGATCATCTCCAGCGTCTCGCGCTGGCGGGTCAGCTCGCCCTCCAGGACGGCGGCGATCTCGGGGTCCACCTGGGACAGCGGCTGGTCGAGGAGCGAAGTCTCGAGGGGTGTCTGGGAGGTCATGTCTCTCCTTGCGGAATCAGCAGTGCGGGCCCGCCGGGCACGCACACTCTCGGTGTGGGTGACCCGGAGCCCAGGCGTACGACCCGTGGTCGGCTGCTGCGTCGCTCCCCGGTGGTGGCCCACCTGTTCCGCCAGTCGCGACCCTGCCCAGGGTAGCAAGGCACGGCAACGCCGTGCCTAGGGATATCGCCCGACACCGGCTCACGCCGCCCGACGCCGCTCACCCCCGCACCCCCAGCCGACGCCCCAGGCACCCCCAGCCGACGTTTCGCTCAGATCTGTGCGTCTGGCGCACAGATCTGAGCGAAACAACCGCACCCGGCTGAACGCCCACTGCCGCATCTGGGACAGGAGTTGTGGGTGCAGCCGCATGAGACGTCACTCCAGACGACTGCTTCCCCGGCAGTCACAGGCGTGGCTGTGGGCGAGAGCGGGCGTCAGCGGTCGGCGGGCTCCGCACCCTCGGCAGCGCCGTCGGTCTGGGCCTCAGCCTCAGCCTCAGCCTCAGCCGCGGCCGGACCGCCGCCGTCGCCGATGATCCGGCGCAGGTAGGCGTAGGTCAGGTCGCCGGCCGTCTCGTCGTACTCGTGCTGGTAGCCGTGCTTGGTGTACATGGTGATGTTCTGCACCGAGTCCCGACCGGTGAACACCCAGACCTCGGAGGTCTCCGGCGGCAGGTACGGCGGGATCGCGAGCAGCAGCTGGGTGCCGATCCCCTTGCCCTGCAGGTCCGGGACCACCGCGAGGCGACCCAACGTGGCCTTGGTGCCGTCGACCTCGACCCGGATCGACCCGACCAGCCGGTGGCCGAGCCAGGCGCCGAGGGTGACGACGTCGGTGCGGTCCAGATCCGCGCGCAGCTCGTCCAGGGTCTGGGTCAGCGGGGGGATGTTGGGGTCGTCATACACCTGCGCCTCGCTGACGAACGCGGCGCGGCGCACGGTCAGCAGCTCACCGGCCTCGTCCTGGTCGACGACGTCGATCCTCACCTCGGGCGCGTCCATGCGCCTCATCGTGGCATCACATCCACCACGACCGCGACCGACGCTCCGCTCCCGGGTGCGGCTCGCCGTCGGGGAACAGGGCGAACACCCACACCGCGACCGCGAGCAGATCGACGCCAGCGCCCGCCCGTGGACCGCGGGGACTACCCTCAGCCCTCGTGAGCGACCACCGCACCGACCCCGACGCCGCCAAGGCCGAGGCAGGCACCCCGACCCACTGGGTGCTGAGCCTGTCCTGCCCGGACCGGCCCGGCATCGTGCACGCGGTCGCTGGGCTGCTGGCCGAGCACGGCGGGAACATCACCGAGTCCCAGCAGTTCGGTGACCAGGTCAGCGGCCTGTTCTTCATGCGGGTCCAGGTGGAGTCGACGGCGTCCCGGACCGAGCTGACCGCCGCGCTGGGAGCCCTCGCACCGCGGTTCTCGATGACCTGGCAGCTGGACGTCGTCGGGCGGCCGATGCGGACCATCGTCATGGTCTCCACAGCCGCCCACTGCCTGAACGACCTGCTGTTCCGCCAGCGGTCGGAGGGCTTGCCGGTGGACATCGTCGCAGTGGTCGGCAACCACACCGACCTCGCCGGGCTGGCCGAGTTCTACGGCATCGCGTTCCATCACGTGCCGGTGACACTCGACAAGGCAGCGGCCGAGGCGCGACTGCTCGAGCTGGTCGACGAGCTGGACGTCGAGCTGGTGGTCCTCGCCCGCTACATGCAGATCCTGTCCGACGACCTGTGCCGCACCCTGCCCGGCCGGATCATCAACATCCACCACTCGTTCCTGCCCAGCTTCAAGGGCGCCCGGCCCTACGCCCAGGCGCATGACCGGGGGGTCAAGCTGATCGGTGCGACGGCGCACTACGTCACCGCCGCGCTGGACGAGGGCCCGATCATCGAGCAGGACGTCGAGCGGGTGGACCACGCCAAGAGCGTCCAGGACATGGTGGCGCTCGGCCAGGACGTCGAGCGCCGGACCCTGGCCCGCGCGGTGCGTTGGCACGCCGAGCACCGGGTGCTGCTGAACGGCCACCGGACCATCGTGTTCCGCTGAGCGAGGTCGCCCCAGCCGGCCCGGCGGCGGGCCGCCGCACCGTCAGCGCGCCGTCGTCCCCCGGTCACGCCGCGACACGGCGTCAACGGTCACTGCGAGCGCCAGCACCAGCCCGGTGACGATGTAGCGGGCGGACCCGTCCGCGTTGAGCAGGGTCAGTCCGCTGGAGATCGCCTGGATCACCAGCACGCCAAGGACCGCCGACCAGGCACTCCCCCGCCCGCCGAACAGGCTGGTCCCGCCGATCACCGCCGCGGCGATCGCGGTGAGGTTCGTGTCAGAACCGCCGGTCCCCTGGTTGGCCGCCGCAAGTCGGCCCGCGGAGAGCACTCCGGCAAGGGCCGCCAGCGCGGTGCAGGCCGCGAACGCGGACATGTAGACGCGGCGCACGGGGTAGCCGGCCCGCCGGGCCGAGTGCACATTGCTGCCGATGGCACGCATCGACCGCCCCCAGCGGGTGCGCCGCAACAGCACGTCCGCCACCGCGACCAGGCCGATGAAGAGCACGACCATCGCGCCGAGGCCGCGGTTGAGGTTGAGGTACCACACGGGCACAGCCACCACCACGGCCAGCAGTGCGGTGCGCGCGAGCACCTCGGCGGCCGGCCGGGTGGGCAGCTGGGCCAGCTCCCGGCGTCGGCGCTCCTGGAGTCGGGACGCCGCGTACCCGACGACGACGGCCCCGACCACGACGTAGGACACCACCGGGTGCAGGAAGGTCTGCTGGGTGAACCGGACCAGCCAGGACTCGTACGGCAGGTTCACCGAGCCGGTGTCACCGAGCACCTGGACCTGCAGGCCGACGGCGACCAGCAGGCCGGCAAGGGTGATCACGAAGCTGGGCACACCCAGCCGGGTGAACAGCCAGCCGTATCCCGCGCCGAGGGCGGCACCGAGCGCGACGGCCACGAGCACCGCGACGATCAGCGGCCAGCCCTGCTGCATGAACCCCACCGCCACAACTGCCGCGGCGAGCCCACTGACCGCCCCGACGGACAGGTCGATCTGTCCGACCAGGAGCACCAGCACCACGCCGAGGGTGAGGATCCCCGTTGTGGCGGACTGCAGGGTGAGGTTGACGAGGTTGTCCGGGGACAGGAAGGCGCCGTTCAGCGCCTGGAACACCAGGGCGATCACGACAAGGGCCACCACGACGGGTGCCGAGCCCAGGCCGCGGTCGCGCCAGACGCCCTGCTGCCAGGGAGCGCTCCGGGTGAGCCCGAGCTGGTTGATCGCGCTCATGACGACCCTCCTCCTGCCCCGCGGGGCGGACTGGCCCCGGTCACCGCGGCGATGATGTCCTCGTAGCGCGCGGTCTCGGCGTCGAACTCACCGTTCAGCCGGCCACGCCGCAGCACCACCACGCGGTCGGCGACCGCCTGGACGTCGGCCATGTTCTGGCTCACCAGGACCACGCCGTACCCACGGTCACGCACTCGCTCGATGAGGGTGAGCACCTCGGCCGTCTGGGTCACGCCCAGTGCGGCCGTCGGCTCGTCGAGGACGAGCACTCGTGGCTCGCCGAGCAGTGCCCGCGCGATCGCGACGGCCTGCCGCTGCCCACCGGACAGGGTCGAGGTGGCCGCCCGCAACGAGGGCACCCGAGCGGCGAGCTTGCCGAGCAGGTTCCAGGCCTCGTGCTCCATGCCGACCTCGTCCAGGAGCACACCGCGGCGCAGCTCCTGGCCGAGGAAGAGGTTCTCGACCACGTCGAGGTCCTCGCACAGGGCAAGGTCCTGGAACACCGTTGCGATGCCGAGCTGGCGCGCCAGCCCAGGAGAGCTGAGCCGCACCTCCTGGCCGTCGACGACCACCTCCCCGGCGTCTGGCACCAGGGCACCGGCCATCACGGCAACGAGGGTGGACTTGCCGGCGCCGTTGTCGCCGACCACTGCGACCACCTCGCGGGCGTGCACGTCCAGGTCGACGTCGATCAGCGCCCGGACGGCACCGAAGCTGTGGGTGATGCCGCGCAGCGAGAGCACGGGGGGGTCCGTTGTCACGTGTCGCCCTCCTCGAGGAGCCCGATGTCCAGGCACGCCTGCCGGTAGGCCGGCGTGCAGATCTGTTCGGCCGTGAGGACGCCGCCATGCACGATGACGGACAGCACGTTCTCGCGGGTCACCGCCACCGGGGTGAGCAGCACCGCCGGCACACCCTCGACACGCGCCGTGCCGACCGGCAGCTCGCCCCGGAGCAACCGCACGGCGAGCTCGGCGGCCATCCGGGCCTGCTGACTGATCGCCTTGTACACGGTCATGTACTGGTCGCCGGCAACGATCCGCTGCACCGCAGCGAGCTCGGCATCCTGACCGGTCACCGGCGGGACGGGGTCAAGGCCCGCGGCGCGCATCGCGGAGATCGCACCGGCAGCCGTGCCGTCGTTGGCGGCGCCGACGCCGATCACCCGGCGGCCGAACTGGGTGAGCTGGCCTTCGACCCACTCCCGGGCCTTGTCCGGGCTCCAGTCCGGCGTGTCGTACTCGGCGAGCACCGGCACGCCCGCAGCTGCCAGCACCGCGGTCACGCCTGCCTTGATGTCCGCGGCGTTGGGGTCCGTCGACGCGCCGTTCACGAGCAGCACACCCTGGTCCGGCGCGAGGTCGGACCCGACGGCAGCCACGAGGGCCTCGCCCTGCAGGTGGCCCACCCGCTCGCCGTCGTACGCGACGAAGTAGTCGAGCGGGGCGCCGGAGATGAACCTGTCGTAGGCGATCACCGCAACGCCCCGTTCGGCCGCCGTTGTCACGATGCTGCGCGCGGCGACGGCGTCCACCGCGTCGAGCACGAGCACGCCGGCGCCCTGGGTCAGGGCCGACTCCGCCTGCTGCTGCTGGCGCGCGGCGTCCTGACCCGCGTTCGCGTACACCACCCGGCAGTCCGGGCACCGCTGGCCGACCACCTGCTCGAACTCGGGCCGGTCGATGCTCTCGTAGCGGGAGGTCTTGGACTCCGGCAGCAGCAGGGCGATCGTGCCCGGTCCGTCGTCTGCTGCGTCCGTCGGGCTGCCCGGCACACAGCCGGCCGCGAGCGCCACCACGACGCCGAGCAGGACGCCGACCCGGACGCGCGCCCGGGCGGTGACGAACCTGCGGGCCGGCCTCACGAGACACCCACCGGCGTGACGACCACCCGCGCCGTCTCGACCGCGAGGGCAAGGGCCCCGCGGACCTCAGCCTGGTCACCGAGCAGCGCCAGCTCCACCGGGACCGGCCCGGCCGAGCCCGGCATGGCGCGCGCGCGCAGCACCTCGCGCAGCGGTCCCATCAGGATCTCGCCGGCATGCGCCAGCTCGCCGCCGACCACCACCATCTCCGGGTCGAGCAAGGTGCATGCCATCGCCAGTGCCGCGCCAAGACGCCGACCGGCGTCTGCCAGCACCGCTTCGAGCGCGAGGTCGCCGTCCTGGGCCCTGACGACCACATCGCGCAGGGCGAGGTGCCCGTGGGTCGGGTGCAGCCCCGCGAGCAGCGCGGCGGCACCGGCGGTGGTCTCCACGCACCCGCGGTTCCCGCAGCGACAGGGGATGCCCTCGGGATCGAGGACGACGTGGCCCAGCTCGCCGGCCATGCCGCTGCGGCCGTGCAGCACCCGCCCGTCGATCACCACGCCCATGCCAAGGCCGTGCGACGCCCGGAGGTACACCACGTTGCGCAGCCCGCGCGCGGCGCCGAGCCGGATCTCCGCCAGCGCCCCGAGGTTGGCGTCGTTGTCCACCCGGACCGGGACACCCAGGCGGCTGCCGAGCACGTCCGGCACCACGACGCCGTCCCAGCTGCGCAGCACCCCCGACGCGGACACCGTCCCGGTGACGATGTCCACCGGAGCGGGCAGCCCGACGCCGACAGCGAGCACCTCGCTCATGCTGGCGCCGACGGAGTCGACCATCTCCTCCACCAGCAGCGCTGCCCGGTCCAGCCCAGTGTCCGCACGGTGCTCGGGTGGCAGGGGAAGGCGCTGCTCGGCGATCACGCGCTGGGTGACGTCGGCCAGCATCGCGCGCAGAGAGCGTTCGGCGAAGTGGATGCCGGCGACCAGCCCGAGGTTGCGCGCGAGGGTGACCAGCTGTGCCCGACGGCCGCTGCGGGAGGTCGGCGTGGTGCTCAGCACCCCGGCGCCCGTGAGCTCCTTGACAATGTTGGAGACGGTCGCGGCGGACAGGCCGGTGACCCCGGCGAGCTCCACCTGGGTGATCGAACCCCGCTGCTGGACGACGGTGACCACCCGCGCGCGGTTGGCCTCCCGCAGCGACGTCTGCGAGCCGGGCGGGACCCGATCCTTGGGCACGCCAGAGGATAGCGCGGTATTGCGTTCACTTCTTGACGCCAACACTCCGCAGGGGTTGTATGGGCGTCGGAGGTTGGCTGGGGTGCGACCACGCACCCACCCCGCGCAAGCGGCACCGACCCGGATCACGGCGATGGAGGCGTAGGACGGACGTGCGCATACACAGGAAGTACACCGGCCTGGTTGCCGGGGCCGCTGCGGTCAGCCTGCTGCTCGCAGCATGCAGCAGCGGCAACAACAACAACAACGCCACCCCCGGCGCCAGCAGCACCGCCGGCGCCGCAACCCAGGTCGAGGTCTTCACCTGGTGGACCTCGGGCGGCGAGAAGGCCGGCCTCGACGGACTGGTCGCGACCCTGGCCGACAAGTACCCGAACGTCGAGTTCATCAACGGTGCCGTTGCCGGTGGTGCCGGCTCCGCGGCCAAGGACCTGCTGCAGTCCCGGCTCCAGGCGAACGACCCGCCGGACACCTTCCAGGCGCACGCGGGCATGGAGCTGAACGACTACATCCAGGCCGGTCAGGTCCAGGACGTCAGCGACCTGTACACGCAGTTCGGCCTGACCGACGTCTTCCCCCAGGACCTGCTCGACCTGCTGACGGTCGACGGGAAGATCTACTCGGTCCCGGCGAACATCCACCGGTCCAACATGGTGTGGGCCAACCCGACGGTCCTCACGGACGCCGGACTTGACCCCGCAGCGACCTACGCCACCATGGCCGACTGGTTCGTCGCCATGGACGCCGTGCAGGCAGCCGGCCAGACGGCGCTGTCGGTGGCAACCACCTGGACCCAGGTCAACCTCCTGGAGACGGTCCTGATGGCCGACCTCGGAGCCGACGGCTACGTCGGCCTCTGGGACGGGACCACCGACTGGGCCGGGAGCGAGATGACCGCGGCCCTGCAGGACTTCGAGAAGCTGATCTCCTACACCAACACCGACCGTGACGGTCTGGACTGGCCCGACGCCGCCCAGATGGTCATCGACGGCACCGCGGCCTTCAACGTGATGGGCGACTGGGCAGCCGGCGAGTTCGACGCCCAGGGTCTGACCGCCGGGACCGACTACATCTACTTCCCGGTTCCCGGCACGGACTCGATGTTCGGCTTCCTCGCCGACTCCTTCACGCTGCCGGTCGGCGCCCCGCACGCGGATGGTGCCAAGGCGTGGCTGGATGTCGTGGGCTCGCTCGAGGGCCAGACCGCGTTCAACGTCGCCAAGGGCTCGATCCCGGCCCGCACCGACGCCGACCCGAGCAAGTTCACCGAGTACCAGCAGGGCGCGATCGCGGACTTCGCGTCCAAGACGATCGTGCCTTCGCTGGCGCACGGCGCTGCCGCTCCGACGGCCGTTCTGACCGCGATCTCCGACGCGGTGAGCAAGTTCACGACCGGCGGCTCCGACCTGGCCACGTTCCAGGACGAGCTGGTCGCAGCTGTCGGCTGAGCGAACCGGTGCGGTCCCGCCCTCCGGGCGGGACCGCAC
>Ga0209429_10001997_pt1 | contig 12284 bp, 14 predicted proteins | sample BarGraNGADG00212_3_FD_184493 | JGI IMG/M metagenome (GOLD analysis project Ga0209429, IMG submission 184493) | Arctic peat soil microbial communities from Barrow, Alaska - Barrow Graham LP Ref core NGADG0004-212 (SPAdes) (version 2) | ecosystem: Environmental > Terrestrial > Soil > Wetlands >... | reverse complement strand
AGATCTACTCCACCGTTATCGCCAAGGAGCGGCGCGGGGAGTTCCTGGGCGACACCGTGCAGGTGATTCCGCACATCACCGACGAGATCAAGTACCGGATGCGTGCCCAGGCGGGCCCAGAGGTCGACGTCATCATCACCGAGATCGGCGGGACGGTCGGCGACATCGAGTCCCTGCCGTTCATCGAGGCTGCGCGACAGGTCCGCCAGGACGTCGGGCGGGACAACGTGTTCTTCCTGCACGTGTCCCTTGTCCCCTACCTGGTGCCGAGCGGTGAGCTGAAGACCAAGCCGACCCAGCACTCCGTCGCCGCCCTGCGTTCCGTCGGCATCCAGCCGGATGCCCTGGTGCTGCGCGCCGACCGCGAGCTGCCGGAGCCGACCAAGCGCAAGATCGCACTGTTCTGCGACGTCGACATCGAGGCCGTCGTGACGTGCGCCGACGCGCCGAGCATCTACGACATCCCGCGGGTGCTGCACAGTGAGGGGTTGGACGCCTACGTGGTGCAGCGGCTCCGGCTGCCGTTCCGGGACGTCGACTGGAGCGCCTGGGACCGGGTGACCCGCGTGGTCCACCACGCAACGCACCAGGTCGAGGTGGCGCTGGTCGGCAAGTACATCGACCTGCCCGATGCCTACCTGTCCGTTGCCGAGGCACTCCGTGCCGGCGGGTTCACCAACGACGCGCGGGTCCGGATCCGGTGGGTCCCCTCGGACGACTGCGCAACCCCCGAGGGCGCCGAGCGCGCCCTGGCCGGGGTGGACGCCGTGCTGGTCCCCGGCGGGTTCGGCGTCCGGGGCATCGAGGGCAAGGTCGGCGCGCTGACCTGGGCCCGGACCAGGGGAGTCCCGACGTTGGGGATCTGCCTCGGTCTGCAGGTCATGGTGATGGAGTATGCGCGGTCAGTGCTGGGCCTGGCCGGGGCGTCGTCGTCGGAGTTCGACCCCGGTACGGAGCACCCGGTGATCGCGACGATGGCCGAGCAGCTGGCGATCGTCGACGGCAGGGGCGACCTGGGCGGAACCATGCGCCTTGGCGCCTACGACGCCGTCCTGACCCCCGGCACCGTCACCGCCAAGGCCTACGGCAGCGAGCGGGTGAGTGAGCGGCACCGCCACCGCTACGAGGTCAACAACGCCTACCGCGCTCAGCTCGAGGCGGGCGGCCTGGTGGTCTCGGGCACCTCGCCGGACGGCGCGCTGGTGGAGTTCATGGAGCTGCCGCCGGACGTGCACCCGTACTACGTCGGCACCCAGGCGCACCCGGAGTTCCAGTCCCGGCCCACCCGTGCGCACCCGTTGTTCGCCGGGCTGATCCGGGCCGCACTGGACCAGCAGGGTGACCACGACGCCGCAACGGCCGGCTCGCGCGCCGGCGCGGCCTGATGGGCCCGCTGGCGGACCGCCAGGTCGAGCGTCCGGTCCTTGACTCCCGGGCGGTGTTCCGGGGGATGATCTGGGACGTCGCACGCGAGACCGTCGAGCTGGGTGAGTCCGGAACCGTCACGCGCGAGTTCGTCCGCCATCCGGGCGCGGTCGCGGTGATCGTCCTTGACCCGGAGGACAACGTCTTGCTGCTGCGGCAGTACCGCCATCCCGTCGGGGCGGAGCTGTGGGAGCCGCCGGCCGGGCTGCTGGACGTGCCGGGGGAGGACCCCGTGCTTGCCGCCCGCCGCGAGCTGGCCGAGGAGGCGGACCTGACAGCCGCCTCCTGGTGGCTGCTGGCCGACTACCTGAGCACGCCCGGCGGGAGTGACGAGTCGCTGCGCGTCTACCTTGCCCGCGACCTGACCGAGGTCCCGGAGGCCGAACGGCACGACCGTCAGGCCGAGGAGCGGGACATGGTGGCGAGATGGGTGCCGCTGGACGAGGCCGTCACGGCGGTGCTGGCCGGCCGGCTGCGCAACCCGTCGACCGTCGTCGGCGTGCTGGCGGCCGCGGCGTGCCGGACCAGGGGCTGGTCTGGCCTCCGGCCGGTCTGATCCCGCTCAGCCGGTGCGTTCCCGCAGTGACAGCACCATGCGGACCTGAGCGACAACCAGCAGCGAGGCGCCGAGCATGTGCACGGCGACGGGCCCCCCGGGCACCCCGGGCAGACCGGTGACGTACCGGACGTAGCCGACGGCGCCCGTCGAGAGGCCGTCGAGAGCCCAGGTGAGGTAAACCTTCGTTGCGCGGAAGGATTTCAGCAACGAAGATGTTGCCAATATCGTTGATCCGTCCGTGATGATGGATCCCACCCGTACGACACCGAGGAGGTGGCCAGTGTCAGCACCTGCGCTCGTCGCCGCCCCTGCGGTGCCGGTGGACCCAGACTGCTCGACCCGGCATCGCGTCCTGCGGCTGGTCGTCGAGGAGGGCCCGGTCTCGGTCGTCGAGCTCGCCCGGGACCTCGAGCTCGCGACTGCGGGCGTGCGTCGCCACGTCGGGGCCCTGATCGAGGCCGGCGAGATCATCGAGCACGCCACCCCGGTGATCGGGCGGCCTGGACGCGGCCGGCCGGCTCGGCGGTTCGTTGCCACGTCGCGAGGTCAGGCCACCCTGGCCGACGCCTACGCCGACCTGGCGTCCCAGGCCATCGGCTTCCTCGCTCGCCTCGGCGGCGAGGAGGTCGTCCGGGAGTTCGCCGACCAGCGCGTCGCCGACCTGGCCGGCCGCCATCGTGACGCCGTCGCGACGGCCGGGGACGACGTCGTCGGGCGCGTGACGGCCCTCGCCGACGGCCTGTCGGCGGACGGCTACGCGGCCTCCGTTCGGCCCCTGCCAGGTGGCCGGGCCGTCCAGCTCTGCCAGGGTCACTGCCCGGTCCAGGTCGTCGCCGCCCGCTTCCCGCAGCTGTGCGAGGCCGAGGCCCGGCTGTTCTCCAGCCTGCTCGGCGTGCATGTCCAGCGGTTGTCGACGTTGGCCGGCGGTGGCCACGTCTGCACCACACACATCCCTCTGCCCGCGCCCGAACGAGCACCGAGTCCCGCACCAGCGGAGACAGTGGAAGGAACACGATGAGCGCACCCACCCGGCCCGTCAGCACCCAGCCCGTGATGTCCGAGGCCGCCACCGCCGACCAGGAGATCATCGCCTCGATCGGCGGCTACGGGTACGGCTGGCACGACTCAGACGCCGCCGGCATGTCCGCCCAGCGTGGGCTCTCCGAGGAGGTCGTCCGGAACATCTCGGCGCTCAAGGACGAGCCGGAGTGGATGCTCAAGACCCGGCTCAAGGCGCTGCGGCTGTTCGACAAGAAGCCGATGCCGAACTGGGGCGCCGACCTGTCGGGCATCGACTTCGACAACATCAAGTACTTCGTGCGGTCCACCGAGAAGCAGGCCACCCGCTGGGAGGACCTGCCGGACGACATCCGCAAGACCTACGACCGCCTGGGCATCCCGGAGGCCGAGAAGCAGCGCCTGGTGTCCGGCGTCGCGGCCCAGTACGAGTCCGAGGTCGTCTACCACCAGATCCGTGAGGACCTGCAGGAGCAGGGCGTCCTCTTCCTTGACACCGACACCGGCCTGCGCGAGCACCCGGAGATCTTCGAGCAGTACTTCGGCTCGGTGATCCCGTCCGGGGACAACAAGTTCGCGGCGCTGAACACCGCGGTGTGGTCGGGCGGGTCGTTCGTCTACGTCCCGCCGGGCGTGCATGTCGACATCCCGCTGCAGGCCTACTTCCGGATCAACACCGAGAACATGGGCCAGTTCGAGCGGACCCTGATCATCGCCGACGAGGGCTCCTACGTGCACTACGTCGAGGGCTGCACCGCGCCGATCTACTCCAGCGACTCGCTGCACTCCGCGGTCGTGGAGATCATCGTGAAGAAGAACGCCCGGGTGCGGTACACGACCATCCAGAACTGGTCGAACAACGTGTACAACCTGGTCACCAAGCGGGCGACCGCCGGCGAGGGCGCAACGATGGAGTGGGTGGACGGGAACATCGGGTCCAAGGTGACCATGAAGTACCCGGCCATCTACCTGATGGGCGAGCACGCCACCGGCGAGACGCTCTCGATCGCGTTCGCCGGGGAGGGCCAGCATCAGGACGCCGGCGCCAAGATGGTGCACGCGGCGCCGCACACGTCGAGCTCGATCATCTCCAAGTCGGTCGCGCGCGGCGGCGGTCGGACCTCCTACCGCGGCCTGGTGCAGATCCTGGAGGGCGCCGAGGGGTCCAGCTCCAACGTGCTGTGCGACGCGTTGCTCGTCGACCAGATCTCGCGCTCGGACACCTACCCGTACGTCGACGTCCGCGAGGACGACGTGTCGATGGGGCACGAGGCCACGGTGTCCCGGGTGAGCGAGGAGCAGCTGTTCTACCTGATGTCCCGCGGCATGCCGGAGACCGAGGCGATGGCGATGATCGTGCGCGGCTTCGTCGAGCCGATCGCCCGCGAGCTGCCGATGGAGTACGCCCTCGAGCTCAACCGGCTGATCGAGCTGCAGATGGAAGGGTCCGTCGGCTGATGGCCGGCCCCGTCTCCAGTCCAACCCCCACGACGACGTCAGCCAGCACCGGAGAGGTACCGCGCACCGACATGACCACCGACATGACCACCGATCACGGCCGCGCGGTTGCGGACGGCGCCCACAGCCATGGTCGCGGGGGCACCCCGCAGAGCTCCCGGGCGGCCCGGCGCACCTCGTTCGAGGTGGCCGACTTCCCGGTGCCGACCGGTCGCGAGGAGGAGTGGCGGTTCTCTCCGATCGACCGGTTGGCGCCGCTGTTCGACGCCGCCGGCACGGGGCTGACCGGCATCCACACGCAGGTCACGGTGGTGAATCCGCCGGAGGTGACCGTCGAGATCGTCGGGCGGGACGACCAGCGGCTCGGCACGGCGGGGCGGCCCGGCGATCGCACCGCGGCCACCGCCTGGGCGTCCTTCCGCGAGTCGACGGTCGTGACGGTGGGGCAGCAGGCCGTGGCCTCGGCGCCCACCAGCATCCGGGTCGAGGGGACGCCGGGGACTGTCGCGCCGTCGGCGATCCATCTGCTGGTGCGTGGCCTCGAGCTGTCGGAGGCCGTCGTGGTCATCGACCACGTCGGCGGTGCGACTCTCGCGGAGACCGTCGAGGTGGTGGCCGAGGACGGCGCGCACCTGACGGTGGTGTCCATCCAGGACTGGGATGCCGGGACGGTGCACGCGGCCGCCCACCGCATCCGCCTGGGACGGGACGCCGTCGTGCGGCACGTCGTGGTGAACCTGGGTGGCGACGTCGTGCGCATCACCCCGGACGTGGAGTTCGCCGGGGAGGGTGGCGAGGTCGAGATGCTCGGCCTGTACTTCGCCGACGCCGGGCAGCACCAGGAGCACCGCCTCTTCGTCGACCACGCCGTCCCGTCCTGCCGCTCCCGCGTGACCTACAAGGGCGCGCTGCAGGGCGAGGGCGCGCACACCGTGTGGGTGGGCGACGTGCTGATCCGCGCCGTCGCCGAGGGCACCGACACCTACGAGCTGAACCGGAACCTGGTGCTCTCCGACGGCGCGCGCGCGGACTCCGTGCCGAACCTCGAGATCGAGACGGGTCTGATCGAGGGCGCCGGGCACGCCTCGGCGACCGGCCGCTTCGACGACGAGCAGCTGTTCTACCTGCGCTCGCGCGGCATCCCCGAGGAAGACGCCCGCCGGCTGGTGGTGCGGGGGTTCTTCGCCGAGCTGGTGCACCGGATCGGTGTGCCGCAGGTCGAGGAGCGCCTGATCGCCGCGATCGAGGGCGAGCTGGAGCCCGCCCTGACCCCGATGGATGCCGACCCCGCGCCGGACGGTGCGGAATGACCGCCCAGCTGGCCTGCCTGGCCGACGACGTCGCCGCCGGCACCGCGCTGCGCGTGGAGCTGGCGGGCGAGACCGGGCCGATCGAGGTCGCCATCGTCCGTGACGACGAGGGTGACCTGCACGCGATCTCCGACATCTGCTCGCACGGCCAGGTCTCGCTGTCCGACGGCGAGATCGACGGCCGCACCATCGAGTGCTGGTTGCACGGGTCGACGTTCGACCTGCGGACCGGCGCTCCGCTGTCCCTGCCGGCCGCCCGGCCCGTTCCCGTGTACCCCCTGACCCTGGACGGCGACCGCGTGCTGGTCGACGTCGACACGGCCCTGAACTTCTGAGGAGAGCTGCATGTCAACCCTGGAGATCCGCGACCTGCACGTCAGCGTCGAGACCAAGGAGGGCGCCAAGCAGATCCTGCGCGGCGTCGACCTGACCGTTCGCAGCGGCGAGACGCACGCGATCATGGGCCCGAACGGCTCCGGCAAGTCCACCCTTGCGTACTCCCTCGCCGGGCACCCGAAGTACCAGATCACCTCCGGTTCGGTCACCCTCGACGGTGCGGACGTGCTCGCGATGACGGTGGACGCGCGCGCCCGCGCCGGGATGTTCCTTGCCATGCAGTACCCGGTCGAGGTGCCCGGGGTGAGCGTGTCCAACTTCCTGCGCACCGCCAAGACCGCGATCACCGGCCAGGCTCCGCCGCTGCGGCACTGGGTCAAGGACGTGCGCGCCGCCATGGAGAACCTGCGGATGGACCCGGTGTTCGCCGAGCGGAACGTCAACGAGGGGTTCTCCGGCGGGGAGAAGAAGCGCCACGAGATCCTGCAGATGGAGCTCCTCGCGCCCAAGTTCGCGATCCTCGACGAGACCGACTCCGGCCTGGACGTCGACGCGCTCCGGGTGGTCTCCGAGGGCGTCAACCGGGTCAAGGCGAGCGGCGATGTCGGCGTGCTGCTGATCACGCACTACACGCGCATCCTGCGCTACATCACCCCGGACTTCGTGCACGTCTTCGTCGACGGCCAGATCGTCGAGGAGGGCGGCGCCGAGCTCGCTGAGCGACTCGAGGCCGAGGGCTATGACCGCTTCCAGGTGACCGCCTGAGTGCCGACCGTCCGACAGGAGTCCCGATGACCGCGATCCTCGACCCGAGGGCGGCAGCCGAGGCGTTGAGCGCCACTGCACCCACGGCGGCGCTCAGCGCCACCGAGCTGGCGGCTGTCCGCGCCGACTTCCCGCTGCTGCGCCGCACCGTCCGCGGCGGCAGGCCGCTGGTCTACCTCGACACCGCCGCGACCTCGCAGAAGCCCGTGGTGGTCATCGACGCGGAGCTGGACTTCTACGCCCAGCGGAACGCTGCCGTGCACCGAGGGGCGCACATGCTGGCCGAGGAGGCCACCGACGTGTTCGAGTCGGCCCGGGCCGAGGTCGCCGCCTTCGTCGGGGCAGACGCCGACGAGATCGTCTGGACGGCCAACGCGACCGCCGGCATCAACCTGCTCGCCTACGCGATGTCCAACGCCTCGGTGGGGCGCGGCGGCGCGGCCGCACAGCGGTTCGCGGTCGGGCCGGGCGACGAGATCGTTGTCACCGAGGCCGAGCACCACGCGAACCTGGTGCCCTGGCAGGAGCTGTGCGCCAGGACCGGTGCCACCCTGCGCTGGTTGGGGCTGGCCGACGACGGCCGGGTCCGCACCGAGGAGCTGGCGACCGTCGTCACCGACCGCACAAGGGTGCTGGCGTTCGCGCACGTGTCGAACGTCACCGGTGCGGTGGCCGACGTCGCGGCGTTCGTCGTGCGCGCCCGCGAGGTGGGCGCCCTGACGGTGCTGGACGCCTGCCAGAGCGTGCCGCACCTGCCGGTCGACCTGCACGCCCTCGGCGTGGACTTCGCCGTCTTCTCGGGGCACAAGATGTACGGGCCGACGGGTGTCGGCGCGCTGTACGGGCGGCGTGAGCTGCTCGAGGCCTTGCCGCCCGTCGCGACCGGCGGCTCGATGGTCGAGGTGGTGACCATGGAGTCCGCGACCTACGCACCGCCACCGCAACGGTTCGAGGCGGGTTCCCAGATGGTGGCGCAGGCCGTGGGCATGGGGGCAGCGGCCCGGTATCTCGGCGACCTGGGGATGGCAGCGGTCGCGGACCACGAGGCCCGGATGGCCCGGCTGCTGCTGGCTGCGGTGGCCGCGACGCCCGGCGTGCGCCTGATCGGACCGGCTGAGGCCACCGACCGGCTCGCCGTCGTCTCGTTCGTGGTCGAGGGCGTGCACGCGCACGACGTCGGGCAGGTGCTGGACGACGCCGGTGTCGCGGTCCGGGTGGGCCACCACTGCGCCCAGCCGCTGCACCGCCGGTTCGGCATCGCGGCGACCGCCCGGGCGTCGGCCGGCATCTACACGACGGCGGAGGAGATCGCGGTGTTCGCGGCCGCGCTCGCCAAGGTCCGGCCGTTCTTCGGGCTGGCAGGTGAGGGCCGGTGAGCGGCAGCGCGATGGAGCAGCTGTACCAGCAGCTGATCATCGACCACGCCAAGGACCCGCACGGCAAGGGTCTTGCCGCGGACTACGATGCCGAGTCGTTCCAGGTGAACCCGACCTGCGGGGACGAGGTGCGCCTGCGCGTGCACCTGACGGGCACCGATCGGCCGATGGTGCAGCGGGTCAGCTGGGACGGTCAGGGCTGCTCGATCTCGCAGGCGTCGATCTCGGTGATGTCCGAGCTGGTCACCGGGCAACCGGTTGCGGTCGCCGAGGCGCTGAGCGAGGACTTCCGCGCCCTGATGCACAACCGCGGCGAGGCCATGGACGAGGCGGTCGAGGACCGGCTCGGGGACGCGACGGCGTTCACCGGCGTCGGCCGCTACCCCGCACGGATCAAGTGCGCCCTGCTGGGCTGGATGGCGTTGCGTGACGCCCTGGTCCAGGCCGGCGCGAGCACGGAGGACAGATGAGCCAGTCAGGAGACGCCATGAGCGCAACAGCGACGAACACCCCCAGCGCCGCCGACATCGAGGAGGCCCTCCGGGACGTCATCGACCCCGAGCTGGGCATCAACGTCGTCGACCTCGGCCTGGTCTACGGCGTCGCGGTGGACCCCGACAACCACGCGGTCATCGACATGACCCTGACCTCGGCGGCGTGCCCGCTGACCGACGTGATCGAGGACCAGGCCGGACAGGCCCTGGAGGGCCTGGTGGACGGCTTCCGGATCAACTGGGTCTGGATGCCGCCGTGGGGGCCGGACAAGATCACCGACGACGGCCGCGAGCAGCTGCGAGCGCTGGGGTTCAACGTCTGAGAAGTCAGAGGCTGCTGGCCGAGAACGTGTCGCACGCCGCGAGGGTGCCCTCGTTGTAGCCGGTCACGAACCAGTTGTGTCGCTGGTCGCTGGAGCCATGGGTCCACACGTCGGGGTTGACCCCGCCGCTGGACTGCTCCTGGATGCGATCGTCACCGACGGCCTCGGCGGCCGAGAGGGCCTCGGCGAGCTGGGCGTCCGTGATGGGGTCGAGGAACGTGACGCCGGTGACGGGGTCCACCCGGGTGACCGCGTCGTTGGTCCACATCCCGGCATAGCAGTCGGCCTGCAGCTCCAGGCGGACGCTGTCGGACTCGGGGCCGGTGCCCTGACGGTCGATCCCGTCCATCTCCCCGGTGATGTTCTGGATGTGGTGGCCGTACTCGTGCGCCACCACGTACTCCTCGGCGAGCGGGCCGCCGGAGGCGCCGAACTGGCTCTGCAGCAGGTCGAAGAAGCCCAGGTCCAGGTAGATGGTCTGGTCGGGCGGGCAGTAGAACGGGCCGGTCGACGATGTCGCGTTGCCGCAGCCGGTGCTGGTTGCGGCCTCGAACGAGACAGCCTCCGGCTTGCTGAACTGGGCCCCCGCGGCGGGCACAGCCGCAGCCCAGAAGGCATCGAGCGACTGGATGGTCGCCGAGAGGCGGCACTCCCGGTTGGTGTTGGCGTCGGCAGCCGAGCACCTTCCGATGGTGGTCTCCTGTTGTTGGCCGCCGCCTCCTGCGCCCTGCAGGTTCTCCAGCACCGGCGCCACATTCACGCCGGTGAACTGGTAGATCAGGAACGCCACGATCGCCAGGCCGATGCTGCCACCTGCGACCGCACCGCCCTTGCGGCTCCGGACCCGCCCGCCCTCGAAGCTGCCACCCTCGGTGAACGTCATGGGCACAAAGTAGGCCCCGAACGAGTGAACGGTCAGTCGCCGATCCCGCGAGCGGCCAGTGCCTCTCCCGTTGCCCGGGCGCGGCCGACGGCCCGCACCGCGGCCGGGACCAGCAGCGCCCGCGGGTCGCGCTCAAGACCCCGTGCCCGCGCGGCGTCGCGCACCTCGGTCGCGGTCCGCATCAGTGCGGGGACCGCTCGGAGCATCAGCCCGACGGCGAGCGCCACCGTCTCCGGTGCCCCGCCCACCCGGCGCAGCGGCCCGAGCGCCCGGGTGAGCGCGTCGAGCATCCGGTCGGCCGAGGTCGTGGCGGTCACCACCGTCGCGGCCAGCACCACTGTCACCAGGTCGGCGGCGATCTCCACGCCGGTGGCCCAGCCGCGCTGCCAGCACTGGTAGCCGCCCACCAGCAGGGCTGTGACCAGCAGGGGGACCAGGGCGCGCGTCGTCGTGCGCAGGGGGAGGCGGGCCGAGACCGCCAGCAGGACGATGCCCGCGAGCAGTCCGAGCGCCCACCACGGACCCCGCAGCACGACCACCGAGAGGCCCAGCACGGCCAGGGCGGCAGCCTTGCTGCCCGCGCCACGCCGGTGCAGCCACGAGGTGCCCGGGTGGTAGAGCCCCAGCAGGCCGGCGCTTGCCGAGGCCGAGACCCGGTTCACACCGGCCTCGCCGACATCAGCAGCTGGTAGGCCGCGACGGCGGCCCCGGGCTCGCCGTCGAACACCACTGCGCCGTCGTGCACGACCAGCACCCGGTCGGCGCGTGCCGCGGCCGCCAGGTCGTGCGTGACCAGCAGCAGCTGCTGCTCAAGGGAGTCGAGCAGCTCGTCCACCACGGCCCGCCAGCGCAGGTCCAGCAGCGTCGTTGGCTCGTCGCAGACCAGCACGGCCGGCTGCACCGCGAGCACACCGGCCAGGGCGAGCAGCTGCTTCTGGCCGCCGGACAGCGCATGCACCGGCACCTCCGCGTGGTCGGCGAGCCCGAACCGCGCGAGCACGGCACGGGCAGCGGCATCCCGGCCGGCCGCCGGGACCGTCCGGCGCAGCGAGAGCGCGACGTCCTCGACGGGCGTTGGCATCACCAGCTGCGCATCCGGATCGGTGAAGACGAAACCCACCCGACGGCGCACGGCAGCCCCGTCCCGCACGGTGTCGAGGCCGTCCACCCGGACGGTGCCGGTCGACGGCAGCACCAGGCCGTTGACCAGGCGCGCAAGAGTCGACTTGCCCGACCCGTTGGCCCCGATCACGGCAACGCGCCGCTCGGTGAGGGTGCAGGTGGTGGGCTGCAGGAGCGTGCGGACGCCGCCGTCGGAGCGGACGGTGACGGTGGCGTCGCACAGCTCGATCATCGGCTCAGCGGCGCTCGAGCATGTCCGGGAACGCGCGGAAGACGGCCGCCGCCACGACCGCCACCAGCACGTTCTTGATCACGTCACCGGGCAGGAACACCGCCCCGGTGGTGATGGCCTCCTGCGCCGACATGCCCAGCCGGGCGCCCATCACCGCGATGCCGATCGGGTGGGTGAACACCAGGCTGCCGGCCATCGCGGCACCGAAGATCGCCGGCGGCAGCGCGCGCGCAGGCAGGCGGCGCGCCCGGCTGACCAGGAAACCGGCCAGCGCGGCGGCCAGCGGGAAGGCAAGCAGGTAGCCGAGGGAGGGCTTGCCGAGCACCGCGAGCCCCCCGGTGCCCTGGGCGAACACCGGCAGACCGGCCAGCCCGACCGCGAGGTAGAGCAGCACGGCCAGCGCCCCACGCCGGGCGCCGAGCAGCACGCCGGCCAGCATCACGCCGAACGTCTGCAGCGTGATCGGCACGACCATCCCGGGCAGGGTGATCGACGGCAGCACCGCGCACACGGCGATGAACGCGGCCATCGTGGCGATCAGGGCGACGTCGGTCACTGCGGTGCGGGGGACAGCGGCGACCGGACGATCGACCGGAAGGGCGACCGAGCCGTCCGGCCGTGGTGCGGGAGCGTCGTCGTCGTGGTCCATCGTGTGTTCTCCTTCGTCGGTCACCGCAAACGGCGCCTGGCGGGGGAAATCGGGCCGGTGGTCACGCTAGCCGGTCGTACGATGGGCGGCGTTTGCGTCCGCCCACAGAGCCGCACGGCCCCCCGTGAGAGGAAACCTCAGTGATCACCGCGCACGACGTCGAGCTCCGCGTCGGTGCCAGGAGCCTGCTCACGGGGGCGACGTTCCGGATCGCGGCGGGGGACCGGATCGGTCTGGTGGGCCGCAACGGCGCGGGCAAGACGACGCTCACCCGGGTGCTGGCCGGTGAGGCCCAGCCCACCGGTGGACGGGTCACCCGGACCGGCGACGTCGGG
>Ga0209429_10001995_pt1 | contig 12288 bp, 5 predicted proteins | sample BarGraNGADG00212_3_FD_184493 | JGI IMG/M metagenome (GOLD analysis project Ga0209429, IMG submission 184493) | Arctic peat soil microbial communities from Barrow, Alaska - Barrow Graham LP Ref core NGADG0004-212 (SPAdes) (version 2) | ecosystem: Environmental > Terrestrial > Soil > Wetlands >... | reverse complement strand
AAGCAATGGAGGATATGTTGACAGATTATCAATAATGTAAATATTTTTATACCCTCTTATTTCAAGACTATTGATGAGCTTTTTTAATAAATCCAGCCGGTTAAAATTGTTGATTATTATTGGGATATTCTTATAATCAACAACCTTTGGAGGAAATAACATTTCAATCAGACAATATCGTATTGATACCAGTCTGTAATATAAATATTTTAATCTGTTTTCCGGAATGAACCTTTTTCCCATTATGCAAAAATAAAACATTTATTAATACTAAATCACAAAAAATAAAAGCGGCAGCTTTCGTTGCTGCCGCTTTTACTATTCATTGCCAGTTTCTAGTACCCTGGGTTTTGTTGTGTTTTAAGGTTTGGATTTGCTTCGAGTTCTCTGGCCGGTATCGGGAAGAGCAATTTTTGATCATTATAAAGCATGGCTCCAACATTCTGATGCAACCTTCTTAAATCATGTATCTTAAATCCCTCAAAAGCAAGTTCAAGTCTCCTTTCCATTAAAATATCATCAAGTGTTACAGAATCTGCTGCGGTAAGACCGGCCCGGGTATGAATGATGTTATAATCAACCAAAGGTGCCGGGCCAACATAAGGCAGTCCAAGTCTGCTGTTGCACTCCGCCCTGATAAGGTACATCTCTGCAAGCCGGATCAGATTAATAACTCCATACTGGTTGTTCCATTTACCACATTCAATTGATCCATTCCCGTTAAAAAAGAGGTCGAATCTCTTGTCTCCTACCTGATAAAGGTTAAGGTGGGCATCAAGTATCTCAATATCACCATCTCTTCCGCCATATGCAGGAACTGAAAAGAATTCTGTCATTGAACTGAATCGGTCCTGAGGAGTAATCTGGGTAGCAAAAATATCCTCCGATGAATTATTATCATTATTAAATACAGATTCATAGGTAGTCTTAAGAGTGTACAGATCTGAACTTATGACAGTATGTGCAGCTGCTCTTGCATTCGCATAATCGCCTTTCTGAAGGTAAACCCTTGCCAAAAGAGCGTTTGCTGCGCCGCTTGAAGCATATACACCATTATCGTCAGGTAGTTCGGAGGCAGCAAGCGTAAGATCGTCAATCACCTTAACATAAACTTCATCAACAGTGTTACGTCCAACGAATGTACTTGAGATTGGAAGTTTAGTGGGGGTAAGAATTAAGGGAATTCCTAATTGGTCGTTAGCTACACCGAATTTGTACTGATCTGCATAGAAGCGAACCAGGTCGAAATACATCAAACTTCTCAGAAAAAGAGCTTCACCTTCAATTCTGGCTTTATCAGCAGCTTTTACAATGTCAAGCGCAGTAAGAATATTATTAACACTATTTATAACCTCATAGCTGTCTCTCCACTGTACTTCAACTTCAGAGTTAGAAGCAAGAATTGTCTTATTAAATAACTGGCGTGGATCAATATATGTTCCAACCCATTTAATTTCCCCGTTACCTCCCAGAAGTTCTGCATTCCGAAGAATGTTACCACCATAAATTCCGGGTAAAGCAAACTGGGAGTAAGCACCCTGAAGAACAACTTTCACGTTTTCATCCGATGTAAGAGCAATTTTCTCATCGATATTCTGAGAAGGCTGCAGATCGAGATATTTGTCGCACCCTGAGAATAAACCAAGGAGTACAACTATTGATAGTATTGTAAGTAATCTATTCATCGTTTCTGATATTTTAAATATTATAAGCCTATATTAATACCGAATACAATTGACCGGGGCTGAGGAGCTGAATAAAAATCACATCCCGATGTTATGTTATCATTAAGAAAGTCAGTCGATACTTCCGGGTCCCATCCAATATATTTGGTGAAAGTAAGCAGGTTCTGACCCTGTATGTAAATCCTCATTCTATCAAGACCAGCCTTTTTAATTAGATTCTTCGGCAACTCATAACTAAGCACCAGACTGCGCAACTTCATATATGAACCATCTGACAAATACCTGCTGTTACGGCTCTGATCGCCGTTATCCCAGCCAAGTCTTGCCTGAGGAACATTGGTCACATCTCCCGGCTTTTTCCAACTGGCGAGCTGAGAAGTCAGCTGGTTGTCAAACCATACACCGTTTGCACCCATCCACTGGTCTCCGATCAGATGAATTTTGTTCCCGGTTACACCCTGGAAAGTAAATGCCAACTCAATCCCTTTAAATCCGATAGTGTTGGTAATGGCTCCTATTAAATCAGGTGTTGGTTTTCCAAGAATAATAAAATTAGCATCTGTGAAATTATTGGTTTTTGCTGTATGATCAGTAACATTACCGTTAGCATCCTTTGCATTCACATACCAAAGTGCATCGCCATTTGCAGGGTCAACTCCGGCATATTCAGCTCCATAGAAAGCACCTATTGGCTGACCTACTTTTACAACGTTCATGTAGCGGGCACTTCCGCCATCAATAATATCCTGTCCGCCAAGATTGGTTACCTCATTTTTGTTATAGGAAAAATTAAGACTGGTATTCCAGGTAAATGTTCCTGTAAGGTTGTTTGTGTTAATAATAAATTCAAATCCCTTGTTCTGGATTGATCCTATATTCTGAATCTGGGTCGAATAACCTGATATTTCTGGAAGTGGAACATCAAGTAACAGATCTTTTGTTTTCTTTATATAATAATCAATTTCACCTGAAATACGGTTTTTGAAGAACCCATAGTCAATCCCAAAATCAATCTGACCGGTGGATTCCCATCCAAGATTGGGATTTATAAGCTGGCTGGGAAAAACACCTCCAAGACCATTATACCTGTTAACTCCGTAAAGACCAAGGTGCCCGAAGTTTCCAATACCTGCATTACCTGTCAATCCGTAACTTGTCCTGAGTTTAAGAAAACTTAAAGTATTATTATCAGCCAGGAAAGATTCCTTAGTAAGTACCCATCCTATTGATGCAGCAGGGAAAAATCCGTATCTGTTATTCTTCCCAAATCGTGATGAACCATCAACCCGTCCGGATATAGTAAAAAGGTATTTAGCTTTATAATCAAAGTTAACCCTTGAAAAATATGAAAGGAAGCTATATTTTGTAAGTGTTGATGTTGCTCCTGTAATTAATCCTGCACTGGCAAGAGTTTTCAATTCATCAAGAGGAAATTGCTGACCTTCAGCATGAGCATTATCAACTAAGGTATATTGAAATTCAGTACCAAGAACTGCGCTTAAACCGAAATCACCTAAACTCTTCAGATAATCGAGATACGACTTGGTTGTAATATTCTGTGTCTGTCCATAGTTTGCAAACCCATAACCATTTATGCCTGTTCCCGATTCAGTCAGTTTGCCATATCTGGCATTTTCTTTAAGGTTGTAGAGATCAAACCCAAGTTCATTTCTCCATTTGAGTCCATCCATAATGTTAACTGTGAGATATCCGTTGGCTATTGACCTGTATTCGAGAATATCTCTTGATGCATACTCTACATCAAGAAGTGGGTTGTAATAAGTTGTTGTTGGTGTATTATATAATATTCCGTCAAGATCGCGGGGAGGTGTTACTGGCGATAACGCAACAAGCTGCATTGGTGATGAAAAAGCATTATCTGCCGAAACCTGATCAATTTTTGTCCGGTTTAAACTTAAAGAAAATCCCAGATCTACATATTTATTTACTTTATTGTCAACATTCAGTCTCGCAGATATCTTTTCAATACCATTGGAAACCAGAATACCCTGCATATTGTTATAAGAAAGACTGGTAAAGTATTTCAATTTGTCATTCCCTCCCTGAGCTGACATATCAGCTGCAAATATTTTTCCTTTTTGAAAGGCAAGCTTCTGCCAGTCGGTGTTTACTTTCGATCCTGTGTAATTGCCACTTCCATCGAGGATAACTGCCCAACCTGAATACCTTTTTAGTCTCTTTTCGACCTCGAGTCTGTAGTAATTATTTGTTCCGACAGGATCGCCATAATATGCGTCATCAGCCAGATCGCCATTAACAGCTGCATCTCTGAAATAACTTATATATTCATCCGCATTCATAAAATCCCTGCTGTGAGAAGCTTCATTATAACCTGATTGAATTGTGAAGTTTAACTTTGTATCTCCGTTTATCCCTTTCTTCGTTGTAATAAGAACTACTCCGTTGGCGCCTCTTGAACCATATATAGCTGAAGAAGCTGCATCTTTCAGGATATCAATTGATTCAACATCATTGAAGTTAATTGAAGTCAGAGGATTAATTACAGCGCCCGATTGGTTTAATGACTCTGTTGTTATTGGAATGCCATCCACAACAAAAAGAGGCTGGTTTGTAGCTGTTATAGAAGAGGATCCACGGATTCTCATGTTTGTTGTACCGGTCGATTTACCGTTTACCGACTCAATAAAAACACCAGCAGTCTTTCCCTGCAAAGCCTGTTCAATTGTAGGAACAGATACGTTTTTAAGCAAACTTCCATCAACTTTTGAGATACTTCCGGTAACTTTGGATTTAATCTGAGTACCATATCCAACTACTACTACTTCATTAACCCCAACAAGATCATATTCGAGATCAACATTGTAAACATTTGAGGTTCCAATAGCTACCTCTTTGGTTTTCATCCCCACATACCTTACTTCAAGGGTGGAGCCAAGTGCTGCACTAATCTGGTATTTCCCTTCAAGGTCAGTAACTGCTCCTACTGTGGTTCCTTTAACCAATACCGTAGCTCCGATAACGGGTAGCTTATCTTCCGCCCCGGTAACAGTACCTGTAATTGTTTTTTGCTGTGCTGCTGCCGGCAGCAAAAAACCGCATAGTACAAAAAATAAAAAAAGAAGTTTTCTCATAACTTTTGTTTTAGGTTTAAGTTTATGGGTATAATACAAAATAATTTTACTCTTGTTAATGAAAAATGCATCATTGATTAAAATTATTAAGTGATGCAAATAAACTAAAAAAATTTAAGTATTCGAAAAATCGTATAATAAACTTACGCTGTTTTTGACTATTTTTGTCTTCCAACCCAGACTAAAATTTCGCCCAGTTATGGCTTCATTTTCTCACCTTCATGTTCATACACAATACTCCATACTCGATGGAGCTTCAAGTATCCCTTTGCTTATGGATAGGGTGAAAGCATTGGGCATGGAGGCAATAGCAATTACAGATCATGGTAATATGTTTGGTGTCAAAGAGTTTCACAACCATGCCACTAAAAAGGGAATTAAGCCTGTTATCGGATGTGAAATATATGTTGCAAAAAGATCTATTGAAGAGGTAAATGTAAAAGAGGACCGGTCAGGTGATCATCTTATACTCCTGGCAAAAAACCTTATTGGTTACAAAAACCTGATTAAACTGGTTTCAACTGCCTGGATAAGAGGTTTTTACTATAAACCGAGAATTGACAAGAATCTGTTAATAAAATATCATGAAGGGCTTATTGCATCTTCAGCTTGTCTGGCAGGAGAGATTCAGGATGAAATTCTGAATGGGACAATGACAGGTGCTGAAACCGCCCTGAAGAGCTATCTCGATATTTTCGGGGAAGATTTTTACCTGGAGATTCAAAGGCATGAGACATACGATCCGAATGCCGATCGGTCTGCCTTTCCTCTTCAACAGAAAGTTATAGAGGCTTTTAAAAAGCTGTCAGTTAAATATAATGTAAAAGTAATTGCCTCAAATGATGTGCACTTTATAAATGCTGATGATGCCGAAGCTCATGACAGACTGATCTGCATAAATACAGCTAAAGATATTGACGATCCAAACAGATTAAGATATTCGAAACAGGAATATCTTAAAAGTGAAGAGGAGATGCGTGCCATCTTTAGCGATATCCCTGAGGCAATAGATAATGTGGCCGGACTTGTTGCCAAAATTGAAAACTATAAACTCAATCATGATCCCATCATGCCTGAATTCGAGTTGCCGGAGGGGCATACCGATAAGGACGAGTACCTGAAATTCCTGACGTATAAAGGGGCGAAGAAAAGATGGGGAGAATTAACGAAAGAACAAACAGAAAGGCTTGATTTTGAATTGGAAATGATAGCTAAAATGGGGTTTCCCGGGTATTTCCTTATTGTACAGGATTTCCTGAATGCGGCAAGAGATATGGGAGTATCTGTAGGTCCGGGAAGAGGCTCAGCTGCAGGGTCCGCGGTTGCTTTCTGCCTGAAAATTACTGATATAGATCCTATAAAATACGGACTTCTGTTTGAGCGCTTTCTGAACCTCGACCGTATATCAATGCCCGATATTGATATTGATTTTGATGAAGACGGAAGAGATTCTGTGCTGAAGTATGTTGTAAATAAATATGGTCACGATAAGGTGGCTCATATTATTACGTTTGGCTCCATGGCAGCCAAAATGGCAATCAGGGATGTTGCAAGAGTTCAGAAGCTGCCACTGCCTGATGCTGACAGACTTGCCAAGCTAGTTCCTGAAAGACCAGGTGTCACTCTGGCCGATGCATATGCGGAGGTTCCTGAACTTGCAAGAGAAAGGGAATCTTCAAATAAACTTATATCCCAGACTTTAAAATATGCTCAGGTACTGGAAGGGTCGGTAAGGCAAACCGGAGTTCACGCCTGTGGCATAATAATAGGTAAAGACGCTCTTGACAATTATATTCCTCTGTGCACTGCCAAGGATACTGACCTTTATGCAACACAATATGATGGCAGTCATGTTGAATCAGTAGGCCTTCTGAAGATGGATTTCCTGGGTTTAAAAACTCTCTCCATAATTAAAGATGCCACTGACAATATCAAAAAATCTAAGGGGATAGACATTAACATTGAGGAACTACCGCTTGATGACAAGAAAACATTTGAACTCTTCAGTAACGGAGAAACTACAGGCATCTTCCAGTTTGAATCAACAGGAATGAAGAGATACCTTAAGGATCTTGAACCAAACAGGTTTGAGGACCTTATTGCCATGAATGCCCTGTACCGCCCGGGTCCAATGGAATATATTCCGAAATTTATCAGGCGTAAGCATGGTACAGAAAAGATCGACTATCCGATTCCGGTGATGGAAAAATTTCTTGATGACACCTACGGTATTACTGTCTATCAGGAACAGGTGATGTTACTTTCGCAGGAACTGGCCGGTTTTACAAAAGGAGAAGCCGACTCACTCAGAAAAGCAATGGGGAAAAAGAAACGCTCCATAATGGATGAGATGAAACTGAAGTTTCAGGAGGGCTGCGCCAGCAAAGGGTATGATATAAATATTGTCAATAAGATATGGTCCGACTGGGAGGCTTTTGCACAGTATGCTTTCAATAAATCACATTCAACCTGTTATGCGCTTGTTGCCTTTCAAACAGGTTATCTCAAAGCCAATTATCCCGCTGAATATATGGCTGCTGTTCTCAGCCGGAACATCAGTGACATCAAAAAGATTACAACTTTCATGGATGAGACCCGCAGGATGGGTATGGATGTTCTGGGACCTGATGTAAATGAAAGTAACGTCAAATTCACTGTAAATAAAGACGGAAACGTCAGGTTTGGTCTGGGTGCAATTAAAGGAGTCGGCGAAAGTGCTGTCTTACAGCTTATTGAAGAGAGAGAAAAGAATGGCCTGTATAAGGATATTTACGATCTGGTTGAAAGAGTGAATCTCAATGCCCTGAACAAAAAAAACCTTGAAGCGATGGCGGTTGCCGGTACTTTTGACTGTTTCGATTCAATAATACGGTCTCAGTATTTTTCACTCGATACAAGAGGATCAAGTTTTATTGAGAGCCTTATACGGTATGGGAATAATGCAAAAACAGTAAAAAATTCAAGCCAGCAGTCTCTTTTTGGCGAAACCGGAGGGTTTGATATGATCAGGCCTGAACCGGCCAACTGTCCCGATTGGCCAAAGCTGGAAAAACTAAATAGGGAAAAAGAGGTAATAGGTATATATTTATCCTCTCATCCTCTCGATGATTTCAAACTTGAGATCAGCACCTTTACAACTGCAACACTTTCCGATCTTCAGAATCTTCGTGAATACCTCGACAGAGATGTCGTTGTTGCAGGTATGGTGATAGATACCAGAAACGGAATCGGCAAAAATGGCAAGCCTTATGGATCATTCACGCTTCAGGATTATTCCGACTCATTCAGGTTTATGATGTTTGACAAAGAATTTATTGATAACAGTAAGTTTTTCACTCTCGGTTACTACCTTCTTATTAAAGGGAGGGTCCAGAAAAGAAGGTATAATGAAGATGAGCTGGAATTGAAAATAAGAACAATTACTCTATTATCGAGCGTTAAGGATGAACTTATAAAATCGGTTACCCTAAAAATTGATACTGAAAATATAAGTACTGAAATGATTAATGAGCTTAAGGAACTGGTTCATGAAAATAAGGGAGAAACTGAATTAAAATTTTTGTTCATAGATCCTGAAGATAAGATCTCACTACCCATGTTTTCAAGGACTTTCCGCATCAGGCTGAATAACGAATTAATCTCATATCTCGATGATCATCCCGGGATAGAATATAAAGTTAATTAACTATCTTTGCAGAAGATATTTATAGTAAAATCATAAAATATTAAATATTATGGCATTAGAGGTAAATGATACTAATTTCGAAGAAGTTGTTGTTAAATCCGATAAACCTGTTCTGGTAGATTTCTGGGCAGAATGGTGCGGTCCATGCAGGATGATAGCTCCTATTGTAGAAGAGATCTCTCATGAGTTTGAAGGAAAGGCTATCGTTGTAAAATGCGATGTAGACAACAGTCCGGTTGTAGCTGCCAAATATGGTATCAGGAATATCCCTACAATTCTTTTCTTCAAGGATGGGAAAGTTGCTGATAAACAGGTTGGCGCCGTTCCAAAAGGCAATTTTGTGACCAAACTAAATGCATTGATTTAAACTTTATTTTTATATAATACAGCCGTTCGGTATAACTGTAACGGCTTTTTTAATATTTTCCTATGACAATTTGTGTCTTCGCATCTTCGAGCAGCCGTATTGATAATAAGTACGCAATTGCTGCATCAAACCTTGGGCTCCTTCTTGCAAAAGCCAATATGGATGTAGTTTATGGGGGTGGAGGAATTGGTCTTATGGGCAAACTTGCAGATGCTGTTCTTGAAAACGGAGGACGGATTACAGGTGTGATACCCTCGTTCATGAAAGATGAGGGGTGGGATCATTCTGAAGTTAAGGAGATGATACTGACCGCTGATATGGGTGAAAGGAAAAAGAAGATGTTTGCGATGGCAGATGCGATTATTGCTTTACCCGGCGGTGTTGGCACACTTGAAGAATTAACTGAAGCAATAACTCTAAAACAGCTGGGCCTCTTCAGAGGACCAATCATCATTCTTAATACCCTGAATTTCTATAAATCACTTATTGATTTTCTTGAACACATGGTATCCGGTAATTTTCTCAGATACGAACATAAAGGAATGTGGGAGATTGCTGATACTCCTGAAGATGCAATAACCCTCCTTATTAAAAAGCAGGATTGGCTTCATGACCCGAGGAGTATTGCAAGAATCTAGCGTTCCGGTATTTTCGTACCAATAAACATGATATCATCCACCTGACCGAGATCACCCTTCCAGTCCATAATTTCCTTTTCCAGCCTGTCTTTCTGTTCCATAATAGGAAGATCCCATATCTCAGATAAGAGTTTTTTCACATTTCCTGACTTGTACTTCTTTATCTCTGATGATCCAAACTGATCGGCATAACCATCGGAACACATATAAAGCATATCTCCGGGCTGTATATCCACAGGTTGATTGGTGAAACTCTTTTTCTCATCCATGGTTGTAATTCCAATAGGGAACCTGTCACCTTTATAAGTAAACACCTCTCCTTTTCTCACAACATACAATGAATTATATGCCCCTGCGAATTCAAGCGTGAAATTCTTCCTGTTAAATGCTATCAGGGCAAGATCCATTCCATCGTTGATTGCTTTTTCATGACGCTGCAAAAGCGATTTCATAACCTCAATATTCAGCTGATCAATGATTGCAGATGGTCTGGTAATTCCATATTCCCTGACGACTTTATTCAGGGAGTTGTGTCCGATTATTGACATGAACGCACCCGGCACACCGTGTCCGGTACAGTCTACAGCAGCAAGGAACTGCCAGTCGCCGTCATCGTACATCCAGTAAAAGTCGCCACTCACAATATCTTTTGGAAGGAAGAGCACAAATGTATCTTTGAAGGTATCTTCTCTGGGAAGCATAGCTCTCTGAATACGTTCCGCATATCTGATACTCGCAGTTATATCTTTGTTCTTCTCTTCAATCTCCATACTCTTCTGAACAACCTCTGCAGTCCTCTCTTTAATTTTTTCTTCAAGAATTATCTTTTCCTTTATCAGGTTTTCTTCCCTGATATGAATGTACATAACCACAATTACAACAATTATTATTATTGAGGAGAGGATAAACCACCAGGTAAGCCAGAAAGGAGGTTTTATAATGAAATGAAAGGTAACAGGTTTACTATTCCATACTCCCTGACTATTGCTTGCTTTCACCATGAAGGTATATTTCCCCGGAGGAAGTGTCGGGTAAATTGCCTGAGGATCTGTTACAGTTCTCCATTCATTCTCAGCCCCTACAAGCTTAACTTTATACCTTACAACGTCAGGGTTGGTAAGACAGATACTATAAAAGCTGAAAGAGATCGCTTTTTCGTTATGCTTTAACTTAAGACCGGTTATCATAGGGCGATTCTGATTGTTTACGCTCATACCCATAATATGTGTAAGCGGCTCAAGCTCTTCCGTTGATGTGTTTTTTGGTCTTAATTGAGTTGCACCATTGGCTGTACCAAACCAAATGTCACCTGACAAAGTTTTATAAACAGCAGAAGGTTTAGCTTCAATACCTGTAAAACCGTTTCTTTCGGTATATGAAAATATTCTTTTAGTTTCGGGAAAGTATCTGTTAAGTCCGTTATTTGTACCTATATATATACTACCATCTTCTCCTGCTTCCAACAGATTAATGTTATTTGAAAGAAGTCCGTCATCCTGATTTAAAGTTGAAACTATTAAATCATTTCTGAATTCCAGTAACCCTTCACTTGTTCCAATCCACAAAACACCTTTCTTATCCATTACCAACGCTTTGGGTGTTATACCTGCCAGAGCAGAAACCTTTTTATATTCGTTTTTAGATGTATTAAACTTAAAGAGACCGGGCTTATCTCCTTTGGGTTCCGTTCCAATCCACATATTCCCGTTCGGATCGCAATAAAGGGCTGTAATGATATTAACCATTATGCTATCCAGAAGCTGCCTGTGCTTGAAGTTTTGTTCCTTTAAATTGACAACAACAATTCCTTCGGCAGTGCCTATCCAGAGATTGTTCTGCTTATCGATTTCCAGAGCTTTAACCTGCTGATTAGGGATATTTGAGTTTATGCCTGGCTGGTCTTCAAATTTAGAAGTCTTCCTGTTATAAAGAATTACACCACCATTGTCAGACCCGATCCATAAGTTTCCATCCTTATCTTCTCTGAAAAACTTAATATATTCAGAGATAGCATTCTTCGACTGATCGTAGATAACCGGTTTTTTATCTGATCCCGGTAAATATCTGGAAATACCTTTATTTGTACCAAACCAAACTTCACCAGTTTTATCCTGATATATTGCATTAACATTCGGGTCAGGAAGTATTTCTTTTTCATTAATGGTTACAAAAGCATCTCCTTTAAAAATTGTAAGCCCGTTATTCTGATCAGCTATAAGAATATTACCTTCTACATCCTCTATTATTTTATATATCCTTGTTGGTTTAAATCCATTATCAGCATCAAACTTTCGGAGTATTCCACCTTCAGAAACAGCTATTCCTCCCTCCCATGTACCTATCCATACACGTCCTTTTCTGTCCTGAGTAAGGCTTGTCACCCAATTACTTTTAATGCCTGCTTTCGGAAGGTCAATGAACTCCATTCTATTCTCTGACATTATATACTTATAAATGCCGCCATTATATGTTCCGAACCAAATATTCCCTTCCTTATCTTCCAGAAGACATGTTGGATTGAAATAGGTTGTCAAGTGAGGCATCCGGTAGTTTTCAAACTTATTATTACCCGGATTAAACTTTCTTAATCCAACATCAGCAATACAAATAAAGGAACCATCCCGAATAACGCTTGCACCTGAAACCCGGTCACTCAATCCATCTTTTCCTGTAAATTGCCTTGTCTTAATATGCTTAATATCATTGACCGGAAAATCAACCTGTATTGCACCTTCATTATAAGAAGTGAACCATATTTTATCCTTAATCTGTGAAATATTTGTTACATCTCCGGTGATCT
>Ga0209429_10001994_pt1 | contig 12294 bp, 9 predicted proteins | sample BarGraNGADG00212_3_FD_184493 | JGI IMG/M metagenome (GOLD analysis project Ga0209429, IMG submission 184493) | Arctic peat soil microbial communities from Barrow, Alaska - Barrow Graham LP Ref core NGADG0004-212 (SPAdes) (version 2) | ecosystem: Environmental > Terrestrial > Soil > Wetlands >... | reverse complement strand
ACCGATGCGCCCCGATAGGGGCCGGAGTTTGGTTTGACGGTAACGAAATCGGCGGGGCACTTGTAAATGGCCGCGGATCTGCCTGTATAGGACCAAATATTGCCCTTGGTAATGGTATTGGTCCAGTTCCAGTTGTCGGCGTTTCCGGGGGCGTAATCGAGGATACCATGGACCCAGGCATAGGGATATTGAGGATCGTTTGGCGCACCTTCAGCCGCATAGGCATAAGGAAGCCTGTCCTGGTTGTCATCGATGTAGAATCTCCAAGCCAGCATCAATTGCCGGGTATTGTTCATGCACTGAATGCCTTGCGCCTTGGTCTTGGCCTTGGCCAGGGCCGGCAAGAGCATCCCCGCCAGGATGGCGATGATGGCGATGACCACCAGCAGCTCGATGAGAGTGAAACCGTCACCCTTATGATTCGCTCCCCAGGACGCATCTGGCGCTGGCCCGTCAACGTTCGAATGGTTCACGGTCGCAATTCTATCCCGGCCCAACTGATGGGTTTTACTCCGCAGTAGGTTCGTTTTCATTTTGCGTCTCCAGTCTTTAGGAAGGAATATAGGACAAGAATACACAATCTCAAGGCCGATGGGAAGCTGGATTTGCCGGATGTCCAGGGGCAGGACAAATTCATGAAAGGTAGGAGACGAGGTCACGAGACTCATTTTAAGTCTTAAGAGGCCGCCTAACCAGAAAAACAGAGCCTCGTGACCTCGTCTCCTACTTGTTTTGGTTCATGAATTGGCCCTGCATGGCCGACTGCCGGTCTTCCCGGTTATTTCCTTTTCGATTTGGGCTTGGCCGTGCTCGCGGTCTTGGGGGAACGGGGGTTGGCCGGGGCCGGTTTCGGCGGGGTGGGCGCGGCAACGGGAGTCGCCGACGCGCCGGGCGGCGTCTTGGGCGCGGTTTTTTCGTGGATGACCTGCCGCATCTGATCCAGCTTCTGATCCACTCCGGTCTTGGCCTTCTTCAGGCTGCCCTGAGCGAAGTTGATGGAGTCGGTGAGCACGGTGCAGCCTTTTTGAAGGCGCTCGGTGTAGCTGCCATCCTTCAGTTCGATTCCCTTGGCCTGCAGGAACTGGCTGAGGTGGGCGTAGAGTTCTCCGGTTTTGAGCTTTTTCATATCATATTCCTGTTCCATTCGCCGCCACCTTAATCCTCACACTCCCGCCCGCAATTACAAAGTGGATGGCCGGATTATAAGGAAACCAGAGAGGCAGGAAACAACCCTTCGGCGTCTTTGCATTGCTATCCATTGCCCTTTTAGCCTAATCTTACCGCATGAAACGCCTCGGCATCGCCCTTCTTTTTCTGGCCCTGGGAGCTAACGTGCGGCCAGCGGACGACACCGTCCCCCTTGGGGATATGCTTCAGGCGGGGCAGGAGCTGTTGCAGGAAAACTTCGACGTCCAAATCCTCGACCTGCTGCCCGAGTTGGATCAGGAAAAGGTGCGGCAGCTTTTCCAGGATCTGCAGGCGCGGTTCGGCGGGGAATCCGTGGTTGATTTAGCCGCTTTGAAATCGACCGCGCAAATCGTTCTGCCCTTGCTGGAATCGCATGAGGAAACCCAGCCCTACGCCACGTGGCTCAAGACACGTCTGGACTATTTCGAGGTGGCCGAACAATACCGCGCCACCAACGCGCCACCCAAGGCCGCACCCGGCCAGCCGCCCAAACCGATCCCGAATCCCAGCCCGCAGGTCGAACGGAAACTCTGGCGGCGGCAACTTGCCTCCCGCCTCATACCCAAGGGCGCCGCGCAACTGGTGCCCAAACTTAAAGCCATCTTTGCGGAGCAAAAAGCTCCCACCGCGTTGGTCTGGTTGGCCGAGGTGGAATCGTCGTTCGACGCCCGCGCGCGCAGTCCGTCAGGCGCCGCCGGACTTTACCAACTGATGCCGGCCACCGCCCAAAGCCTGGGACTTTCACGATGGCTTCGCGACGAACGTTATTCCCCGGAGAAAAGCGCCCGCGCCGCTTCGCAGTATCTAAATTATTTACACGGCCGGTTCAAAGACTGGCCGCTGGCCCTGGCGGCTTATAACGCGGGTGAAGGCAACGTGCAGCGACTCCTCGACAAGTACCAGACCCGCAGCTTCGACGGCATTGCGACGCATCTGCCGGCCGAAACCCAGATGTACGTGCCGAAAGTCGATGCCACCCTCCAACGACGGGAAGGCGTCAACCTCGCCCAATTGCCGCCACCGAAAGCGTAAGTGTTATTTCGCAACGGCGGAAAGCTGGGCCGGGGGGCGCGGTTTCGGCGTCAGAAACGCCTCGATCTTGGCTTCTCCGCCAGCCAGGTCGTTACGGCATTTCATCCGAAGGAATTTGACAAACCGCCGGATCCAACGTGATCAAGGATCTCATTCCTGGGACTGGGAGACACCTGTCATTGTTTCAGAAAGCGAAGAAAGATTGGGATTCAGTCAAGATAGACGCGTGGCTACGGCGTTTCAGAGAAGCTACAAAAATCGAACCAGGCGGTCCAGCGAACGGGAGCCAGCCTCGCTCAGAAACAAATGGAACATCATCGGCGGCTGGCTGACCTTTGCGTTGTGCGGCGGCGCACGCGTCGGGAAATCCCAAACCCCGTAGGGGTGACATGTCTATAGCTAACGATACCCCTAAAAATATTCCCAAACCCTGTAGGGGCGGCACGAGGCCGGCCATTCATTCGGAGGGCGGAGTTACACGACGCCCAATTATTATGGGGCTCCCGGAGCTCGCCCCTCCGAAACTGGATGACTCGGCTTTGCCTCTCTGCGCCTGGGTCATCGCTGGCGGGCGGTCATCGGCGGAAATGAATTACTCCACATTGTCGCTTTCCACATTGATGTCGGCGAAGAGCCAGGACGACAAATACCGCTCGGTGGACGACGGAACAATGACGACGATTTGCCGGCCCTCGTTTTCCGGACGCTTGGCCACCTGCAACGCCGCCCAAATGGCCGCCCCGCTGGAAATGCCCACGGGAATGCCATCCAGCCGGTTGACCTCCTTGGACACCGAGCCAGAATCCTGCTCGGTGACCTTGATGATTTCATCGATGATTTTGGTGTTCAACACGGCGGGGATAAATCCGGCTCCAATCCCTTGAAGCTTGTGCGGCCCGGGCTGGCCGCCCGACAGCACCGGCGAAGAAGCCGGCTCGACGGCGATGGCCTTAAAGCTCGGTTTGCGCTGCTTGATGACCTCGGCAATGCCCGTGATGGTGCCGCCGGTGCCCACCCCGGACACGACGAAATCGACTTTCCCGTCGGTGTCGCGCCAGATTTCCTCGGCGGTCGTCTGGCGATGGATTTCCGGATTGGCCGGATTGGTGAACTGCTGCGGAATGATGCTATTGGGGATTTTGGCGTGCAGTTCCTCGGCCTTGGCGATGGCGCCTTTCATTCCTTTGGCCCCTTCGGTGAGCACCAGCTTCGCACCCAGAATCTTTAACAGCTTGCGGCGCTCGATCGTCATCGTTTCCGGCATGGTCAAAATCAACTGCAGTCCGCGCGCCGCGGCGACAAAGGCCAGGGCAATGCCGGTGTTGCCGCTGGTGGGTTCAATCAGCACGGTGCCAGGCTTGATTTTGCCTTCACGCGTCGCGGCGTCAATCATCGCCACACCAATGCGGTCCTTGACGCTGGAGAGCGGATTGAAGAACTCCAATTTGAGCAGCACGTCGGCGAGCGCGCCGTGCTGTTTGGCGGTGCGGTTGAGCCGGACCAGGGGCGTGTTACCGATGGTTTCGGTGATGTCGTTGTAGATGCGTGACATAATATGGCCTTTCTTATACGATCCCTTACCGATCAAGCCGCTTTAAGAACGTATAAACGACTTATTATGTCGTATATTCGCTTCATAGCTTTGCGGCGTCAAATGTTTTTAACGGGTTTTATCATGATCATTTACCCGACGACCGTCCGGTCAATGCCTTGGCGGTGTCTGGTGGAATCCGCAAAACCGTGCCGTGTCGATGCCCGGGCGGGAATTGCATTTCCTTCGAGCAGTCTTCCCAGGTCTTGAGATCTTTCGAGCGCACGGCGCCGTAGTAGTGCGGCTGGGTGTAGTGGTCGAAATAGACGAGGTATTCGTTTTTGATTTTAATCGCCGATGGCCCTTCCACCCAATCGCCGGTGAACGGTTCCGACGGCGCACCGAACGGACCTTCTGCCTGATCAGCGACCGCGTAGCGCAGGTTTTTCTGCACCGGGTTTTTGCGTTCGTCTTTGAAGATGAGATAGTATTTATCGCCAGCCGAAAGCAGCGTGGCGTCGATCATGTTAAAGCCCGGATTGTAAAGCAGTTTGGAGTCGCTGAACGTTTTGAAATCCTTCGTGGTGACGTAATAGGCGCGGTGGTTGTAGCCATTATCGCCGGTGGCCTCGGTTTCCGGAAATTTTCCCGGGATGGTCGATGACCAGAAGACCAGCCATTGTTGTTTGGCCGCGTCGTAGAACAATTCCGGCGCCCAGATGTTGCGGGTGGCCGGTTCTTGTTCCATGACTTCGAGGCCGCGCTGGGGCGACCAATGGATCAAATCCGTCGAGGAAGCGTAGCCGAAAACCTTGCCGCTGGCGGCGGTCCAGCTCGTGGTCCAGACCAAATGGAACGTGCCATCCGGTCCTTGGACCAGGGAGGGATCGCGCATGAGCTTGCCACCGACCTCGGGGCGCAGGAAGGAGCGGTCGCCGTTGAGCGCGGTCCAATGGTAGCCGTTGGTGCTGAGGGCCAGGTGCAGTCCATCTTCGCCGTTGCCGCGAAACGAGGTGAACAGGAAATAGTCAACGGCGGGCGCTGCGTTGCGGCGTCCCTCGGCGGCCGGTGCATTGGCCGCCAGACCGAGCACCGCACCCAGGACTAAGGCATGGATTGAAGAGCGCATACGAATTCCAATTGTGATTTATTGCCCGAATCCTAAGCAAAGCGGAAGCCAAATGTAGATTCTACTACTTCAAAACTCTGAATAAAGTCTCTCGGTGCTTTTTTTAGGTGGACACGGCCAGTATGAAGCCTTCCTTGCGGCCCGCTTCGATCAGGCGCTGATCCAGGCACACGATTTCCAGCCGGCTCGGATCGTGGTCCGCGGCAATCAGCGCCGCTGCCAACTGCAGCGCGTCAGCCGCCCGCAGGGTATGCACGCGCAACATGCGTTCGGCCGTCCGCCGACAGGCTTCGCCGGGCAGGACTTCATCCCATCCGTTGCGCAGTTCGTTAAGCCGCCGCTCCGCGTCGCGCATATCATCTGCGGTCAATCGCTCCTCGCGGACCAGTCGCATGAGCGCCGAAAGACATTCGACTGGCGTTCCCCACCACGTCACCACCGTCGGGTCCTGCGTCAGGAGGCGCTCCATATCCCGGGTCCGCGCTTGCCGCACGAGCAATGGCACGATGCCGGAGGCGTCCCAGTACTTCATCGGCCTTCCTCCCTTTCGGCCAGGAGGGCCTCCAGGATATCGCCCCCACCCCGGGGCTTCGGCAGCGGCATAGCGCCGAATGCTTTTGCGTCCAGGCGGCCCCGAGCCGGTCGAACCAGTCCGCGCCGCATCAAGTCGGCCTGCCAGGGCAGCCCCTGGGCGGACGGTCCGGCGACCGGTTCCAGGCGAGCTACGGGTTGTTGCCGGTCCACGATCAGGATCGTCTCGCCTTCCCTGACCCGGGACAACATCTCGCTCAGATGGTTTCGGGTGTATGAAATGTTGGCCGTATTCATAGCGCCAATATAGACATGTCATAATGTCGCGTCAAGCGCCGCTTCGCTGCGGATCTCCATCTCTAAGCCCTGTTCTAATAATTTGTCTGTCCCGGCCTTTTTGCTTACCCCAAAATTATCCCACCGCTCGAAAGTTGTCAAATTATATTGCATCTGTGAACTATAGCTTTATATTTAATCACAACAATTATGAAACTTCACAACATACCCCATCGAATGTCGGACGTTCGGGTGTTGATTGGTTTGAGCCAGACGACCTTGGCCAAAAGGCTGGGGGTATCCCCCTCCCTGGTCTCCATGTGGGAGAGTGGGGAACGGTCCCCAGCTGAGGGGCAAGTGATGGAGATCGCCAGCGCACTGGGAGTCTCCCTGGATTTTCTGATCAACGCCGAAGTGCGTCCACATTTTCAACCCCGGGCGACGGTCACGATGCCCGCCAAAGAAGATCAGGCTTGTCGGCAGGCGCTACGCGATGCGACCGAACAGGTGTTCAACCTAGCGAGCGCGTATGAAATGGCGAAGGAGGTTCCCGGCCAGTTCAGCCTGCGGTGCGACTTTAGTTCGGGCCAGTTGCCCGGGCTGGCGCAGCAGGTCCGGGAGTCGTTCAAGCTCGACCGGCGAGTGTCGTCTGAAGAGCTGAAGCGTGCGACTACTGAACGGAACATCCACGTCTTTGAGTGGTCTCTGCCCTCCAAGATTTCCGGGCTGTCGTATCGAGGTGCCCTCACGGTGATTATCATCAATCATGACCACCCCCCGGGACGACGACTGTTCACTTTGGCCCACGAACTCGGCCACGTCTTTTTTCACCTCCCCAGGGTTTCTGGGGAAGAGAAAGGGGGGGACACAGAGGTCAGCTTCTTTGCCTCCAATCGAGATCCGAAGGAGAAGGAGGCCAATTCGTTTGCCGCCGAGTTGCTGATGCCCTCGGATGAAGTCGACACCTTCGTTCGACGATATGAACATGAGCTCCAAAACCCATCGTTCCTTCCGGTGGCCGCTCGATCCTTCAATGTATCGCCCGATGCGCTGTTTTACCGTCTGGTGGGCAAGCGCGTCTATGCTTGGACCGACAAGGATCGGTTTCTGTTGAGTCGAAAGCCCGAATCGAAATTCCCCGATACCCGGGTGGATGACATCGATGAGCAGGTTGACCCAGAGCTAGTTCGATTGGGGCTGCGATTGTACGAGCAAGAGGCCATCTCCGCCGGCAAGCTGGCGCAGTGGTTCTTTGCCCCGCGATTGCTGGTGGAGGATTATCTGGCGCGGTTTTCTGAGGAACGGGACAGCGTCATCGTAGGGAGCGGTGATTAATGCACTCATTGATTTTCGACACCTCTGCCCTCTTCAACTTTGGGCACCGGGGCCAGATGGAGGCTCTTCTGACAGAATTCGGAAGATTCTATCGGCGGGTGACGACCGCCGATGTGAAGAAGGAACTGTGCGGCCCTCCGCATGGCCAGTATTACGAAAAGCTGATGAAAGCCCACCTTCATATCCAGAAGGCCAAGGTGGTGAAGCTGTCAATTGATGAGTTGCGACGACTTACGCGGGTGTTGGACCCGGGCGAACTGAGCGTGGTTATACTCGCGCTGGATTTGGGCAGCGTGGCACGGGTGGTGATCGACGAAAAACCGGCAAGGCGCGAGGCCGCTTCGCTGGGTATCGATGTGACCGGGACTATCGGGTTGCTGAAAGAGGCTATAGACCGGGGTTGGCATACCGACGCTGAGGGCATGAAGGTGGTGAAGCTGCTGGTGGAGCGTAAGTTCCGCGTTCGGGAGCCCTCGCCCGGCGAAACGTTTGCGGATTACTTCAAATCACTCAACCAGGTTTGACAATCTTGAACCAAAGCTAAGACAACACCCCGTTCCCGCCAAGGGTGTTGCATCACTGAAAAGACCATTATGCAATTGTGGGTTAAGTCTGCCGGGCGGTGCGAATAAGAAGGATGGAACGGGGTCAGGCCGTGAATAATGGTGTTTACTCACATGTTATCGCTTTTTTTGGCGCCGTAACTTCTGCCGAGTGCTTCCTCGAACGCCACGCCACCCGGATGCCCCGCACCATGTTGCGCTCTGCCATCGAGAAGTTTCCCGAGCCAAAACGCAAGGCCTGGCTGGCAGCCTGACGAGGCGCCTGCTCACCGACGCTGAGCTATGGCTGCGCCTCTCTTTTATCGTCCTCGTCCTCGTCCTTCGTCCCTCGTCCTCGATTCTGAACGGGAATTTCGAGGACGAGGGACGAGGACGAGAAAAATCCTTTCCGTGTTCTAATAATTTGTCTGTCCCTTTGTATTTTTTGGGGTGGCTGAATTAACCGTCAAAATAATAGGCAGGCAACATGTGAGGATTTTAAGGACCGGGAAACGTTAAAACCGAAATCCAGCCGGATTTCGCGCACATAGCTTTCTTACCGTGAAGTCCCGGCGATAATATCTTCATAGCCAACATCATGGGGGCGAATTCAGAGGACAAGCGTTTCCCAGTCTTATGCCAATGATTCAGCCCCTGTTCCCTGTCATCTTCTTGTCATCTTGGCGGAGTAGAATGCCTATTAAATTGGTGAGTCGCCTAATAGCGTGGCGATGACCGCGACTATTAACCATGAAAAAATCGGAAATCCACGGCCAGATAAACCGTCGTCCTTTTCTCAATACCTCCGCTTTGGCCGGGGCGGCGCTCACCAGCGTCGCGTTAGGTAACGGCAAACAAAAGGGAAATCCAAACGAAATGTCCCCTTAACCTGAACAACTTAAACGGAATATCTATGAAACCACCGTTAACCATAAAACCAATCGCTCCCATGAAGAACATTGCCAAACTGGCGCTGTTGACAGCCTCGCTGCTGTTTGTATCCAGCTCAACCTATGCCGCGTCGTCTATCGGCGTGCGCTTCACCGGCGATGATTCCGGTGGGGTTGACGACTGGCTCTTGGCGCCAACTGATGCCGCTGGCGTTATTGAGCAGACCAATTGGAATCAAATCAACACGCTGGGTGGAGGAGATAGCGTCGCTATCGATCGGGGTATTTCCGGCATTTTGCAGGATAGCGCGGGCAACTACACGGCGGTGCAGCTCCAGTTTTTTGGTAATGATGCCTGGCGCATCGATGGTCCCTCCGACACGCCGAACGATAAGCTGATGAAAGGCACTCTCAGGCAAAACGACACGGCCTCGGCGCCCATGACCTTAACCTTCACGAACCTGGGCACTGGCGCTTATGACGTTTACGTGTATGGCAACGACGTCAACGGGCCAGCCGATTTGGATGTGAGCATCGGGACCGTGACGAACTACTGGACAGAACCCCAATATTTCGACGGTTTTTTTTACGAAGCCGCGAGCACCGATCCGAGTAATCGGGCGGCAGGAAACTATGTGAAGTTCACGGGTGTTTCGCCGGCGAGTGGAGCGATTACGGTAAGCGCCTTCTATCGCGCGGGCAATGGCGGTGATGGAGTGGGCATAACCGGACTGCAGCTTGTCTCCTCGGGCGGCTTCACACCGTTTCCGTCGCCCACCGTGATGGAAGCCAGCACGCAGGTCCAAAGCGTAACCGTCTACAATGGGAGTGAGGCCTCGTTTAGCTTCGCGAGCACGAACAACGCCATTCCGGCGATCACGACCTCATACCAGTGGTACAAGAATGACCAGACTTTGACCAACGCTACCGGCAACTACTTTACGTTCCTGGCCAATACGAGCGACCATGGCGCGAAGGTGTACTGCAAAGCGACCCTGCCGCCGGGGCTCAACCTCAACAACCTGTCAGTGACCAGCGCAACGGGCACGGTGACGGTGCTGCCGTGCCTCATTTACACCAATGGTTTAAAAGTGGAGTTCTTCTCCGGAGCCACCCGCCAGGAAGTGGAAGCGGGGAATGTCGGCCCTGCCACCAGCATCTCGCTGGCTTCCAGCTTCGAAATGCCTAATGACGATATCCTCAATTACACCCGCCGGGTCAGTGGCTATTTTATCCCTCCCACCAGCGGCGGTTATGTCTTTTTCGTTTCGGCGGATGACGACAGTGACCTGTTGCTGAGCACCGACAGCGATCCAGCCCACAAGCGACTGATCGCCCAGGAGGGAAACTGGGACGGTTCTCGGCAGTGGGTTTCCGTCGCCGGCGGCAGCACCAGCACCCTGAGCCAGAAGCGTTCGGACCAATGGTCACCGGACGGTGGGGTGACCACGCCATACGCCAGTGGCATTTCCCTAATCGCAGGACATCTTTATTACCTTGAGGGTGTACAGCATCAAGGCGCAGGCGGTGACTACTTTGGGGTAACCTATAAACTGATTGCCGACGCGGATCCCTTGGATGGCGACGCGCCCATGCTCCAGGCGACTAATCACAATATTGCTCTGATGACCAGCCCGGCGACCAGCCTGGTTTGGGTCACCCAACCGGTCAATACGACCAACTTTGTAGGCCAGACTGTCAACTTCACCTCCCTTGCCACTTCCGACAGCGAATTGCAATTGCTCTATCAGTGGTACGAGACCAATAGCCCTGTCCCAGGTGCAACCGGGGCACATTACAGTTTCCCGGCGAGTCTGGCGGACAATAACACGCAGTGGTATGTCACAGCGAGGAGGGTCGACGGGCTCTCGATTACCAGCGCGGTGGTCACCCTCACCGTCAAGCCCGCAGCGTTTCCGCAGGGGCTGATTACTTTTGAGGATCAGGATCCCCTTGGTGAAGATACTTCGGGCGGGATGTCGCCTAACCCATACACCGATGCCCAAGGCTTGCCGGCTGGCGTGACGGCCACCTTTGCTAATTTCAATACCTGGTCCCACGATCAGGATCACACGCCGCCTTCGGGCGCCGGGTGGCTGCTTTATGGCGACGACACCCCGGGCGTGGGCGATCCCTCGATTACGTTCAATATGCCCGTCGAGGTGCCGAGCATCTGGGTCACCTCTGGTTCCTATGGGGCCTTGGGAACGCTCACGGGCTTCCTGAACGGCGTCCAGCAGTTCAGCTACACCTACAATGCCCCCCACAACACCTTTGTGGAGGTAACCCAGGGCGCCGGCCGTTTGGTCGACACCATCGTTTTTAGCAATTTCGGTAGTTCTGAAATCGACGATGTCACCATCGTTAAGCCCACGACGGTCATTACTTTCTCGGACCAGACCGGCAACGACGGGCCGGCCGATCCCAACCCCTACACGGATGCGCAGGGATTGTGGCCGGGGCTGACGGCGACTTTCGATCAATTCAACAATTGGAATGGCAGTGCGGATCACACCCCCACAGCCGACAACTATCTGCTCTATGGAGCGAACTATGACGCAGGCGGGGTTTCTTCCATCACCTTCAACAGCACCGTGGAAGTGCCAAGCCTCTGGGTCAATTACGAGGGAGATGGAAGCTTGGGAACAGCATCTCTAGCCGGTTACTCGAATGGCGTCGTTCAATTCACCTATGCGGTTACTTCCCGCGCGTGGGTCGAAGTAACCGCTGGAGCAGGCAAGCCAATCGACAGCCTTCGGTTTACTAACTACGGCGATTCGTGGATCGACGACATCACGGTTAACGCGATTACAAACGCCCCGGCCCCGGTCGGCCCGGCGCGCCTCGGTTTGGTGAGAAACTCCGACGGCACGTTGACACTGTCATGGACAGGCCCGGGCACGCTCCAAGAGAGTTCGCTTCTGACCTCCGGCTGGACACCCTCGGCCAATCAAGCCAACCCGCAGAACGTGTCCGCGACAGTGAGTTGCACGTTCTATCGAGTCGTAAATCCGTAACGTGCTATTCTGCGGGTCCTGGGCGAGCACCCACAAACTCGCCACCAGGTGGTGGCAATTTCAACTGTGCTACTGGAACTAAACCATCTTCATGCACTCAAACTGGCGCGAGGTGACGTTGTCGATGTCAAACGGATTGTAGCCTGTGAAATACTTGGCTTCGAGGCATCAACTATACAAGACATCATGGAATTGGGCGATGTGGTCCGTGAGTAGAGCGCATCACGGCTTGATTCCGGAGTAGAGGGTCCAGGAGGTCCACCCTTTACCGCGGGGGAGTGTGCGGCTATCCGAGCCGCGGACCTCGGTTAGGCTGTTGGTGTACCCATCACCCGAAAAAGTTATCTCGCGCACGCTGGCGAAGCTGGCCGAAGAGTCCTTGATTCGGAAGAGGGTGGTTTTGTCCCCCTGGCCAAAGCCAGTATAAACGTGAGCTCCGATGAGCTCACTCCTGCCGCCAGAGAGGGTATCGATCTTGATCCCGTAGTTTTCGGTTTTCAGCCCCAGGATCCACAAGGTGCCGCCATTGTTTAGAGCGTTGATTGCGCGGGATTCAGGATTGAGCTGGCGAGCCCACACATGGGCCTTGGGGTTATTGATAGCGATGGTGCCCGCCACATCTTCAATAAACACATCGGCGGAACTGTTGGCCAGGACACGGCCTTCCGAGTTGCGAACGATCATCGGCTGGGCCGAGTCATTCTGGAAATACGGCGGTGAGCCGCCAAATCCGTAGATGCCGCTGAACTCGACCGGGTGGTTCATGTCCGAGCGCACGAGGAATTTCCCGTCGCCAATGACGCGCGAGAAATTCAGGCCCATG
>Ga0209429_10001992_pt1 | contig 12294 bp, 9 predicted proteins | sample BarGraNGADG00212_3_FD_184493 | JGI IMG/M metagenome (GOLD analysis project Ga0209429, IMG submission 184493) | Arctic peat soil microbial communities from Barrow, Alaska - Barrow Graham LP Ref core NGADG0004-212 (SPAdes) (version 2) | ecosystem: Environmental > Terrestrial > Soil > Wetlands >... | reverse complement strand
GCCGGCCTCCCCAAATATCTTTTTGAGATTGTCGTCGTCAATGACGGCAGCAAAGACCAGACACTCAAATTACTGCTTGAGCAACAAAAGAAACAAACGAATTTAGTGGTGGTCGCCCTCACCCGTAATTTCGGTCATGAACCAGCGGTTTGCGCCGGACTTAAAACCGCGACTGGCGACGCCGTTATTCCCATGGATGCTGACATGCAAGATCCGCCTGAAATCATCGACGAACTCCTCGCTAAATTTGAAGAAGGCTATGAAGTCGTCAATGCTCGTCGCGCTTCTCGTAAAGAAGACAGTTTTATGAAACGTTTTACTGCGGCAAAGTTCTATGCTTTGTGCGGTAAAATGTCTGGCAAAATCAAGGTTCCCGCGAATGTCGGCCATTTCCGTCTGGTCTCTCGCCGGGTCGTTGATGAAGTGAACGCTCTTACTGAGAAAAATCGTGTCTTCCGTATTCAAGTACCCTATGTTGGCCACAAAACGACCGAGGTTCTTTTCAACCGCGGAAAACGTGAAAAAGGCGTGACTCATTACAACTATAAATCGATGTTCAAATTGGCTTTTGACGCGATTATTGCCTCAACCACCGTCCCCCTTGAATGGCCGCTTAAATTGACCATCTGTACAGGTATCATGACATTCTTGTCATTTGTTGCCGAAACCGTTCTCTTTGTTCTAGGTCTCTACGGCATTTTCTCTGGGATTTCCGAACTTGGGTATGCTGTTTGGTTGATTATTAACGTGATCGCGTTATTTTCGACTGCATTTTTCACCCTTTTTGCGATTGTGGGCTTATACTTAAGCCGTATCGCTCTTGAAGTCCAAAATCGTCCGTTTGTCATCATCGACAAAGTCTATAGTCCAAAAGGAGAATAAAACATGTTCATCGATCGCGCAAAAGTTGAAGTTCGCGCCGGCAAAGGCGGGGACGGAGCGATTGCTTTCTTGACCGAGAAGTATATTGATCGCGGTGGTCCTGCCGGAGGTAATGGCGGACGCGGCGGTTCAGTCATATTTAAAGCCAGCAAAAGCGTCACTACCCTCGTTAATTTTCGTCATAGCCGTGTTATCACAGCTGAAGACGGCGGAAAAGGCTTAGGCAAGAACTGCTACGGCCGTGGCGCCGAAGACGTTGTCATCGAAGTGCCGATTGGTACGGTTGTTTTTCTCGAACCGGAGCATAACTTTGTTTGCGATTTAGCTAAAGACGGCGCGACGTTTACCGTCGCTAAAGGCGGTCGTGGCGGTCGTGGCAACGCTTGTTTTAAGAACTCAGTGAACCGTACACCGCGGATTGCCGAAAACGGCGTTCCCGGCGAAAAGAAAAAACTTACACTCGAACTCAAATTATTGGCTGATGTCGGTCTGATTGGTTTCCCGAGCGTTGGAAAGAGCACGCTATTAAGCGTCATTTCATCCGCACGCCCAGAAATTGGCGAATATGCTTTTACGACCCTCGTCCCGAATCTTGGCGTTGTCTATTTACCTGATGGACGCAGCTTTGTGGCTGCAGACTTACCGGGATTAATTGAAGGCGCTCATTTAGGCAAAGGTTTAGGCTTACAATTCCTCCGTCATATCGAGCGGTGCCGTGTCATTATCCATATTGTCGATATGACAGGTGACCGTGATCCCTATGACGATTTCAAAAAAATCAATAAAGAGCTTAAAGAATACGGGTTTGATTTAATCAAACGCCCGATGCTGATCGTCGCGAGCAAAATGGACGAAGAGGGTTCCGAAAAGAAATTGGCGGCCTTTAAAAAGAAGATGATCGGAAAAACAATTTTCCCCATCTCTTCTCTAACGCACGAAGGCGTCAATGAACTCTTGTATAAAGCGGCGGATTTACTCGATAAGACCGCGCCATTCCCGATTGGCGGCATCCCGAACGAGGACGAGACCATGAAGGTCTATGACGCGACCAAAGCGAACGCCAGTATTTTCAATATCGTGAAGCGCGATCCGCATACGTTCCTGATTCAGGGCGAACGGATTGAGCGCACCTATAAAATGATCAACATCACGACTGATGAAGGTATGCTGAAATTGATTTCTTACCTACGTAAAGTCGGCGTGGATGCCCGCTTGCGGGAAATGGGAGCTCAGGACGGAGATACCGTCATTCTTGTCGATTTTGAATTTGAGTATGTCGCTTAGGAGGTTCTGCCATGAAACTCGAAACCTATTTATCTCATATTGAACAATTTTTAATTGAGAAGCTCGCAGAAACGCGCCTGGATGGTTATGTGCTTGGTATTAGCGGTGGGATTGATTCGGCGGTCGTCGCCGGCATCGCCGATAAAGCCGTTGGCAAGAAACTTTTTTGTTTACTCCTCCCTTGCGATTCGGGCGAAGAAGATGAACGTTTAGGACTAGACCTCGTCAAAAAACTCCATCTGAGTTATGAAATTATTGACCTCTCGAATAGCTACCATGTTTTAATCAAAACTCTAGAAGAAAAAGCTCTTGCGAATGGAAAACCTCTCGATAAGTTGGCTCATATCAATACTAAAGTGCGACTGCGAATGGTCACGCTTTATGCCTTTGCCCAAGCGCGACGCGCGATGGTGCTTGGTACTGATAATTGGGATGAAAGTTACACCGGATATTTCACAAAATATGGCGACGGCGGAGTTGACCTCCTTCCAATTGTTCACTTAACTAAAGGCGAAGTCCAATTGGCCGCCAAACACTACGATGTTCCCCAAGCGATTATCGACCGCGCGCCGACTGCTGGCCTTTATGCCGGCCAAACCGACGAAGGCGAAATGGGCGTTAGTTATGAAGAACTTGATCAGTATCTTTTAGGTAAAAAAATAGATGCCAAAAAAGTCGAACGCATCGAATATTTGCATAAAGTATCCGCCCACAAAAGAGACCCACTCCCGCGACCGGAAAAGTTCCAACGCGAATGATGATTCTTGAATTGTAACGAAGGAGTGATGACCATGAACGAAGAGCATGTCGACGCTAGCATCGTTGTCTCACTAGTTACGGCTTTCTTAATGCTCATCCTCGTTATCCTGTTTGTCATGATCTACCAATAGGAGGAACGCTATGTATTCGTATCTCAAAGGAAAAGTCGCTCTCATCCAAAAAGATTCTGTTGTCGTCGATGTTAATGACATTGGCTATATTGTGCTTGTTTCACATCCAGAGACCTTTGTGATTGGCGAAACCATCACGATTTATCTCCATTTTGTCGTTCGTGAAGATGAGCATTTCCTTGTTGGTTTTAGAACGGTCGCTGACCGCGATGTTTTCCTCCAACTGATTAGCGTGAAAGGGATAGGACCAAAAACGGCCCTGAACGCCTTAAGCGCGACCACTTCGGAAGAACTTGTCCAGGCGATTGCCGCCAACAATATGACGTTCTTAAAAAAACTTCCGGGCATCGGCGCCAAAGCCGCCGCTCAGATTATCCTTGATTTAAAAGGTCAACTTAGCGATGGTACGAAAGGCGATCCCTCACAATATGAGGAAGTGCGTTCCGCGCTAAAGTCTTTGGGCTTCCGTGTTGGCGAAATCGATCATGTTTTGATGGGAATCAACGTCGTAAACGCGACGAGCGAAGAAATACTTCGCCTGGCCCTAGCGAAGTTACGGAAGTGATGGTATGGTCCGCTTACTAGACGCGACGCGGGGAAAAGAAGACGCTGGCGAGATTACGTTGCGTCCCAAAACCCTCAAAGAATATATCGGCCAAACTGATTTGAAACATAATCTGCGTGTTTTCATCGGCGCGGCGCTTCATCGTGACGAAACACTCGATCACGTGCTTCTTTACGGTCCTCCTGGCCTTGGAAAAACCACGCTCGCGCATATCATTGCCGAAGAGATGCATGGACAAATCAAAGTAATTAACGGACCGTCCGTAGAACGTACCGGTGACCTTGCTGCCATTTTATCGTCGCTTGAACCGGGCGATGTCCTCTTTATCGATGAAATCCATCGGCTTCCGCGCGTCGTTGAAGAAGTGCTTTATGCCGCGATGGAAGACTTCCGTTTATCCATCATCGTAAACAAAGAGGGCGGCGCGAAAAACCTGTCGCTCCCATTACCACCTTTTACGCTTGTCGGAGCCACGACCAGAGCAGGGGATTTATCCTCGCCTTTAAGAGCCCGTTTTGGCATCACCGAAAAAATCAATTTCTACCAGGTTTCGGAGATCGAGGAAATCGTCCGCCGGACCGCCAGAGTATTCAATACGAAAATCGATGAAAAAGCTGTCAAAGAAATTGCCAAACGGAGCCGGGGAACCCCTCGTATCGCTAACCGTTTATTCCGCCGCGTCCGAGACTTTGCGAACTTCGAAGGCAAGGACGTCATCACGTTTGAGGATGCCGTCAAAGCCTTGGACGCGCTCAAAGTCGACAGTCTCGGTTTGGATGATGTCGATATCCGTTATTTACTAGGTTTAATCGAACGTTTTCATGGTGGGCCTGTCGGTCTTGAAACCCTCGCTTCCGCCATTGGCGAAGAGATCATGAATCTCGAAGATGTCTATGAACCTTACCTCCTCCAACTTGGCATGATTGACCGTACCCCACGAGGGCGGGTTGCCACGGATTTAGCCTACAAGCATTTGAAAAAGAATCATCAGGGCATTCTCCTATAAAAGCCATGATGGCCTTCCAATACCGACTCGTTTCAGGCCGATTAACCCAATGACGCTTTGCGTCATTTTTTAAATTCCAAGCGTGTCAGTAAATTCCTATAATTTATTGATTTACTTAAGTAAATGTTGTAAAGTGATAAAGCGAGTTCAAATTTTATCTGAACATCTGCGCCGAATCGACTGGGAATTTGATCCTAAAACGATTCATAAATGCCGACTAAACGGCAGGAATATGATAATAATTTCGGAGGTATCCAACATGCGTCGTCTCATTGCTTACATTACCCTCTCCGTTGCAGTTCTCCTCGGCATTGCCATCAATGCGGGAACGGTGGTTACAAGAAGTAACGCCAACCTCGAATTTTCTGATGGCAAACAATTCGTTTACCGTATCTCCGATCCGGAAAACGAAACAGGGGATTTACCGACTGGAACTGTCGACGACATCGCCAGTACGATGATCGACCGTCTGGAAACCGCCAACGTGAATAAATACAGCGTGGAAACAGAAGGCGAAAACCAAATCCGCGTGACCCTAGCTGAAAGCAGTACGACGGCTTATGACCGTATCAAAGAATATTTAGGTTATAACGGCATTTTCTCTATTTGTACGACTAAAGATACTTGCGCCGTCGGCGATGAAATGTTTAAAGATTCAACCGCCCGCGTCGAATATAACGGCCAGTACCCAGTCGTCGTCATCCCGCTTAGCGATACAACCCGTTTCGTTGACCAAATCGTGTCCGAAGCCCAGACCATTCAAGGGGACACGACCACGGCAACCGGAAACTACGATAATACAACGACTTCCTCAACCTCAGTCGATGCCATGATCCTGCTTTGGGCCAACAAGTCCGAATCGGATACCTATGAAGCCTCGTTGACCGACACCAAAATTGCCGACAAGATTTTACTCAAGTTCGACTATACCAAAATCTGGTTTAGCGATGCGAAGACAGAAATTTGCAGTGCCGTCTCGCCAGCCCAATTCGGCACGGCTGACAGCAACAACAAATACCCCGTCGGCGCGGTTACCCAAGCCAACGATTTAGCAGCGCATTATGTTCGTTTATTTAACGCCAGCGCCCTTAGTTTCAATGTCGACTTCCTCTTCGAAGTGGCCGTCACTGCTGAAGTCGAAAGCCTGATTTCCTTAAACCGCCATGCGACGATTGCCTTCTCGCGGACGATGCTGGCCATCTTGATTGGCCTCCTCATTGTCTTCGCCGGCGTTATCGTGTTCTATCGCCTAAGCGGTATTGCCGCGATCGCGACGACGTCTTTATCATTATTCGTTGCCCTTATCTTCTATAATCTCGTGGGTATGGAAATTACCGGAGCTGCCATTATCGGCATTCTTGCGGTGGTCGCCCTCGGTATTGCCAGCGCTTTCCTCTATTTCAGCAAACTGAAAAACGAAGTCTATAAGGGACGCGGTCTCAAAAAAGCCAATAACGAAGCCAGCAAGCGTAGCTTATGGCCCACGATTGACCTCAGCGTCGTCAGTTTCCTCTTCAGCCTTATCGCCTACTTCCTCGGAGGCCCGATGGTCCAATGCTTCTCCATCATGGTCATCTTTGGATCGCTCGCGAACTTGCTTTTTGTCCTCCTCGGCCTCAAAGGTTTGATGTGGTTACTCACGAACACGGTTGAGCTACAAGACAAGCTTTCCTTGTTCGGCATCGACAAGACAAAAGTCCCGAACACTTTGAACGAAGAAAAACAAAACTATTATGGTCGTTTCTCTGAAATCGACTTGACCAAAAAAGCCTCTAAAGTTGGTCTCGGCGCGAGCATCGTGACCGTCGCCGGCGTCGCCTTAATGCTTATTCTTGGTCTCTCCGGAAAATCTGTTTTTGCCTCAACGCCCGCAACCGTCGATAACGGCCGCATTTATTTCGAGGTCTTAGCCGATCGTTCAGGCATTGATTCGACCGCTTATGTTGAGGACAATATTCTCGCCAATCTCACGGTTGACGGAGCGCCCTTAGCTTATACGACTGTCTCGCTCAGCACGATGACCAAAACGGTTGAAGAAGTGGCTGTCGATTATCGCTTCTACGTCGTCGAACTTGAAGCTAAACTCACCGGTGAAGAACCTGCCACCTTTACGAACACAACTGAGATTATTCTCACTTCCACGACAGGAACCTTAACGGATATCCTGAATGATGTCGTGTTTGCGATTGATGCCGATACCGATGTATCGACGGTCAGCGTCAAACCGGTCACCAGCCTCGTTAGTCAGCCCAATATTGCGAAAGTCGCTTTAGCTGTCAGCATCGGCTTAATTGCCGCTTCATTCTATTTATTCCTCCGCTACCGCCTCTCGCGTGGCCTCGCCGCGCTGGCTGTTGCAGCCTTAGCCAGTTTCATCACCTTGGCCTTCTTCGTCTTGACGCGTATCCCCGTCACGGCCCCCATCAGTTTATCGGTGCTCCTTGTCGGTCTCTATGCGTTAATCCTCTCGGTCATTATTTTCAATAAAGAACACGAGATGATCAAGGACGAAAAAGACAAAGTCAAAGCTAAAGAAATCGTCAACTCACTCGGCGTCAAAGCCGTTGCGTTAACCGCCACCCCAGTGTTCTCCTTAACCTTCCTCGTTGCCTATTTTGGAATCAACTTCTTCGGCTTCGGCCCGAGTGCCTATGCGACCATGTTCGCTGCGGTCACGCTTGGCATTGTCCTCGCCGCTTTATTCGCGACATCGTTACTGATGCCCATGAGCGTCGCCTTAGCAAAGATCATTGGTAAAATCAGTTTGAAGATCAAACTGCCGAAATCGCCTCGCGGAAAGGCCCGTTTTGAAAAGAAAGCCGCCAAAGCAAAATCTGGCGAACCGCAAGAAGCCGTCTTCATTGGCATTAACGATTAGACTGCACTGCGCAGTCTTTTCTTTTTAAGGAGCATATTGATGACTTTCCATGACAAGTTGCTAGGGTATTTCCATCTTACCGAAGCGGAGTTTCTTGTTTTGTCACGGGCAATTTCAATCGACGACCTTCCTGATCCGCGTCATTTCACGCAAATGGACAAAGCTGTCAGCCGCATCCGTTTGGCCTTACGAAACAACGAGAAAATAATGATTTATGGCGACTATGACTGCGATGGCGTTCTTTCAACTTCCATCCTGGTCAAAGCGTTCGCTAAACTCGGCGTTACGGTGGGATATTATCTCCCGAGCCGTTATATTGACGGGTATGGGCTTAACCCTGTCAAAGTCGCGGAAATCGCCCAAAAAGGATACTTGCTCATTATCACGGTCGACAATGGGATTTCAGCGGTGGAAGCCATTGAAAAAGCCAACCAACTTGGCATCGACGTGATTATCACCGACCATCATGAAGCGCCGACGGACTTACCTAAACCTTTTGCGCTACTTCATCCGGTTCTAGCTAATGATGAACCGACCTATTCCTGCGGCGCCTATGTCGCTTTCATGTTGTCGATTGCCTTACTCGGGAAAGTCGATGATTATCTCTTAGCGCTCGCCGGGATTGCGACGGTCAGCGATATGATGCCGCTACTCGGTGTCAACCGCGACGTTTTACGTCTGGCAATCGCCACGATGAATGAACACCGTTTTCCCCAAATAACTATCCTCGCCGAAGGGCAGCAAATCGACGAGAAAGTCCTTGGGATGCGGCTAGCGCCGAAAATCAATGCCGTCGGGCGGCTTGTCGAGAACGCCAACATCAATCGCCTCGTGAAGTATTTCGTAAGCGAAGACGCAGGGGAGATCAATGAGTTGGCCGCGTGGCTTACCAGTATTAACGAAGACCGCAAAGCTTTGATGAAAGGCGCAGTGGATAGTCATGCAGGAGATATCAACAATGCTCCGGCAATCGTGTTATTGACCGAAGATAAAGAAGGCCTGATCGGGTTAGTCGCCAATCGTCTACTCATGCAGTTCCATAAACCGGTCGTCGTTTTCACGACCGATAGCAATGATGCCGCTCTATTAAAAGGAAGCGCCCGCTCGCAAGAGGGATTTAATATTGCCAAAGCCTTTAATTCGCTTGAATCTTTCATGGTCAAATCCGGTGGTCATGGCATGGCGGGCGGACTCAGTATCCGACGCGTGGATTTTCTCAATTTCAAACAAGCTTTTGAGGATTTAGCGAGTACTTACCCGATCGAAACGAAGATTGATGAAACTTTGGATATCGAAATGCCGGAGATTAACTGGGATAATTTCCAGATTTTGCGTGCATTCGCGCCGTTTGGGCAACAATATCCAGCACCTAAATTTGTTGTACGAAACATTGATACCAAACCGTTTTCATTCATCTCTTCAGGACGTCATCTTTCAACACCTTTAGGGAATAATATCAAGCTTTTGGGTTTTAATATCGGCGAAAAGGAAGTCCGTTTACTACCGAAAGTCGATTTATTTGGCGAATTTGAGATCAATGACTTCAAACATCAGCATTTCCTTGTTTACAAAATTACATCGTTTTCACCCGCACGAGCCTTAATACTTAAATAAAGAGTGACTACCATGGCCGAAATGGCCTTTTTTGTGTAATTTTTGCATATAAAAGCCCTTACATTTCTTTCTTTACACTGACTCCGAAATTGACTAAAATATATTTGTAATGGATTAAGGAGGAAAAAAATATAATGAAAAAATTAATCTTATTACCCGTGTTGTTGCTGGCCTTGGCCGCATGCACGCCTGGAACCTCGAGCGAAGTAAGCTCCTCGAGCGAAGCGGCATCGTCAAGTTCAACTTCCGAGGCTTCTTCGTCCCCATCTAGCAGTTCGATTTCTTCGAGCTCATTTGTGGCCGATACGAGAGTGTGGTCAATGGTTGGTAGCTTTGGTACATCCAACTGGATCGAAACTGTTACTGATTACGATTTGACCCGCGTCTCCGAATTTGTCGATCAATTCGAGATTACGCTTGACCTGTTTGTCGGTGAAGAATTTTCCATCATCCATGATCGTTCTTGGACTGGACAACTTGGCATCGCGACAATCGACTCGATGACTCCTGAAGCCTGCATGATTGAAGGCGGCGGCTTCGATGTTAAAAATGCCCAAACCGCAGTGGCGGGCAACTACCACATCGTTCTCGATACGACCAATCACTTCGTTCCTCATATCGCCGTGACGCGTTTAAGCGATCCGCTTGTCGTCCCGACCGAAGAAATATGGCGCTTAGCCGGAAGTTTCAACGCGTGGGCTGCAGCTGATGATGCTTATTTACTCGTTGAAACCGCGACGGCCGGTACTTACGAAATTACTGTCGACCTTTACGTTGACGTTAACTTCAAAGTTACAAAAAATGGCGCTTCTTGGCTTGCCTTCGATAAAGTCGGAACCATCACTCCAGAAGGCAGCATCACCGACAATGGTGGCAACATCAACGTCACCCTCGATGGCAGTTATGTCATCCAGGTCGTTTCTGGCGATGCAATCGTTATTAATATCACTCGTGTAGGTGACCCAATCGTTCCTCCGCCATCAGAAGTATTTTGGCGTCTATTCGGTTCGTTCAATACCTGGACCAACCCAGACGATGCCTTCCTCTTGGTTGAAACCGCGACAGCGGGAACCTATGAGTTCACGCTTGACCTCTATGTCGGCAACCAATTTAAAGCTGTTAAGAACGAAACCATCTATTTAGGTGCTGGCGCTCTTGGAACAGTCGATCCACTTGCTTGCGTTGGCGGCACCGATAATATCGAAGTTGCTGTCGATGGCAGTTACAAGATTCAAGTCGTTGATGCCGAAACTGATGTCATCAATGTCACCCGTTTAGGCGATGCAGCTGTCCCACCTGTCGAAGAAGTCGATGGTGGCGTTTGGTACCTGACTGGCACAATCAATAGCTGGGACATCGCTGATGCGACGACCTATGCTCTTGTCGCTGTTGAAGGCCAAGAACATACCTATGCTCAAACCTTCGATTTCGCTGCCAATGACGAATTCGTCGTTAACGCTGGCGGAACTTATGATTTGAAACGTGGACCAAGCAAAGTCGCCACTGATCCAATTCCGGCTGGCATTGACCTGACTGGCAGCGACATTAAAGTTACCGTTGCTGGTTCCTACAACGTTACGTTTATTTGGGCGACCGCTCTCGGCGGTTCCATCGTCATCGAACAACTGTCCGTTGTCCCGCTAAAGGTCGCTACTGATTTATTCATTTCTGAATTCATCGAAGGCGCCGCCGGAAGCAATAAATACATTGAGATTTTCAATGGTACCGGCGCAGCAGTCGACCTCACTACCTATTCGCTAAACCTCTATGGAAACGGTTCTCCAACCGCTACAAGTACATTGTTGCTGAGCAGTTTAGCTGTTACGACCCTAGCCGCTGGCGAATGTATCGTTATTTTCAATAATGCGCAAACCTATGTTACCCCTATCCCAGCGACCAATTGGTACGGATATGATTATCCGTCAGTCCCGAACTGGAATGGCGATGATGCTGTTGCTTTGTTAAAAGCAGACGTTGTCATCGACGTTATCGGTGTTATTGGGGCTGACCCCGGGACCGAATGGACCGGCACTGACGCCAACAGCGTCACTGCTAGCACAAAGGATAAGGATCTTTCCAGAATCGCTACAGTTACTTCGCCGAATGCCACCTTCACATGGAATGAATGGGTTTCAAGCCTCGACACCGTTCATACATTAGGTACATTCGCGTATTAATTTGTAGGTATTGAAAAGAGTTAATTACTGCACGATATCATTAAAGCTTTTGGCATTGCGCCAGAAGCTTTTTCTATATTATGTTTTGCTTGGGGCGTTTGTCCACCATGGATTTTACTCGAAATGCAAACAAACACTTGTTATCGTTGCAAAAGTGGATATGGTTTTCGAATCAAAATCCGTCCGGTTATATAAGTCTTTATGCTAATAAAAGGCAAATAAGTTATAATATAAAGATATCGAGGAAAAAGATCATGGATTTAAAACATTACATCCGAAAAGTGCCAGATTTTCCTTCTCCAGGCATTCTTTTTCGTGATATCACGCCTTTGCTTGATAGCGGAAAAGCTTTCCGTTATACCATCGATGAATTAGCTAAATTCGCTAAATCGAAAGGCGCTGAGAAAATCATCGGACCTGAATCCCGTGGTTTCTTCTTTGGATGCCCAGTCGCTTTTGAGCTTGGTATTGGATTCGTGCCCGCGCGCAAACCCTATAAACTACCGCGTGCGGTTTTTAACGAAAACTACGACCTTGAATATGGCCAAGATGCGATTCAGATTCATCAAGACGCGTTCACCCCAGGCGAAAAAGTCGTCATTATCGACGATCTATTAGCGACCGGCGGAACGCTTGCTGCCGTTATCCGCCTCGTTGAAAAAGCGGGGGCGCAAGTCGTCGGCATCGGGTTCGTTGTCGAACTCCAAAGTCTAAACGGACGCCAACGCTTTGCCAACTTAGACATTTTCTCTCTAGTGAAATATAAATAAGGATTCTTATGGATAACCAGCTCTTGCAAAACAGCAAACTGAAGTTACACACTTTTGCCGAAGTGCAAGAAGTCTTTTTTGCTTACATTACCAAATCCGAAGACCGCGAACGAATTAAAAGAGCCTACGAATTCGCAGATCAAAAACACGCCGGTGTTTTCCGTAAAAGCGGTGAGCCCTATATTCACCATTTGCTTGAAGTGGCCTATATTTTAGGTACCTTACAAG
>Ga0209429_10001990_pt1 | contig 12298 bp, 9 predicted proteins | sample BarGraNGADG00212_3_FD_184493 | JGI IMG/M metagenome (GOLD analysis project Ga0209429, IMG submission 184493) | Arctic peat soil microbial communities from Barrow, Alaska - Barrow Graham LP Ref core NGADG0004-212 (SPAdes) (version 2) | ecosystem: Environmental > Terrestrial > Soil > Wetlands >... | reverse complement strand
CTGCGGCCGCCTGCCACACCTCGCGCTCCACGTTGTGCGTGTTCACGATGAGGGGGGTCTGGCCGGTCGCCCGGGGGGTGGAAGGGTCACGAGGTGGTAACGCGCCGGTCGCGTAGGGCGTGTCGGCCACCACGGCGCTGAAGCGCCCCGACACCAGCAGATTGTGCAGCGCGCGCCGCTGGCCAGGCTGCGAGAAGTGGCGCAACACCGGCGGACGTCGCTCTGCTACCAGCAGCGGCGCGGCGGCAAGCTGCGCCATGCGGCCGCCCGTGAGGTCGAGCCAGGTCACGCCCGGCAGGTACTCTTCCGCCGTGCGTGGGTCGGGCGTGGCCCAGCCGTGCAGCACCGCCACGGTGACGTCGAACCGCCCGGTCAGGCTGTGGAGCAGTGCCAGACTCCGCTGCCGGCCACCGCCGGTGGCCGGCAGCGGAGTCTGGTGGGCCACCCACAGCAGCGCCGGGCGCCCGTTCACGTTTCGCGATATGTGTTGAGACGCAGAGTCGATGGCGAATCCCCTCCTACCGCATACCCGTGTATTCTACGGTACGTTCGCTACCGTGAGTCGGGGAGGTACAGGCGCTTGACACAGTCGCCCGACGCCGCGAGCCGCGCGACCCCGGGCCTTGGGGATGTGTCGGTCATCGTCGTCGCCTACCAGAACGCAGCCACCATCGGCGCTGCGCTCGGGCCGCTGCGCGAGAGTCCTCGCGTGGGCCGCATCGTGGTGGTCGACAACGGCTCCAGCGACGACTCTGTGACGCAGGCGGCGGCCGGCGCCGACGATGTGGTCGCCCTCGGCGCCAACCTCGGCTTCGCGGCAGGCGTCAACCGGGGCCTCAGCTCCTGCGAGACCGAGTTCGTCCTCCTCCTCAACCCGGACGCGAACATCGCCCCGGCAGAGCTCCATCGCCTGGTCGCCGCGTTGCGCGCGCAGCCCGACGCCGTCGCCGCCGGACCCGTGCTGGAAGGCCCCGACGGGTCGCCCACCAGCGGCGCTCGTCGCTTCTCCACCGTGTGGAACCGGCTCGCCCTCGAGCTGCCCTGGTTCTGGCGCCACGACCGGTTCACCTCGCGCCTGCCGGCCGGCACCGCGGACCGCGCTGCCGGGCGCACCCTGACCGTTGACTACGTGTGGGGCGCGGCGGTGCTGGTGCGCCGCGAGTTCTTGCGTACCATCGGCGGCCTCGACGAGCGCTTCTTCCTCTATCACGAGGATGAGGATCTTGGGCGTCAAGCCCGCGCCCATGGCCGCCGCGTGCTGCTCGTCACCGGCGCCTGCGCGCAGCACATCGGCGAGGTGAGCTCCGGCGGTGACGCAGTGCTCGCGCATGCCCGCATGCTCTTCGCGACCAGCCAGCTTCTCGACAAATGGTCGTGGGCCGGATCGGGCCGCGTGTTCGTGGCGGGCGTGCAAGGAGGGCTGCTGCTGCAGGCGGTCGCGGCTGCGCTGGCCCGCGAACCGGCGCGCCGCACCGAACGGCTACGTTGCGCGCGTCTGCTAAGCGCCTTCCGGCGCCGCGGCTGCGCGCGCCCCTGAGCCGACGGCTGCCGCCTCTGAGCCGGCCTCGGTCGCAGCCCGCGAGCGCACCACCCGCGCGGGCACCCCGGCCACCACGGAGAACGGCGGCACGTCTCGCGTGACCACAGACCCCGCGGCCACCCCGCTGTCGTGCCCGATCGTCACGCCGGTCACCACGACGACACCCGACCCCGCTGCAGCATTTGCCGGTTGATCTCGAGGCACGTCAGCTCGAAGTCCGTGATGCCGTCGGCGATCAACCGCCGCAGCCTGGCCGATCACATCCGCCCACTTGGACCCGATGTTCGGGAAGCCAACAGCCTCGAGCTTCGCTTGGACGAAGGCCTTGGACCAGATGTTCCCCTTCCAGTCTCGGGTGGGCCTCAAAGTCTGCGCACAGTCAAATGGCAACCGAGTGGTCGAATGTCTTCGCCAACGCCGAGAGACGCAGGCGAGATGGCATGCCGGCACGTGACCCTGACAACATTCCGACCCTGATGGAGATGTGCGGTGAAAGAACGCGTCGTTCCGCCCGGCACACTCGCATCGAACACCACACTGTCATCGAGGCGGATCACCAGCCGGTTGGCGGGTATGAATGTCGGAACGAACAGCGTGAGTCGCGCGTCCGCGGCAATCGGAGTGGTGAGCGCAGCGCTCCCTTCGAGGCCTACCCAGTCATCAGAAGTCCACCCGTCAAGACGAAGCACACCGAAGCGGGTGCGATATGACTCGCTCGTGACGAGTCGGGCTGGTGATTGCGACCCGTCCACCCACATGAAGAGACTCCTGTCGCGATCGATCGTCGCTGGATCGATCTGCGCGAAGCTGTCCACCCAGACGATCTTGCGGTAGTCCTTGCCCAAGTAGGGGCGGAGAAACAGGTCTCCTCCGAAGATCCCAGAGAGGCCGCTGGCGTTCTCGATGTACAACGTGCGATCGCGCATCCCTTGCCCGTACTTGCCTATCGTCAAGTCGTACGCCGCGTCGCCCGCAGCCTGCGAGCCCATGAACCACACACCGCCCTCGTTCGCCTTGTAGTAGCCATCCGCGCTGACGGCAAGAATGCAGATGATCGCCAGCACCCCGTACCTGAGCGCGGCGCGCATGGGCAGCCTCGCGTACTGATAGCAGAAGTAGGCGACCAGGACGACGAACGGGGCGTAGAGCCACCGGTACTCCTGCCTGAACGTGATCGAGGCCGCGAGCAGCAGCGACAGGAAGAGGACGATCCAGAGCGCGAAGCCCCGGAGTTCACGCCTGCGAACTGCGGAGTCGCGCGTGCGCATCATCCGTACGGTCATCCAGATGACGATGGCCAGCAGCGCGACGCAGATGATCATGACCAGCGCCTGCCATTTCGCGTCCATGCGGCCGAACCAGATCCCGCTCAGATAGTCAGGCCCGTAGTTGACCCAGGCCATGTTCGCGAGTCCGGCAGCGACGAATCTCGCGACCTGGAGGGGGCTGAAGGCGATCGGCTGCCCCCCCGTTCCCATAAGCAGTGTCGAGGCCAATACGAACTGCTTGAGCACGACGTTGAGCAGGAATGGGACGCACATCAGAGCCATCAGGCCCACCTTGGACCGCCTGCTCAGCGATTCGTGAAGAAGCGGCACGAGGAGAAGGAACGGAAGAAGCGCGAGATAGCGTTCGTGCGTGAGGGTGATCAGCAGATAAAGCCCAGCGAGGGCGAAGCCGGCCCACGGCCTCGAATCCACATAGAACCTCACGGTCACGTACATGATCAGGACGAGGAACAGGAGGCTCAGCGCCTCCATGACACCGTTGAGCTGGAGGATGTTGTAGTAGGAGAATCGGGAGGTGACGTAGAGAAGACCACCGAGCAGAGCGATGATGCTGTCGCCTTTGGTCAGCTTGCGTATGAGCAAGAAAAGCAGGGCAACGATCACGCAGTTGAGAACGGTGCTGAAGGCGACCCAGGATCGATAGTCGTTTGGGAACGCCTGGAAGAGCAAGTACTGCACCAGATTGGTGACGGGGCGGTACTTGCCCCCCGAGCCGTTGAGGAAAAGCTCGTGGAGTGAGGGGTGCCCCGTGAAGAACGACCAGACCCAGAGATCGTCGGCCGTGATCGTGCGGAAACTGAAGGTCGAGAACCACGTGAAGTTGACCACGAAGAGGGCGAGAAGCGACAAGACCGCACTCGCCCTGCTCGTTACCAGCGCTCGGTACCGGGTCTCCGGCGACCGCTCAGACGGCACCTGCTTGCGGGCCGCCTGCTGGCTCGCCGCCTGCTCGCGGGCCGCCCGTCGCCGCGCGACCCGCTGGTTCCTATTGGCCTTGGCCAACGACTCGCTCCCTTATCTGGCTCCGCGGCCGGTCAACACGACGCGCAGCGTCTCGGCCACGATCTGTGCGCCATGGCCAGGGTCTGGTGGTGTTCGAACTCGACCACATGATGCAGCGAATGACTGGCCGTGACGACATCGGCGATCAACCGAGAAGCAAGATCGACCTCGAGGTCGCAGTTGCCGGATCCGAGGGAGACGATCTCAAGGCGGTGGCCATGCGAAGCCGCCGCCACCTGGCCGATCACATCCGCCCACTTGGACCCGATGCTCGGGAAGCCAACGGCCTCGAGCTTCGCTTGGACGAAGGCCTTGGACCAGATGTTCCCGTTCCAGTCTCGGGCGGCCCTGAAAGCCTCAGCACGGTCAATCGGCAGCCGAGTGGTCGTATGTCTCCGCTAACGCCGAGAGACGCAGGCGAGATGGCCTGCTGGCACGTGACTCTGACAACATTCAGACCCCGATGTACCTGCACGCTGAAAGAACGCGTCGTTCCGCCCGCCACACTCGCATCGAACACCACCCTGTCGTCGAGGCGGATCACCAGCCGGTTGGCGGGTATGAACTCCGGAACGAGCAGCGTGAGTCGCACGTCCGCGGCGATCGGAGTGGTGAGCGCAGCTCTGCCTTCGAGGCCTACCCAGTCATCGAAAGACCACCCGTCAAGACGAAGCACACCGAAGCCGGTGCGATCTGAGCCGGGCATGGAGTAAGGTGACGAGAAGCTCGACAAGTCGTATCGCTGGAATACGGCGCGGGCCGCCGCTACGTCGGCTGGCGACGCCAGCAGGATCTCTGCTGGCGCGTCGTAGAGTTGCGGGTACAAGAGCGCCAGGCGCTTCTGCTCCAGCCACTGCTGCACCCACGGTCCGCGCTTCCACTGCGTGATGTTAGCCTCAAGCTGGATTGCTCCGAATACCAGAATCGCGAGCCCCACGAAGGCGATCGGCCACGATGCCCACGACACAAGCCGGGCCTCACGCCTGCGAATTCGTTGTACCGCCTGCACGAGAGCGTAGACAAGGATCCAGGCAACACCGATTGCGAAGAATCTCATGTGAGATGGGTACCACTCACTGACTACCCACCTCCAGCCTAGCATCCCTCGCCCAACGCGCAGGACCGTGATTATGCCGAGCGTGTAGAAGATGCAGTACACCGGCAGATAGGTCTTCCGATACATCTTGGTTCGAATGAACAGCCATACGGCCACCGCCCCAGTGGCCGTCATGAGACCACCGACGACCAGAAGGACCGTGGAGCTGAATCTTTCAAGGGTATGGATATCGATGACCGATGCCCCGATGCCGGCCACGTAGGAAAGGAGCGTGTTGCCAAAATCGGAGAAGAAAGTGGCAGTGCCGCCAGAAGCGTTGGACTGCGTGCTGGAGCCCAAGCTCATGAGAACGAGGAAGTAGCCGACGGCACAGGCAAAGCTCGTCAGCAGAACGGCGAGAGTCCTCAGATCGCGCCACTTCCCGTGACTCAGAAGGCAGTGGAACGCGTACATGGCTACGAGCCCAAGCAATAGCCCGGGGAAGTAGGCCCCACTGAACACAAAGAAATAGATGGGCATCAGCACGAGTGCACAAATGAACGGCCAGATCGGGCGGCCTCGCGCACCGGAGGCGTTGTCCCAATCACGCTGCAGCAGCCACGCCACCAGAAGGGCAAGCATGGTCCCCCAGACGAACTGGGTCGTCATGAGCGCTCCGGGCGGCCCTACGAGACTGAAGCACAGAAAGCCCAGGGGAAGGAACAGCGGTACCAGAAGAAGGGTTCGGATGTCGGCAAACGCCTTCGAGAACTCCGCGTAAATGATGGCGGCCGTCAGGGCAAACGCGACCACGAACATCACGCCGTCGAACCTCAAGTCGAGAGCGAACAGCTTGGCGTTGACCAACGTCATTCCCCGGTATCCCAGGAGAAGATGCGCGTCAAAGGGAGCACCAAAGAGGTCCCCGAAAGACCAGTGCCCTGCCAGAAACCTGCCGATCATCGGCACGTGCAGGAGCCCGTCTTCAAACATCACGTTAACGAAGGTGCGTTGGATGTACCGGAGCGACATCACCAGCGGCACGACGAGGACAACGAAGAAGGGTATCCATCGGCGCAACGACGATCCAAGAGACCTGACCATGGTCATGCCGGAAGCCTCAGCAGAACTCATAGGTTGCACCTCTTGGTCCGCGGGCCCGAGGGTCAGTCACACGTGAGACCAAGGACCCTCCCAATACTGACGCTCCACATTTGCGGCACCGCCGAGGACCTGGGGCCTGCAGCGCTCGCTGTTCCCATCTGACGCCCTATCGCGAGCATGTCCCGAGTCTCGTGGAACTTCGGGCGGCGGCCCGCTCTATGCGACGACCCTTTATAGCATCTCTCACTGACGCTGTCAGCCGCGCGCTCAAGCGCCGGGTGTAGACGCATGGCACGCCGCGTGGTGTCAGATCTCGAACAGCGCCGACCGACTCTACGTCAGCCGACGTGTCGCCAGACTGCGGGGTCAAGGGCTACGATAGTCGCCCCGAACTTGGCGAATCGAGGGGGCATCATGCGAGACTCGTATGACGAAGCCGTCCACTACCGCGGCGGCCACGATCCAAACATCGTCCGCGTCGGCAAGACTGAGACGATCGCGAGGCGCGTCGCCTCGTTGCTTGCGATGGCGTTCTGCCAGCCGCAATCATCGCCTTCACTTTCACCGACAAGGCCGGTCTCGAGCTGAAGTCACGCATCACACGCAAGCTCAAAGAGTCGCAGCCGGCCCCACGGCGCTCAACAACCGGCCACGTTCGTCGCACCGTCGATTCCTACTGCGCAGATGCCGCAGCCGCACGCGCCCAAGCGGCTGCGTTCGAAGTGCTCGATGGTCAGACGCTCGCGAGGCTGCTTTCCCGCGAGTACAATGTGGTTGACTTAATTGCCCTTAGCAGAGGTCGGACATGAAATTCACGGGTGAAAGAATGATCCCAGATGAGAATCGGCACGATGCGATCTACGCTGAGCATCTCAACCGATACTTCTTCGCTTCACACTTTGTGAAGAATAGGACCGTCTTGGATATTGCTTCCGGTAGCGGTTACGGATCAGAACTTCTTCAGAAAGCAGGGGCACGAAGAGTCTATGGTGTAGACATTGCCGAAGAGGCAATTGAATTTGGTAAAGAACTGTATAAAGACGTTGAGTTTAGAAAGGGCAGCGTAGAGGACATTCCACTACAAGACGGCGAGGTCGACGTAATTGTCAGCTTCGAGACACTTGAGCACGTTGACGGCAGGGTGCAAAGCGTATTCATGACAGAGGTAGAAAGAGTACTGAGGGAAGATGGCACGTTAATCATTTCAACTCCAAATACCTTGGTTTACCCAAAGGGAAATAGATTTCACGTTAAAGAGTTGGATATTGATGAATTTGAATCACTTATGCGAGGTAGTTTTGAATATGTTCATATGCTGTACCAAGACAACGCAGAGACTAACTATATTTTTACAAAGGAAGCTCTACTGCAGGAAGAAGCGAGTGCGGACTTTAGGTCACACAAAATCAACACAATCGACCCCAAAGAGAGCCGATACTTGGTGGCCGTCTGCAGCAATGCAAAAGTACGTAAAGTGCGGGGGGAAACGATTCTATTTGACTCTATCCCTAGGAAGAAGTATGAGAAGTATGAGAAGGAACTCGCGTACAGGCAGAAGGAGTTCGAGGAACGCACAGAATGGGCGCTCAAGCTCGACAAGGAACTCGCGGAACGCACAGAATGGGCGCTCAAGCTCGACAAGGAACTCGCGGAACGCACAGAATGGGCGCTCAAGCTCGACAAGGAACTCGCGGAACGCACAGAATGGGCGCTCAAGCTCGACAAGGAACTCGCGGAACGCACAGAATGGGCGCTCAAGCTCGACCATGAGCTAGCAGACAGGAACAAGGAGCTAGCAGGCATCAAGTCCTCAGCGACGTGGCGTGCCTCCCAGGCTGCACGCCGGCTCTGGCGAGTTCTTGCGCGGACGAGGCGAGGCAAGGATGAAGCGTAGCACCGACGCGGTGGGGATTCTGATCCTCAACTGGAACGGTCGCGATCTCCTGCGCGACCATCTGCCCTCCGTTGTCGCCGCCGCCGAGCACAGCGGAATCGCCATCGCGGTCGCCGACAACGGAAGCACCGATGACAGTCTTGAATTCCTGGCACGCAACTACCCGCAGGTCCTGCAGGTCCCTCTCGCGGAGAATCACGGGTTTGGTCGCGGATATAATCTGGCGATGCGGAAGGTGCCTTGGGACGTGGTGATTTTTCTGAACAATGACATGGCCGTGCGGAAGGACTTCGCCGACTTCCTTCTGGAGCCCTTTCGGGCGGATGAGTCGATTTTCGCGGTCAGCGCTCAGGTGTTCTTTCAGGATCCGCAGGCCAGGCGAGAAGAGACCGGCCGCACGAGCGCTCGGTTTTTTCGAGGAGAGCTCCAGTGTGCTCACTTTCCGGTCGAATCGGACGAGGCGACCGTCCCCGTCTTCTGGCTTGGAGGCGGTTCGGCAGCGGTCTCGCGCAAGAAGTTCGAAGAGCTCGGCGGGTTCGAGGAACTCTACGGCCCGTTCTACATGGAGGATGTCGATCTTTCGTACCGGGCGTGGCAGCGAGGGTGGCCTACTCTCCTTGCCCCCCGAAGCCGGGTGATGCACAGGCATCGGGGCTCGACAAGCCGATTGGATCCGCAGTACGTCGAAACGATCATCGCTCGCAACAGACTGCTCTTTGTTTGGCTCAACGTTCGGGATCGCCGTCTCTTGTTGGAGCATCTCACGTGGCTCGTGTCCCATTCGCTGCGCCGGCGAAACGACTGCGCGCCCAACTGCCGCGCACTCCGTTCGGCCATCAAGCTTCTGCCATCGGTCTGGAGTCGCCGCCGGAGCACCACCCGACTGGTCACCTACCCCGACGCAGCGGTCTTCTCGTTGTTCTCACAAGACTGGGAGCAGTTGACGTGATGGCCGCCTCTGAGGCCTCGCAGACTGCTGCACGCTCGCTGCGGCTCTTGTTCTTCGTGCCGTACTGCGTCTATCCGGTCAGCCATGGCGGAGCCTCGAGAGTCACCAACACGATTTGGAATCTGACGAAACGTGGCCACGAGGTGCACGTGCTGTCGCTCGTCGGCAATGAAGCCGAACGACAGGCGATGCTTTCTCTCCCAAACGTGGCCAGTTCGGATTCCTACGTGCTTCCGCCAGAGACGAGCTATCGCACCGGCAGTGCCGTTCCGTCCGTGGTTCGCGACACGTACCGACCGTCGATCGGCCGGCGCATCGACGAGCTGGTCGGACGCTACGCCATTGACATACTGCAACTCGAGTACACACATTCAGCGGCCTATATCGCGAGCAGCCACGGGATACCGACCGTTCTGGTCGAGCATGACGTCGCTTACCGGTCGGCGTTTCGCCGTGCACTGAAACAGCGGAGCGTCCTGCTGACTCTTCGCGGACTCTTCGACGCCACCAGGCTCTACCGTTGGGAACTCCAGAACGCCAAGAAGGCCGATCTGGCGTTGACAGCCTCGGAGCAGGAAGCGCGCATCCTCTTTCGCCGCGGTATCGCCAAGGTCAGCAGCGCCGTTCCCAACGGTGTTGACGTCGCCGCTTTGGAACCCCACGGCGCCCGTTCTGAGAGCCGAGACATCCTCTTCGTGGGGTACTTCCTTCACGACCCGAATGTGGACGCGCTGAGGTACTTCGTTTCCAGTATCTGGCCACAGCTGAACAGGGACTGTCAGGATCTGAGCGTCTCCATCGTGGGGTCCAACCTGCCCTCAGAGTCGGCTGTTGAAGCAAGTGCATGTGGCTTTCGGTGTGCCGGGTACGTGGAGGATCTCCCGCGAGAGCTCTGGTCGCATCGAGTCTTTGTCGCCCCGATACGCTACGGTGCTGGAACAAGGATCAAACTGCTTGAGGCCGCCGCAGCGAAGTGCGCTATCGTCTCCACGAGCCTCGGGGCCGAGGGCCTCGGCTTGCGTGACGGCCAAGATCTTCTCATCGCTGACACAGCGGCGGACTTTGCCGGTGCGATTGCGAGACTACTTGGCGACAGAAGGCTACGTGCCCAGCTCGGTGCATCGGCGCATGACTCGATTGGGAGCCGATTCGACTGGCCCATGCTGGCTGGCGAGCTCGAGGGTCTCTACTACGAGCTGTTGGAGGAGACGTGAGCGGCTGGGCCCTGCTCGTGACGTGCTCTGAGCCCGACGCTCTGCCGTTTCTGCTTCGTCTTCCGGCCGGCGAGCTCGAGCGTGCCACGGTGATCGCGACTCGTCAGTTGGCCGCGACGTCCGAGGAGAAGCGCTTGGCGGCATCTACCCACCGCATCGGTGGCATCTCGACTCTCAGTGGTGTCCGCCGCGTAATGGCTCGGCCCAACCAGCGTACCGTGGTCGTCATCTGCCCCGATCCCTGGGGCCCTTTTCGGAGCAAGGGGCTTATCCGCGCCCGCCTTCTCAGCCCCTGGACGCTCAGGCGCGGAGCCCGTGTCGATCTCATCGAGATCCAGCCCGGAGGACAAGTCAGCCGAACGTCACCGGGTCTAACTCGTGGGTCTCTGCTGCGACGGATCTATGTCCGCGAAGCGTTCCTTCTCGCCAGGTCCATCGTCCGGCCGGCAACTCGCGGAGCCTGGGTCCCCGACGGAACGGTCGGTACGCTCCGGTCAGGCCTCCGCGTTGTGGTCCACAGTACTCGGAGAATCCTGCGCTCAGCAGCGGTTGTTCCCGTGATGCTGGCTACGCTCGTCCGTCTGGTACCTTTCGTGCTATGGACCGAGGCTCGAGCACGATTCAGCGGCGACGTTTATGGCCCCGGCTGCGAGCACCCGGCGAAGAGCCTTGACGTCGACCGCCATGGGTGAGAGCCTGGCTCGTCCTTCGACCGTCGAGCGCTATGCGACGGTGGCAACGAGCAGGGGCGCAGGATACGAGCTTGTTCGACCCGCTGGAAGAGCCTTATCGTGTATGCCGCTCTACACAGCAGGCATGAGTCGCGGTGGTCTTTGCCCGCCACTGTTCCTGAAGAGAAGGCGGTTCATGCGATCGTCCAGCGAACTGCAGTCCGGAGCCGCAATAGAGCATACCGGACGGTCTAAGGACTCGAACGCCTCACCCAAGGCAGCCGACGCACCCCGGAAGCGCTCGAAGCTCCAGTTCGTAGTACTGCATCGAAATTGGCGTCACAAAACGCGAGTGACTCGGCACAAAAACCCACGAACGTGACGTTCGGCGGACAGGAAGGAGGCGATTCGCGCGCGTCCGCACCAACGTAACGCGGCGGACCCCCTAGCGGATGCCCCGGAGCACTTCGTGTGATAGCACCGCGACCTCGTCAGCGCCCATCCGTGGCCTCATCGTCTAGTTCCACGACGATCGACGTCATGGGCACACCGACCAGCCCGGTGGAGGCGCTGGAGGAATGCGAGTGGAAGGCAAGGGCATCGTGGACCCAGTGCAGTTGCTCGTGCTCGGACTGCGTGCCGTCTGCCACCGCGGCAGCGACAACATAGTCGCCGGCGGGGAGCACCGGCATCCGGAAAGCGAAGCGCGCAAGAAAGCGCGTTCCTGCGGCGACGTGGATCGGCTTCGCCCGATACGTGAGGAAGGTATTGTCGCCGAACACGTCCTGACCCAGCCTGTTCTTGACGAAGAAACCGATGATCGCCTGAATCACGTCGCGATTTGCAATCACGGTCACCTCGAGGGCGACACGTTCACCGCCAACCATCCATGACAACGGTGCCTTGCTGTCGGGATCGAGGATACGAACGTCCACGATGCGGGCGCAGCCGGACCCAAAGGAGTCTGCCTTGGCATCGAATGAGAACAACTCGATGTCATTGCGGAGAGATGTGGTGTTGATGAACTTGAGCCGCTGGTCGACGACGTCGAGATCCGGTAACGCAGCCGTCATGGCAAGGTGCATCTCGCCGCTGGCGCCGTTGACCTCCTGTTGCGTCGCGTAGTACTCACGGCGGTACAGCTCGCAGACATCCTTGGCCGTGCCCGCGGCCTTGAGCTCGCCGTGCTCGAGCAGCATCGCCCTGTCGCAGAGGCCCATCACGGCGTCTACGTCGTGACTCACGAACACCAAGGTGTTCTCTTCCTTGAAACGGCGCATGAAGCGCATGCACTTCTGCACAAAGAACGCGTCACCCACGGCCAGCGCCTCGTCGATCACGAGCACGTGAGGCTCCACGCTGATGGCCACGGCGAAGGCCAGGCGGACGTACATGCCGCTGGAGTACATCTTCACCGGCTGGTCGATGAACTCGCCGATGTCGGCAAAGGCGACGATGTCGTCGTAGCGGGCATCAATCTCCGACTTGCTGAGTCCGAGGATAGCGGCGTTCATGTAGACGTTGTCTCTGCCCGTGAACTCCGGGTTGAAGCCGGAGCCGAGCTCGAGCAGGGCGCTGACGCGGCCTTCGGTCCGGCAC
>Ga0209429_10001987_pt1 | contig 12304 bp, 9 predicted proteins | sample BarGraNGADG00212_3_FD_184493 | JGI IMG/M metagenome (GOLD analysis project Ga0209429, IMG submission 184493) | Arctic peat soil microbial communities from Barrow, Alaska - Barrow Graham LP Ref core NGADG0004-212 (SPAdes) (version 2) | ecosystem: Environmental > Terrestrial > Soil > Wetlands >... | reverse complement strand
CATTTCCAAATGGCGTTTCTGATTTAATCGCCCGCCTCTTCTCCAAATTTGATTATATGGAGACAATTCTGGCACAACAACCACTTCCTTTCAATGAAGAAAAACCAGATCTTCTTTGAAACGCTGCTGCAGATATTCGAGAAATGTATCGTCTGCAGACACAAGGGACGGAACCTAATTCCCTACCTCTGTGTACATCTGATTGTATCATTCAGGCAAGGCAATAGTCAATAAAAGCTGACAAAACGTAAAAGCTGACAAACCGAGAGCGCCTGAGGGCATGAAAAAATTTTTGCGGCCGGTTATCAATGAAGCCTGTTATAATTAATCAGATATTACAAAGAAGCGGGAGGCTTTTCAATATGGGTAAGATTATTCTATTGTGCGGAAAAATATGCAGTGGTAAAAGCACATATGCGGCTTCGATAAGAACGGACACCACGGTCATCCTGTCATGCGACGACCTGATGCTCCAGCTCTTTGATGAGTGCCTTGGGGAAGCGCATAAGCTTATTCTGGCAAAGTGCCAGAAATATTTATTCAATTTGGCGGAGCAGATTGCAGCCGCAGGCAGCGATGTCATTCTCGATTTCGGTTTTTGGAGCAGGGCACAGAGACAAGAGGCCAAAGACCGCTTCCGTGCCAAAGGTATTGAGACAGAGCTGCACTATATCAGGGTGGATAATCAGGTCTGGCTGCAGCAGATAGATAACCGTAACAAATCCGCCCTTAGCGGCGCTGCGGGCAGGATTTACTTTGTTGATGACAATATGAAACAGCTTTTTGACGAGGCCTTTGAAGAACCAACTGCTGAGGAAATTGACATACTGGCCGGCCGCCGTAAGGACTGACCGGAGTTTTTACATGTGTACCGGCACGTCCGGAATATATTTGGTTTTCCATTTTCCGGACCGGAAACGTGTGACAAAGAAACCGGAACGGCATATCCAGTCTATAATCATTGCAATCCAGACTCCAATCGCACCATATCCCAGTACGATTCCCAAAACATAACTGAAGACTATACGGAAAAAGAACATCGATGCAATTGAAACGGTCATAGTAAACCGCACGTCGTTTGCCGCACGGAGTGCATTTGGAAGGGTAAAGGCTGCCGGCCAGAGAACCATGGCAATACCGTCATGGATGAGGACAAGTATGAACGCAAGTTTCAGGGTCTCGTCCGAGAGGTTATAGATCCGCAGTACCAGCGGCAGGGATATCAGTATCACGGCGTTGAGGCCGATTGTTATGGCATAAGTGATTTTCAGGAGCTTTTTGGTATAATATTTGGCCTGGCCGAAGTCCAGGGCCCCGATACAGCGTCCGACAACCGTGATCATCGCAAGACTTAACGCCTGTCCCGGAATGCACCCGAGGGAGTCGAGATTATTGGCTACCGCATTTGCTGCGATCTGTACTGTGCCGAATGATGCAATGATACTTACAACAAGGATCCGTCCAAGCTGAAACATACTGTTTTCAAGACCGCTTGGTATGCCGATAAACAAAATCTTGCGTATTGCTGTGATATCGGGAATAAAATGTTTGAATTTGATGAATATGTCTCTTTGGGGATTCATAATCAGGAAGAGCAGGATAAAGGCTCCTATCATTCTTGAAATGAGCGACGGAACGGCGACACCTGCAACGCCCATATGGAGTCCGTATATACAGATTGCATTACCTGCAATGTTCAGGATATTGATAACAAGGCCTGAAAACATCGGAATCCGGGAGTTGCCCATCACACGAAACAACGCTGCACACGCATTATACAGTCCGATGCAAGGGTATGAAATTGCTGAAATCCAAAAATAGATTAGAGAACTGTCCATTACGGCCTTATCGATTTTGCCGAAAAAAAGTCCCAGGATCTGTGCCCTGAGTACCATGGAAACGACCATGATTACGGAAGAAAAAAGAACCGTAACAAAAATGAGCTGGTTTGCTGAGAAGCAGGCCTTTTCGCGCTGTCTGGCACCAAGGTACTGGCTCGCTACGACCGCTCCTCCCGTAGCCAGGGCGGCGACTAAGTTGATCAACAGGATGTTGATCATGTCAACCAGTGAAACGCCGGATACAGCCGCCTCGCCAACAGAGGACACCATAATGGTGTCGGCAATTCCGACCGTAACCGCGAGCACCTGCTCGATAATCAGCGGAATAATCAGGCTCTTCAAATCAAAATTCGAAAATGTTACTTTTGCGTTCATTGCAGTACGTTTCCTCACAGCCCCGAATTGCTGCAAAACAGCCTCGGGTGAGTCTCATATATGGATCTAGAAAAGCTTAAAGCAATGCATGGATTTATGCAATGTTTTGCAGCAAAAATGATTAAAGCTGTTCTGTGATAGAATTGTATGCAGCGGCACGGCGATTGCAGACAGGCAATCAGGAGAAAAAATGACAAATAACTGGCTTGCAAACTGGAAGGAAGACTTAGACCAATTGGCGTTGGAATTGCCCCAGAGGCATAAAAATTTATTTTTTGCATGTGTACAGAATGACTTTGAACAGCAGATTAATGACCTTAAAAGCAATCTGGAACAATATGATAATTTTATGATTGCTGTAAATATAGCCAAAATAGTAGCCTCAGCAAAAGATGCACATACTGCTCTGATGTTACCGGCCATGCGGTTTATTCCATTCGAATTCTATTGGTTTGAAGAAGGAATATTTATAATTGGCTCCTCCGTCGGGTATGCAGAATTTCTGCACAGTAAAGTTACGCACATAAATGGAATCGGCATCGATGAAGTAATAGAAAGGATTTCAGAAATTGTCCCGCGTGAAAATTCTTCGTTTTTGAAAGCGCAGCTGCCGAAATACATCTCGTCCGCAGAAGTCCTGTACGGGCTGGAAATAATTGATGACTTTAGCAGGGTCGAATTAACTGTCGAAAGCCTGGATGGAAAGGGTCTTAAGATAGCAGCTGACACATGCCCGTCTTTTGATTTTCACAGATCGATGCACGGGGCGGATATTCCTGTGGAAAGTATCATGCCTTTATATCGGCAGAACAAAGATAAATACTTCTGGAGTCATTTTCTGGAAGCCGAAAATACTATGTATTTCAACTACAACAGCTGTAAAAATAGAAAAGATATTACCGTAGAAGATTTTGGTGCGGATCTGATGGAATTTGTCAGCTTAAACAACGTTCAAAAACTGATCGTTGACCTGCGCAACAATCCTGGCGGAAATTCGAGCTTTCTGGAGCCGTTCATCGAGAAACTTTCAAAAAATCAGATGCTGAACACAAGAGGAGGCATTTTTGTTATTCTCGGAAGGGATACGTTCTCATCGGCTCTCCTCAATGCCTATGCCCTCAAAAATAAAACAGCTGCGATATTTATCGGAGAGGCTACAGGCGGCAAACCAAATTGCTACGGGGAAGTGGAATATCTGCGTCTCAAGAATTCCGGACTTAAAATCAGATTCTCCACGGTGTATTATAAAGTCATAGAAGATGATAAACAGATGTCTTTTTATCCGGAAATTGCATGTAAAGTAACCTTTGCAGATTTTCTGGGCAGCAGGGATGCATGCGTCGAGTGCGCGTTAGCTTTCGACAAGGAGTAATCAGTGGTAACAGTATGAGCAAAAAAAAAGAAGTGCATGTGGAACTGCGCTACTATGAAGTGCCGCAGAATGAATATGCTTTAGGTCTGTTGGGAGACAGCTGGAAAAGGATTTACCATAATCCTGTTAATGATCTGCATTTTCATAATTTGCTGGAAATCGGGTTCTGCTTTTATGGCGAGGGCAAGCTTGTATTCGACGGCGGTTCTGTTATGCCCTATATAAACGGGTCCTTCACTGTGATTCCTCAAAACCTGCCGCATACTACCTGGAGTAACGGAGACGATGCCAATTACTGGGAATTCCTATTCATTGACGTTGATACGTTGCTGGGCAGTGTATACAGGGAGGACCAGATTTTTGCACATGAGCTGATCGCACGCGTCAAAAAGAAAGCGTTTGTATTTCAGGAAAACGATATACCGGTATTATCTGACAGCATCAAGGCACTTTTGAATGAGAAAAGGGAGCTGCGGGAATTCGGGGCGGAAATCGAGAAATACCTTGTACTCAAGCTCCTTCTGGAAATTGCACGCATAAATCCGTTTGAAACCGAAAAGGGCGACCACCCTCAAAAACGGAGGAAGGTTATACTCGATTCTCTGGAGTATGTTAATGAGAATTTCGCCGAAAACATCAAAATTAAGACACTTGCCGGGATTTGCCATTTGAGCGAAACGCATTTCCGACGGCTCTTTGAGGACACGATCCATATGACGCCCGTTGACTATATTAATTTTGTACGGATTCAGAAAGCATGCGAACATTTGAACAGTTCAAACGACACAATGGAAAATGTCGCACTGAAAGTCGGATACATATCCCAGTCAACTTTTAATAGAAATTTCAGCAAATTTGTTGGTGTTTCACCGCATAAATGGAAAATGGCTGCAGATAATTATAAGCTCAAACTCCTGAATTATAGGATCACTGCCCTCAAGGGATGGTAGCTTCAAACACTCAAATGGTCGAATATGCACATTACGTGTACGATTTCGAAAACATATCCTCCAAGAACCGTGCGATAATATGCACATAAATTGCCTCGTATTTCTGAAAAAATTGCACAATATCACAATAAACGGAGTGAATATTGGGGATTTGTAAAATTTCCGTGGGCAATAGATGGATGAAACATTATTATAGGAGGAAAAGAAATGAAGAAGGTTTTTGCAATTATTTTGGCCGTTGCGCTCACTCTGTCCGCTACAGCGTGTGCCAAGACCGCTACTACTACAGAGTCCACGACAAAAACTGCCGCAGTTACAACTGCAGTAGCTGACACAACAAAAGCAGTAGCAGACACAACAACAGCAGCCGCAACAGTAGCCGCCGGTGACAATACACTTACCGTCTGGTGCTGGGACCCGGCCTTCAACCTCTATGCCATGCAGGAAGCCGCTAAAGTATATCAGCAGACAAATCCTGATTTTAAGCTGAATATTGTAGAAACACCCTGGGCCGACATCCAGACCGCTCTGACAGTTGCCGGATCTTCCGGAGACTACAGCACACTTCCTGACATCTTCCTTTGCCAGGATAATGCTTTTCAGAAGAACGTTATCACCTTCCCCAAACTGTTTACAGACCTGACCGGTTCCGGAGTCGCATTTGACCAGTTCGGCAGCGCCAAAGTTGCTTACTCGGTTGTTGACGGCAAGAACTATGGTGTTCCGTTTGATAACGGCGCTGTTATCAACTGCATGAGAACTGATGTCCTCGAGAAGGCCGGTTTCACGATTGCTGATTTCACAGACATCACATGGTCCAAGTACATTGAGCAGGGTAAGGTTGTCTTGGAAAAGACAGGTATGCCTCTTCTATCCATGCAGGCCGGTGAATCCGACCTTATCATGATGATGATGCAGTCTGCAGGCGCTAGCATGTTTGATGCACAGGGCAACCCGACAATCGTTGACAATGCAACTCTTACAGAAGTTCTTAACACATATGCCGAACTTGTAAAATCAGGCGTATTAGTGCAGGTTAACAGCTGGGACGAGTACATTGCAACACTTACCGGCGGAACAGTCGCCAGCACAATCAATGGCTGCTGGATCCTTGGTTCTATCCAGACTGCAAAAGACCAGTCCGGTCTGTGGTCCATGACCAACATGCCTAAGCTTGATAACGTTGCTAATGCCACAAACTATTCCAGCAATGGCGGTTCCAGTTGGGCTGTAAGCGCCAATACCAAGAACGCAGCACTTGCTGAGGATTTCCTTTCCAAGACATTCGCCGGCAGCGTTCCTTTCTATGAGACAATTCTTCCTTCATCCGGTGCCCTTGCCACCTACCTCCCTGCCGGAACAAGTGCTGTATATTCACAGCCGTCAGAATTCTTCCAGGGCGACAAGATTTTCTCGAAGATTATTGAATTCGCCGGCAAAGTACCTAAGAACAACACAGGAGTTTACTATTATGAAGCACGTGATGCAGTTGCAACCGCACTGACCAATATCATTGCAGGTGCAGATACTGCTGCAGAACTTAAAGCTGCTCAGGATACTGTAGTATTCAACATGCAAGGCTAATTATCCTAATACACAATCAGTAGAGTTATAATAAGTATTGGGGAACGTCTTGCCGGCTTGGGCTGGCAGGCCGTTCCCCATTATTAGGACAACGAGGAGGAAAAGCATGTGAGTAAGCACAAAATGATGCTTAACAAAAAGCAAAGCATAACCGGCTGGATATTCCTTGCCCCGGCAGTGCTGCTGATCGCAATATTTAGCTTCATCCCAATGATAAGGGCTCTGATATTGTCCTTTCAGAGTGGAAAAGGTGCGAACCTTTCATTTACCGGGGTCAACAATTTCATCCGTATGTTTCAGGACAAAATATTCATGCAGTCTCTGATGAACAACTTTATCTATTTAATCATTCAGGTTCCGATTATGCTGGTGCTGGCACTTATCCTGGCAGCCATGCTGAATAATAAGAATCTTAAATTCAAAGGTTTGTTCCGTACGGCGATATTTCTGCCTTGCGCGACATCACTTGTATCCTATGCCATTATTTTCCGCACATTATTTGCCAATGACGGCCTGATTAACTTTTTTCTGATCAAGTTGGGTATCCTTGATACCGGATATCAGTTCCTTACGAATACAACCTCGGCAAGATTTGTAATAATTATTGCTCTTGTCTGGCGCTGGACTGGCTATAATATGGTGTTTTACCTTGCCGGCCTGCAAAATATTGATTATTCAATTTATGAGGCTGCCAGAATTGACGGCGCCTCAACGTTTCAGATATTCAGGAAAATTACCGTTCCGCTCCTGAAGCCAATCATATTGCTGACGGCTATCATGTCTACAAACGGCACGCTGCAGCTATTCGACGAATCTTACAATTTGACAGGCGGCGGACCTGCAAATACAACGATTACAGCATCCCATTATATATACAATATTTCTTTCAAATATGTACCTAAATTCGGTTACGCAGCGGCTATGTCATTTATGATATTGTTCTTAGTTGCATTCCTTGCCTTTATCCAGATGAGAGTGGGTGATAAACGTGACTAAGAAAGATGTTAGATTAACTACAAAAGGTAATGGAATCAGCTATGTTATTTTAACACTGGTATCTTTGTTTTCCGTTTTCCCTTTAGCATGGATGGTTATATCTGCGACGAACAAAAGTGTGGATATCACAAAGGGTGTATTAATTCCCGGTACGGCATTTTTGGATAACTTCAAAAAACTGCTCTCCGTTCAGCCACTGGGAATTGCCATGGCCAATTCATTTAAGTACGCAATCATACTTACGGCTCTTTCACTATTTATCTGTTCGCTGGCCGGTTATGCTTTTGAAGTTTATCATGATAAGGGCAAAGATTTTGTTATGAGAATCATTTTGCTTGCAATGATGGTTCCGTTTGTTGCGGTGTTGATTCCATTGTTTCAGATCATGGCATCTGCTAAGTTGCTGAATACCACAGCGGCATTCATTCTGCCCTCCATTTCCACCCCGCTCCTGATTATGCTGTTCCGTCAAAGTGCCCGTTCTTTCCCTCGGGACATCATCGAAGCTGCAAGAATTGACGGCCTTAAGGAATATAAGATCTTTTTAAAGATGTTTGTTCCTACACAGAAATCCACATATGCGGCAGCACTTACGATTACGTTCATGGCTGCATGGAATGCTTATCTCTGGCCTATCGTTGTCATGACTGACAAGAAGAGCCTGACAATGCCTATGCTGGTTGCTAACACGATACAGGGTTATGTCACCGACTACGGAGTCGTTATGATAGGCGTTCTGTTTTGCACAATTCCTACAGTTATCATTTTCTTCTTCCTTCAGAAGTACTTTGCAGAAGGAATTACCGGTTCTGTCAAGTAATCACAGAATAGGTATCAGACTTGCTTTTTTATTACCTCAAGATTTGGAGGCTTGTTATGCAGCGCTTTGAACATGATATGACAAAGGACCCCGCTTTTTTTGCCGACAACCGTCTGGCTGCCCATTCTGACCATCGATACTATTCTTGCTTCCCAACCGCAGTTTTACCGGGCGCAGCCTTGCCGGAAGCAGCCTTTTTGGCTGCAGCCCGGCAAACTTCGGCAGAAGACCATGATGATTTTCGTGTTTCACTAAGCGGATTGTGGAAGTTTTCATATGCAGTTAATTATAACGCGGCCATTCCCGGTTTCGAAAACGACGATTATGATTGTCGCTCCTGGACAGATATCCGCGTTCCTGCGAGTATTCAAATGGAAGGGTATGATGTTCCGCAATATGCTAATGTCCAGTATCCCTGGGATGGGCGGGAGCAGCTCAAACCCAACGAGGTACCGGAAAGATTCAATCCTGTGGCAAGCTACGTGAAGTATTTTAATTTGCCGGAGGAAATGAAAGATAAAGAATTATGTATATCCTTCCAGGGTGTCGAAAGCAGCATGGCCGTATGGCTGAATGGCAAGTATGTAGGCTACAGTTCCGACAGTTTCACACCAGCTGATTTCTTGCTCACTCCCTACCTCACGGAAGGGGAGAACAAGCTGGCTGTACAGGTATATAAATGGACTGTTGCCAGTTGGTGCGAAGATCAGGACTTTTTCCGTTTTTCAGGAATCTTCCGTGATGTTTATTTGTATGCGGTTCCCCGCGTGCATATAGCCGATATGAAAGTCAGCACGATTCTGAACGACATCTTTACCGCAGCCGATTTGATCGTGGATATGAAGTCGGTCGGTAACGGCAGCGCCTGCCTGAGCCTTATGGAGAATGGCCGGCAGGTAGCTATTAACAACTGTAAGCTCGAAGGGCAGGTAACCTGTAAAATTCAAGTCACAGAGCCCAAATTGTGGAGTGCTGAGAAGCCATATTTATATGATCTGATTGTTGCGGTTCGAGATGAATCAGGCAGTACAATTGAGGTTATTCCTCAAAAAATCGGTTTCCGGCGTTTTGAAATCAAAGACAGCATTATGCTTTTGAACGGCAGCAGAATCGTATTCAAAGGTGTCAACCGCCATGAATTCAGTGCCGTATCCGGTCGTTGTGTGTCTGCCGAGGAAATGCTTCAGGACGTCCTGACTATGAAGCGAAATAACATCAATGCCATACGTACATCTCATTATCCGAATGATTCATACCTGTATCATTTGTGTGATGAATATGGAATCTATGTGATTGATGAAGCAAACATGGAGTCACATGGCTCATGGGACGCTTATCTGAGCGGACAGACGTCAATAGAAGAGGTGGTACCCGGTGACAGACCGGAGTGGTTGGCACCCATGCTTGACCGTGTCAATTCTGTTTATCAGAGAGACAAGAATCATCCCTGCGTGCTGATATGGTCCTGCGGGAACGAATCCTTCGGCGGCAAAAACATTTTTGAGATGTCGCAGTTTTTCCGTGCACTCGATCCGACCCGGCCGGTGCATTATGAGGGTGTTGCCCACGACAGAAGATACAACGACACTACCGATATTGAAAGCCGGATGTATCCTCCGGTCGGCGAGATTCAGGAATTCCTGAAAACACACAGGGACAAACCGTTTATCTGCTGTGAGTATGTGCATGCCATGGGTAATTCCTGCGGTGCCATGTTCAAGTATACCGATCTTGCCGATACGGAGCCCCTGTATCAGGGCGGATTTATCTGGGACTACATTGACCAGTCCCTTTTTGCGAAAGACCGGTATGGCGAAGATTACCAGGCTTACGGCGGAGACTTTGACGACCGTCCCTGCGACTACAACTTCTGCGGCAATGGGATTGTGTATGCCGGAGCCCGTGATGCATCGCCCAAAATGTCCGAAGTAAAATTCAATTACCAGAATATACAAGTAAAGGTAAACAGGACCACTGCCGCTATTATGAATAGAAATCTGTTTATTGGAACCGGTACATACAACTGTTTTGTAACTGTCCAAAAAGACGGTAGATTCATTTCCCGTAAAGAGATGCAGACAGACGTTGGACCGCAGAGTCAAAAGACATACCCGCTGCCTTTCCCGGAATTTTCGGAACCGGGTGAATATGCCGTTACGGTGTCATTTGAACTTAAAGAAGATACCATATGGGCATCAAGGGGTCACGAGGTGTCATTTGGACAGGGCATTTACAAAGTACTGCAGAAGGCTGCAGCAATTCGAGAGACCTTTGAGGTGACGCGCGGCTATCAGAATATCGGCGTAAGGGGAGAGGATTTTGATGTCCTGTTCTCTGCACTGCACGGTGGTCTGGTTTCCTACCGTTACGGCGGCAAGGAACTGATCAAAGGAATTCCCATGCCTAATTTCTGGCGCGCCCCCAATGACAACGACCGCGGCAATCATATGCCGGCGCGGTACAGCCAGTGGAAGATTGCCAGCCTTTACCTGTCGCACAAGTCGGTTGACAATAAAGAAATGCTGCGGCCGGAACTTGCGGTGAATGAGAACTGTGCAGAAATAAAATTCCGCTATATGATGCCCACTGTACCCGCTTCCGAATGCAGCCTGACTTACCGCGTATATGGGGACGGCACAATAAAAACAAGCCTCGCATACGATCCTGAAAAAGCGCTTGGAGATATGCCGGAATTTGGCGTCATGTTCAAATTTGACGCTGATTATAACCGCACGGAGTGGTATGGTCTCGGGCCTGATGAGACATATGCGGACAGAAACAGAGGCGCAAAGCTTGGTATTTATTCCGAAGCGGTTACCGATGCTATGGCAAAATACCTTGTACCGCAGGAATGCGGGAATAAAACAGGGGTTCGATGGGCAAAGATTGTGGATCGAAAAGGCCGCGGTATATTGTTCAGCGGCGATGAGATGTACTTCAGTGCACTTCCATACACACCTCACGAGCTCGAGAATGCCCGTCATCCTTTTGAATTGCCGAATGTGCATTATACAGTTGTACGAGTCGCCCAGAAGCAGATGGGCCTGGCAGGGGACGATAGCTGGGGTGCGCGTACGCATGACGAATATCTTCTTGATATCAGATCTCCTATGGTGTTCGAATTCAGTTTCAAGGGTATCTGATTAATAATGCCTGCAGGTTTCCAGGCAGGAGACCGCAAGCAAAACGAAGCCGTAAATCAATATACAGAATTTACTCCCCCTGAGCAGACAGACACAAACAAATGTCTGCTTCCGGGGGAGTTTTTTGCCTGCTGATATAGAAAGACGTGTTTTACATAAATGATCAGACACTGTTTTATGGAATGAAAAAATATTTTGTAAAAATGTAGTTTGCCTATTTACAAAAGAACTGATTGGATATATAGTTAGTTACACAAGCAACTAACTAGTTAAGTAACCAGGCGAAAGGAGGAATCCAATTGAAAATAAATTTTGAAGACGAACGTCCCATATTTCTGCAGATAGCAGAGCAGATTGAAGACGGCATTCTGTCCGGTGCTTTTCCGGAAGAGACACAGATACCATCGACAACGGAGATATCGATAAATTACAAAATCAACCCGGCTACGGCTCTGAAGGGAATCAATTTGTTAGTCGACGGCGGCATTGTATATAAGAAAAGAGGGCTTGGTATGTTTGTAAATACAGGAGCGGTGAAGATGATCCGGGGTAAGAGAAAAGAAGAATTTTTTGAAAACTATATCACGAAACTGGCAGGTGAGGCCAAAAAACTGGGACTGACGCAGGAAGAAATTGTCAGCATGATAGAAAGGGGATTTAACCAATGAAAGGAATTGAAATAAGGAACACATCCAAGGATTTCGGAAATGTCCACGCTCTGAAGGATGTCAGCGTGCATTTTGAAGAGAATAAAATATACGGGCTGCTCGGCAGAAACGGCGCCGGAAAATCAACGCTTCTGAATGTAATTACGGGACGGATTTTCGCAAGTAACGGTGAGGTGCTTGTAGACGGCGAGACTGCACTGGAAAATGACAGCGCGCTTCAGAAGATCTACATGATGAGCGAGAAGAATTATTACCCCGAGAACATGAAGATCCGCGATGTATTCGGTTGGACGAAACAATTTTATCCGGATTTTGATGCAGCCTATGCAATTCAGCTGGCTGATCGGTTTGAGCTGAATATAGAAAAGAAAGTAAAGTCGCTCTCTACCGGCTATAGTTCGATTTTCAAACTTATAACGGCTCTGTCAACAAACGCTCCCTACATACTTCTCGACGAGCCGGTACTTGGTCTCGATGCTAATCACAGGGATCTTTTCTACAGGATTGTCATAGAGAAATTCAGTGAAAATCCCTGCACAGTGATCATATCAACGC
>Ga0209429_10001986_pt1 | contig 12304 bp, 9 predicted proteins | sample BarGraNGADG00212_3_FD_184493 | JGI IMG/M metagenome (GOLD analysis project Ga0209429, IMG submission 184493) | Arctic peat soil microbial communities from Barrow, Alaska - Barrow Graham LP Ref core NGADG0004-212 (SPAdes) (version 2) | ecosystem: Environmental > Terrestrial > Soil > Wetlands >... | reverse complement strand
AAGCCTGGGTTCCGGTCCCGGTCCCGGTCAACACGCGCGATGTTCGCCGGCTGGACCTGCTCGGTGGACTCATCCACGAGTACTACGGCGCCGCCGCGTGATCGAATCCGGGTTTCCGACCCCCACGCGCCCTCTGGCGGCAGATCCAGGCCGACGTGCTGGGGCGGCCCGTCACCGTCGTCGACGATGATCAGCACTCGGCTCACGGCGCGGCATGGGTGGCCTGCCGCGGCGTGCTCGGACCCGATGTGCCGGCGCCGCGCCTGAGCGGCCATCTCCTGCCTCCGGACGACGGCCGTCGGGCGACCTATGAGGCCGCCTATGCCCTATTCCGCCGGGCGCGTGCCGAGACGCGCCCGATCTCGCATGCGATCTCGCTCGCCTCCGGGTCGTGATTACCCAGACGCCCTTGGGGCCGAGCTCCCGGCCGCGTTGCTGCAGCCGGGCGCCGTCGCGGGACCGGAGGACCCCCTAATCCATCGAAGCCGCCGGCGCGAGCCTTGCGGTCCTCGGGGCAGAGATCGTGCCTGCCCTGTTCAGGCGGCGGCGAGCTCGTCGGCGTCGACCAGCAGGATGCGATCGTGCGGCGTGAGCCAGTCAAGCGAGGTCAGCCTCGACCGGAGGCTGCGGGGCGCCGGGCGATTCGCGCACAGGAGCCAGAGCGCGCCTGCTTCATCTGCCGGGATCATGGGAGCCCCACAGGAGCAGTAGCGATGGGATTTCTCGGCGTCTTCGACCAGTTCGAGGATTGCGTTTCGGTCGTACATGAGGAGCAAGCTCCCTTGCTATAGATACGGTTCGTCGCGTATCATAACAGCATGCCCGCCGATAATCAAGACGTTCCGTATCGGAACTCGACCGACACCGAACCGGCACCCACGCGAGCGGCAACCGCGCAGGCTGTCGCAGCAGCCGGCTCACGCCGGCCCGGCGGCCGCCCCCGCAGCGAGAAGGCGCACCGGGCGATCCTCGACGCGGCCCGCGCCGAGCTCATTGAGGAGGGCTTCACGCGCTTCCGCCTCGAGCACGTCGCGGCACGGGCGGGGGTCGGGAAGGCGACGATCTACCGGCGCTGGCCGTCCAAGGAGGCCCTGGCTGGCGAGCTGCTCGCCGAGCTCGCGGCACCCCACATCGCGGTCGTCGACTCGGGTGACACGCGCGCGGAGCTGGCGAGCTGTACGGACAACGCGCTGCGCGCGATCCGCGACACGACGTTCGGGCCGGTCGTGCGGGCGCTGCTCTCCCAGATCGCGACCAATCCCCGTCTCGGCGACCCGTTCCGGGCGTCTGTCGTGCAGGCGCGCCGCAATGAAGTCGCGCGCGTCGTGCAGCGAGGCATCGAGCGCGGCGATCTGCGGCCGGACGCGGATGTCGACATCGCGACCGAGCTGCTCGTCGGACCGGTCTACTTCCGCCTGGTGTTCGGTGGCGAGCTGGACGACTCCCTGGTGGTCCAGGTCGCCGACGCCGTCCTGGAAGCGTTCGCCGTCCGTCGCTGAAGGCCTCGTCGGGTACGAAAACTCGATCATGCCGCCCTCATATACTCGTGGACGAGCCCTCCGAGGAGATCTCGCCGTTCGATGTCGGGCACACGGTCGGCCTCTTCGACGGGAGCGGGACGCTCGGGTACCTCGAGCTCCAGTCCCCGATGCGGGCGTCGCCGGTTGTAGTGGCGCGAATAGATCCGAAGGATGCGATTGAGATGCCGGGGGCCGAGGATCAGCAGCCAGTCCAGGCACTCTGCGCGAAGCGTCTCTATCCAGCGCTCGGCGAAGGCGTTCGCATTCGGCGCCCTGATCGGCGTGCGGATCACCCGAATCCCTTCTGATCCGAAGACCGCATCGAAGGAGCGGCAGAACTTGGCGTCTCGGTCGCGAATGAGAAAGCCGGGCCGAAAGGCCGTACGGGGGGGTCCACGGGCCCGGGAGCAGGACGACAATGCCACGGATGAGCGCGCGCTCCGCCGACGCGACATCCTCGGCAACAAGGACCGTCGCGGTCACGATGCCCTCCGCAGCGGCCGGATCGGCGCGGCGAGATTCGGGGACCCGGACCATACGGTGGACCAGATGCAATCCGCGTTCTGGCGTGGCGACCACCGCCGACCTGACCGAGCGATGGTAGCCTCGGCCGGCCATGGCTGCACCCGATGTCCCGCCGATCCGGATCCCCGACGAGTTCACCGTCTGGACTGCCAGCGACCTGCACGGCCAGCTCGGCGCCGTCGACCGGCTGCTCGGCGCGGCCGGCCTGACCGACGGCCGCGGATATCCGGGTGCGAGACGAGTTTGCGCGCCTCCAGGTGCTCGAGAGCGAACGGCGCCGTGCGTGGGGAAAGTCCCTGGCGGAGATGGCAGAGGCTCACATGGCCGGTATCAACGATCTGCCCTTCAAGGGGCGGTGAGGCGCGGGTGCCCGTTCGTCGACTGCGGATGAGCGTAAATGCCAAAAGTCGGTCATTGCATCGCTCCCTGGACTGGAGGCAGGGCGACTTCCTCCAGTCCAGCCAGGGCACCTACACTCCGTTCGGGAGGTGGTAGCACTGATGAACGACCTCACGGCGGCCTTGGTCCACGTTCGCGATCGGATCGTGAAGCATCGGGGGGAGGCGATCGGTGAAGAGAACACCAAGCACGCCCTGATTGAGCCGGTGCTGCGAGCCCTCGGCTGGGACGTGGAAGACCTCGACGAGGTGCGCTGCGAGTACAAGCTCAAGCAGGCCGACAACCCCGTCGACTACGCCCTCTTCGTGCACGGGAACCTGCGCCTCTTTGTCGAGGCGAAGGCCTTGGGCGAGAACCTCGACAAGTCGGCGAGTCAGATCATGGGCTACGCGGGCGTCGCGGGCGTTGTCGAGTGGATTGTCCTCACCGACGGGAACGAATACCGCATCTACAACGCGCACGCCCAAGTGCCGGTCAATCAGAAGCTCTTCAAGCGCGTCGTCCTCGCCTCTGACGAGCCGGACGTCCTGGGCACCCTCTTGCTCCTGTCCAAGGCCCAGCTCCAAGGCACGGTCATTGATGACCTGTGGCGCCAGTACTTCGTCGATCGGCAGGTGAAGCAAGCTGTTGAGAGCCTGTCGGGGATCGAGCCGCCCACGGATTTCCTTCGCCTGATCCGCAAGCGGGTCCCCGCGCTGTCCCTGACCGATGTGCGCCAGAGCCTCGGGCGCGCAACCCTCTCGCTCGAGTACCGAGCCGCTCAACCGGCCCCGATGCCGCCCGCCGGTCACAAGACTCCGGTGCAACCGACCGCTGGCACGGCGGCGGTCCCGATCGAGCAACCAGCAAGCCCCGGCAAGACCCCATGGCGCCACGTGACGCTCCGGGATCTGATCTCGTCAGGCACGGTCCGGCTGCCGCTCGACATCGAGACCACCTACAAGGGCAACCAGCTCACCGCCCGCATCGAGGCGGACGGCAGCGTGACGTGGAACGGCGCGACGTATGACTCGCTCTCGATTGCTGGCGGCATGGCTCGAAAGTCGATCGTGGGCGCGCCACCGGGACGTGAGTACCCCCCGACGAACGGCTGGACTTTCTGGCGCTTCCGCGACGCGGACGGTCGTCTGGCCTCCGTCGACGCGCTGCGCCAGCGGTATTTCGCCCGATAGCCCCCCACCTCCACCTCGGGACAGCGGCCTGATAGTGGACGGGTTCCCATGGGGCCGCGTAGCAGGCGGGGCGCGTCGCTATGCGCGGATCGTGGCGAGTTCATAGGAATGTGGACCGGTTTGCTGCGAATCCCCGAGCGAGGTCGCGCGACTTCAGGACGACCGTCATTGCGAACGTCGCGCTGGACGATGTCCTGGATGTAGACCCAATGTTCCGAGCGGCGGGCGTCTGTGCTGAAATGTCGCGCATGACAGAGGTGGCGACGACGTACACGTGGCCGGAGACCCTCCGTCATCCGGCGCGTCCCCCGAAGCTCGTGTACCTCGACCTCAACCACTGGGTTTCACTCGCCAAGGCGCACACGGGCCACCGTGACGGCGGGCCGTTCAGGGGAGCGCTCGCGGCGTGCGTCGATGCCGTGACCGCCGGTGCAGCGGTGTTTCCCATCTCCGACTCCATCTACATGGAGGTCTCGAAGATCGGGCAGTATCGCCAGCGCCGGGACTTGCGCGACGTCATCGAGCGTGTCTCCGGGTACCGGGTCGTCACGTCGCGCGTGGTCGTGGCTGAGCATGAGATCGAGGGTCTCCTGGACCGACTGATCGGCCCCAGTCCCGACCCTATCAACGCGATGAACTACCTCGACTGGGGCGTTGCCCGGGCGTTCGGCATGGTCGGCGGCTTCAGGATCAAGTCCAAGGACAACGACGAAGACGTCACGGACGAGGTCCGTTCTCGGCACGCCGCTGGCCCCGAGGCCTTCGACCTGGCGTTGATGAAGGCCGAGCTGGAGCTCAACCGGAGGACCCTTGACGGCCCGACCGCCGAGGAAGTACCCAAGATGCGTGGGCTCGGATGGGATCCGATGGCTGCCTTCGAGGTCAATTCGCGCCGGACAACGCAGGAGATGGAGCAAGTGGAGCGGTTCAACGCCGACCCGTCATGGCGACGCGGACGCATTCGCGACGTGGTCGCGGCGCGGGAGGTCGCCATCGAGATCAACAGCATGCTCTGGCGCGGTCTCTCGGCGCGCGCCACCGAACTCGAGGACGCGTTCGGTGATCCCGAAGCGGCCCGCCGCGCCTTCGACTCCATGCCCAGCTTCGACGTGTCGGTAAGCCTGAAGACGGCCTACCATCGCGACCCCTCGCACCGCTGGAAGCCAAACGATATCCAAGACATCGACGCGTTGAGCTCGACCGTCCCCTACTGCGACATCGTCGTCACCGACAAGGAGGCGGCGTCACACCTCGTGCAGACCGGCGTGTCCGACCGCCTTCAGACGATCGTTCTCTCGAACCTTGCAGACCTCGCTCGACACGTCTAGGGCAGAGACGATCGCAGCGTCTACACCCCGGTCGACGTGCGGAGGTGATCTCAAGCGTCATGCCGCACCGTAGCGCGCCTATCCGTCCGCCGTAATCGCGTCATCGAGCGCGGCCAGGCAGATGTTGGCTGCCTTCTTGAAGCCTTCAACGGCCGTGGTCCAGGCCTCCTCCGTCATCGGGGTTCCCGGGTGGGGAACCTCGGTTCCTTCCGAGCGGATGTCATGCAGGAGGCCGAACCCGTTCTTCGCCCTTTCGAGCGTCCCGCCAAGTGCCTTCAGGATGTGGCCGTAGTCCGGGTCACGCGGATTCGCCTCGATCCGGCCCTTGATGTCTTCGCTGCTCCCGAGCCGGACGTAGGCTGCTCGCACGACGCGCTCGGCGACGTTGTCAAGATGCGCGATCGCGTTGGCTCGGCCAACCGCGCCGCGATCAAGCTCGCGTTTGTACAAGCCGAGCTGGCGAACGAGTGTTCCCTTCTCGGGGCCGAACATCTCGTCAGGGCTGCCGGTCGGCCGGAAATGCGCGAGGTCGTAGAGGAGGTTCAGCGCATCATCGGGCCCAAGGGATGCGATCGACGCGGCTTGACTCAGGGCATCGCGGACGGCCGGGTCATTCTCTTGGGTGTCGCCGTCGAGCAGCTCACCGAGACGTTCGAGCTGCGGGGTAGTGATCTTCACGAATGGGACAGCCTCGAGCACTGCGGCGGCCGCCGCGCGATGAACTCCGATGTCATCCCATTCGGCGTCACCGAGGTGTTCGAGGAGCAGGTCGAACGCCTTTGCCCGAGCCGCCGCGCCGAGCAACCCGAGCAGTTCGCATCGCTGTGGGATTGTGATTGGCTCGCGAAGCTCCTCCGCGAACCCATTGGACATGGCGTCGAGGGTGCTGGCGGCATTCCGAGCGATCTTGCCGTCGGTGCGCGCCATCTCACGCAGTTCGCGGAGAACCTCGAGTTGCCGCGGTTTGAGGGTTCCGATGGCTTCGAACGCCGCCGTGCTGACGGCGCCATCCGACACCCTGACGCCATCCGTCAGGTAGTCTGGAACCTGCTGCCCCGACGGAAGCAGCCTCCCCGCGATCCTGAACGAACGAGCGCGACGCAGGCGCTCCGAGCGGTCCGAGGCTCGCGCGAACCGATCCACGACCGGAACCTGGGCAGGACTCCCGAACCGCTCCAGTAGGTCGAGCAGCTCGTCCCGCGACTCGCCGTTCATCGAGTCGTAGGCGGCGTCGGCTCCTCCGAACGCTGTGTTGGGCTCTGTCGGAGCAAGGACAGCAGCCAGTTGCAGGTCATACGACTGAGGCTGCAATCGCTCGGCGGCCTCCCGCAGCTCTGTCGCCTTGTCGTCGAGGAGCGCGTCGAGAACTGCTCGGTAGGTCTCGCGCGGAACGAGGTCGGCGCGCAGCCGCTCAATGAGCTGACCGGACACTCCGTCGGGCAGGAGCGACACGATGATGGCTGGCGGCGCCGCGCCTTCGACGAGCCCGGCCGTCAGCAGGTCGATTCGATCCGCGCCTGTTCCGAAGCCCGCGATCAGGTCCCGAACGAGTGTCAGGCCTGCTTCGTCCCGGCCCGCGGGCCACCAAAGGACCTGGGACCGCGTCTCTCCGGCTGTCCGCGCTTCGTTGAACGCCTCGAGCGTCTTGGCCGATACGATCTCGGCCAGGTCGGGATCGTCGTCGGGCCGCTGGTGCGCGACCACGATCTGCACGAGAAGTGATGAGAAGCCCGCAGGCGCATGGGCGAAAAGGGGCGAAAGGCGCGTGGGCAAGTCTTCGTCGGGCGTCTTCAGGATGCGACGCAGGACCTGACGCCAACGAGCGTCGTCCCAGGCCTGGACGAGCGGATCAAGAGCCGACCATTGGGCCTGGTTTCGAGCGTAGGCAAGCATGAAGACAGTGAGGCGGTGCTCCTGCTTCCCAAACGAGTCGGCGATCGCGAGCAGGACACCCATCCCGGGAGAGGCGGCGAGCGGCTCCTCGGCCGAGAGCAGTCGCTCGATAGCCCCTTGCCCAATAGCGCGGATCAACGCGGTCAGGGTCGGGCCAATGGTTGTCGTCGTGACCTGGTCCGGAGCTCGGCGCACGAGCTCATCGACCAGCCCGACTACCTCCGGCTGACGATTCGACGGCGAGCAGCATTCCTCGATGAAGTGCGTCGCGCGGTTCCACGAGGCCTCGTCATGCAGATCGACCAGGCGTGCTCGATACGCCTCCGCCGCGCGGGCCCTGAGATCGGCATTCGCGACGCATCGAGCGAGCGCGGCAGTCAGGGTCCCGGCTGCGGGCGTGACCTCGATCTCGTTCTCGATCACGAAGAGGGCGTACTCGTCTCGGCGGGGCCCCGGCTGAGCGAAGAGCCAGCGCTCCAGGAGCTCTCGGTCGGCGGTTCCGGCCACGAGGATCGAGGCGTCTGCATCCCGGAGCGCCTCCATAAGCTGGCGCACCCCTTGGTCGGACAGCGGCGGCCGATGCTGGTCGATGGCCGCCAGGATGTGAGGTCGGACCGTCGCCGGCATGACGGGCGCACCGAGCTCCGACAGGAGGATGTCGCTGAGCGGAGGCTCGCAAGCCGATGCGAGATAGGAGGCCAGTCGCTGCACAAGCTCCGCTTGATCAGCTCGCCATAACAGTTCGAGCCCATCGACGTCATGGGCCGCGGCAAGTGCCGCAAAGAGCGCCTCGCCACGAAGGTCGGGAGCCGGTCTCCCGGCTGATCCGCTCATCACGCCGCCCCAAGCATCTCTTCGGTCAAGAGCTTGTCTTCATCGACGAGGTCAAGAACGTTGATGTCATCGGCTTCCACCAGTTCCCCTACGCGGCGGTGACTCTCCCCAAGAGCGGCAATCCTGTGCCGAACAGGGTACTCGTCAAGTCCTGCTGGTCGCCACACGATCCGGACACGAACAAGGGTCCGAGAGAGGCGCGAAGGAGCGGAATGGCGCACGATGACGCACGCATCGTGTCGCGGCAGCCGCCGCGAATCGCAGCAGTGCCTAGCGCCTGAACGGCATCGGGCAGTCCACTTCTCGCCAGATGCCGGATGATGGAGCCGGCGACATGCTGACACCTTACGATATGGAACCGGTCCAGGGAGAGGCGGCGTGTGGTTGAAGAGCTGATCCTGGCTGTCGACGAGGCGGCCACCAACGGCGAGGTCGAGCCGAGCGAGTCCGGGCTATACCTGCACTGGAAAGGGCGGAATCAGGCGCGGGTTGCCGTCCCGAAGCCGCGTGTGCTCGAGGAGGCGCCGGAGCATAGCGACCATACCCCCGTCGATCCGGGCAACTTGGTGATCGAGGGCGACAATCGTCAGGCCATGGTCTCTCTCATGGGCCAGTGGCGCGGCAAGGTGGACGTCGCTCTGCTTGATGTCCCGTACAACACTGGCGATGGCGATCTCCGCTACTCCGACAAGCGCTTCCATGACCCCGACGCCGATGACGATGACGCCGTCTACGTGACCAATACGGACGGGGGGCGTCACACTAAGTGGCTGAACCAGATGGCGCCCACTTTCCGGCTGGTCCGAGACCTTATGGCTCCCCACGGCGTCCTCTTCGTCCACATCAACGACATCGAGCTGCCGCGGCTGCTGATGCTGCTTGAGGACAGCTTCGACGAGAAGAACCGGATTGGGACCCTCGTCTGGAAGAGCGCGACCGACAACAACCCGAGCCGAATCATCACTGAGCACGAGTACATCGTCTGCTGGGCGAAGCAGATCGACAGCGTGCCAACGCCGTGGGTCGGACCGTTCGGAGAAACCCGTCAATGGATGCTCGATCAATACGCGGCGATACGCGCCGAGACCGACGACCCGGGCGTAATCCAGCGCCGATGGAAGGCGTTCATAGGCGACCGGGACAGCAAGAAACGGATCACGTCAGGTCTCCTGAACTACAAGTACGCCGACGCCACCGCCCCGTACCGGGGCGGGGATCTGCAATTCCCCGGGGGAGATGGCCCTCACCATTACGAGCTGAGGCATCCCGTGACCCACGTGGTGTGCAAGGAGCCGAACGGCGGCTACCGGCATCCCTGGGAGACTATGCAAACGCTCCTGGCCGACGATCGGATCCTGTTCGGCAGAGATGAGAAGACGATCCCCCAGTACAAGCGCTACCTCGATGAGGCGGAGGGCGAGCCGCTCCGCAGCGTCATCAATGCCTTTGGCGGCAAGGCGGTTAATGCGGACATCCGGCGCCTGTTCCCGGAGCAGCCTGACATCTTTCGGCGGCCGAAGCCGGTGGGCCTCGAGGAGATGCTGCTCTCGTTTGTAGCGAACCGCGACGCGGTAGTGCTCGACAGCTTCGCCGGGTCTGGCACTACCGGCCACGCCGTGATGCGGCTCAACAAGCAGGACGCCGGCACGCGGCGGTTCATCCTGGTGGAGGAGGGAAAGGAGGGAGACCCCTACGCCGCCACCCTGACTGCCGAGCGACTACGCCGTGCTCGGCGCGACGAGGACCTGCCCGGCGGCTTCACCTTCCTCCGCGTGACACGGCAGATCGACGCTGCAGGCTTCGCCACCTTCCAACGCCACGAGGTTATCGCTGCGATCCGCCAGGCCGACGCCTCGGGTCGCGGGACCGGCATCCGCCCGGTTGATGGCGAGTGGGTCATCGGGACGAACCACCGGGACGAGGCGATCTGCCTGCACTATCCCGGCCCCAACGGAGGTATGACCACTGCGGAACACTTGCGGGCGATGTTCGACGAGGCCTATCGGTTGGGTCTGTCGACGCCGCTCCGGGTGTATGGCGACGCCTGCGAGGTTTTCGAGGACGATTCCTTCGTCTTCTTGCAGATCCCCGACGAGCTGCTCCGGAACCTGAGCATCCCCGGGCGCCGCCGCGAGCGATGAGCTTCCAGCTCCTTCCGTTCCAGGAGAAAGTCGTCGAGCAGCTCCGGGGCGCGGCTACCGACTGGGTGGACGCCCTGCCGAGCGGGCCTCCCCGGATGGGCCGCGATCTGATCCCCTTCATTGCCCAGCTCGAGGCGATCACGGGCGCCGGCAAGACGCCCATCCTCGCTTCGATCTTCAATGGCCTGGGCCCAGGAATCGTGTTCTGGACCACGAAATCCGCGCTGCTGGTCGAGCAGACAGTCGCGAAGCTCGACGCGGTGTATCGGCCGCTCCTGCCCGAGGGCACCCGGATCCTATCCGAGGTGCCATCACCCCAGGAGTGGCGCGCAATGCTTCAAGACACAGACGGGACGACGATCTGGATCCGCACCGTAGCCTCCTGGAACCTCGGGACGGGCGGAGGACGCAACACCGAGGAGGCGCGTCTCAACCTCCACCGGCCGCACCCGGATTGGGCGGGGGAACGCTCCCCCTGGACGCAGCTCGGCGACCGCACGGCGCGAAGCCGGCCGCTGTGGGTGGTGTACGACGAGTCTCATGGCCAGACCGATGTCCAGCTCGACCAGCTGCTCGACCTCAGACCCCTCGGCATCTTCGCCGCGTCCGGCACGCCGATCCTCTCGGATAGGATGCGGCGAATGAGGGACGCGCTGGCGGATGACGAGGTGTTCGGGCCAATCGTGGCGGCAGCCTGGGTGTCCGTACCTACGTCTGAGGTGGCCAAGGCCGGGCTCCTGAAGACGACGGTGCGGCTCGCGGACCTGGACGTCGACACTGATACGGCCCGGGTCGGCGAGGTCCTGGCGCGCCTCCAGCGCCTTGAGGCGGCGGCGGCCGAGGACGGGGCCCGCATTCAGCCCCGCGCCCTCTATGTAGTCGAGGAGAGCAACACTCGCCAGGGGGACCCCCGGCCGGTCGTGCTCTGGAAAGCCCTGGTACAGAGCCACGGCGTGTCAGCTGCGGCGATCGCCGTGGCGACCGACACGCGCGAGCTGCCCGAGGGCGCGGAGAAGATCGCCTCCTTCGACGCTCTGCATCCCCGTCACCGCCACATCATCTTCAACAAGAAGCTCGAGGAAGGCTGGGACGACCCGGAGGCGTACATCGCCTACTTCGACGGGGAGACGCGCTCGGCCCGTCGGATCAAGCAGCTTATCGGCCGCGTGATCCGACAGCCCCGGGCGGAGCATTTCGGCATCGAGGACCTCAACAGCGCGCACCTCTTCATCAACACCCCCAACGAGCGTTTCGACGCCATCGTTAGCGCCCTTCAGCGCTCGCTCATGCTCAGCCACGGGACAGACGATGACGGCGAGGCGAACGTCAAGGTCGTCCGGGACAGGCAGACCCAGCCCGTCGTGCTGTTGCGGGACGGCTTGCCCGATCTGTCGCTGCCGGTGTGGCAGCTGACGGCGGGCGCGGCCGTGACTCAGATCATCGAGCGACTGGAGTCGGACCGCACCCGCCCCTTCGAGCAGGCGGACCTCAATGCGCCGGGAGAGTTGCGCGAGCGCGCGATCGACTTGACGGACCAGGACGCCGAGATCGCCCGCGAGGCGCGTGAACTGGGAATGAACATGCGGATGGCCAACCGCGACTTCTTCCTCGAGCGCGTGGGCGCCAGCAGCCTCCAGGCACGGAAGGCCATCCCACGGCGAGCGGTCGAGGGTGCGATGTGGGAGCAGCAGGCCAGCGCAAAATCGCAGGCCCAGGCTACGCTCAAGGAGCTGGCGCAATGGGCGGTCGGGGAGTTCGTGGACCACGCCCGCTACATCCGCCCAGTGGACCCTCGGCGCCCAGAATGGCGGCCGAAGGCATGGACCCCAAAGGACGGCTCGCGCCTGATCTTCCACCGGTCGCTTCACACGTCGTACACGGACCGCCCCTCGGTACTCAACGGCGACGAGCGCGAAATGGCGGAGGCGCTGGATCAACTCGCAGAAGGGTGGTGGGTCCGCAACTTCCCAGCGGCGTCGCAGAACGGCTACGGGATCCCGCTCCCTATCGCGGTGGGTGCCTCCAATACCTTCTACCCTGACTTCCTATGGTGGATCGACGGTGGGTGCTGGGCGATCGAGACGTCGGGGCAGTTCATTCTGGAGCCCAAAGTCCACGGGAAGCTTGTGGCCCTTGACCAGCCGCGGGTCGCCTTGGTAGTCCGCGGGCAGGTCTCGGCGGACTGGCGCCGGATGGAGGGTCCGACCGGCTGGACCTTGGTAAGGCGAAGCAATGTGGGCGCACCGCGGCCGGAAGCGTTCCCATCCTTGGGGGCCATTCTCGCGATTCTCCGCGGAGACGAAACGGGCTAGCTCACTCCGGCCAGGGTCACCGGCAGCGCACACGACGGAATGTCATGAAGAGGGGCCTCGCCGGTGACAACCTGTGGGTTGTCGAAGCAACCAGCACCGGGAGGCCCCAGTGATGTTGTACGCGGGATTGGACCTGTCGCGCAAGAGGCTCGATGTGCACATCCTCGACGAGGACGGCCG
>Ga0209429_10001985_pt1 | contig 12306 bp, 8 predicted proteins | sample BarGraNGADG00212_3_FD_184493 | JGI IMG/M metagenome (GOLD analysis project Ga0209429, IMG submission 184493) | Arctic peat soil microbial communities from Barrow, Alaska - Barrow Graham LP Ref core NGADG0004-212 (SPAdes) (version 2) | ecosystem: Environmental > Terrestrial > Soil > Wetlands >... | reverse complement strand
GCGGGCGCGGGACATCTCCCCCGGCCGGGTCCTTCCGGACCCGGCGCTGGTTGCCGCAGGCCTCGCCCTTCCGGGCAGCGTCGCCGAGCTCACCGCGCTCAAGTCGTTCTCCGGCAAGGCCACCCGACGCCGGGCCGGCTTCTGGTTCGACGCCGTCCGGCGTGCGCTCGAGCTTCCCGAGGCCGAGCTGCCGTCACCTCGCGGCCCGCGGTCCGACGGCCCGCCCCCGCCGCGCACCTGGGCCGATCGGGACCCGGCCGCCGCAGCCCGGCTGGTGGTAGCCAGGTCAACCGTCCGGGTGCTCGGCGAACGGCTCCGGGTGCCGGTCGAGAACCTGCTGCAGCCCGACCTGCTGCGGCGTCTGTGCTGGACGCCTCCGATGCCGGTCACCGCGGCAACGGTGGCCGAGTTCCTGGCCGCCGGTGGGGCGCGGGCATGGCAGATCGACCTCACCGCCGCACCGCTCGCTGCGGCACTTGCTGCTGCGAAGTAGCTTCCTGGGCCGCAGCACGCCGTACCTCGACCGCTCAGGACACGCGCAGCGTGTGCTCGGTCACCGGTTACACGCTCCTGGTGTGGCGAGCCCGCCAGGGACTCAGTAGACCTCGAGCGCCCGGGAGCGGAACTGGTCGCGGACCCGCTCCACCAGCTCGGGGCTGGGCGCCGGGGTGTCCTCCAGCTCGTACCGCATGCCGAGCGACGCCCACTTGTCCCGGCCCATCTGGTGGAACGGCAGCACCTCGACCCGCGTGACGGTCGCGAGTCCGGCGACGTAGTCAGCGACCGCCTCGACGTTCGCGGGGTCGTCGGTCAGGCCGGGCACCAGCACGAACCGCACCCAGATCTGGATGCCACGGGCGGCCAGCCGACGACCGAAGTCCAAGGTCGGCTGCAGGTCCCGGCCGGTGACCCGGCGGTACGTGTCCGGAAGCCCGGACTTCACGTCCAGGAGCACCAGGTCGATGTCGTCGAGCATCGCGTCGGTGCACGCCGCACCCAGGAAGCCCGAGGTGTCGAGGGCGGTGTGGATGCCCATCGCCTTGGCGCCCCGGAGCAGTCGGGCGACGAACGCCGGCTGCATCAGCGGCTCACCACCGGAGACGGTCAACCCGCCGCCGGTCACCCCGAAGACGGCGCGGTACCGGGCGACCCGGTTGAGCAGCTCGGTCGCGAGCACCGGCTCGCCCCGGCGCATCTGCATGGTGTCGGGGTTGTGGCAGTACAGGCAGCGCAGCGGGCAGCCGGCCAGGAAGGCCGTCAGCCGGGTCCCCGGGCCGTCGACGGCGGTGACGAGCTCCCATGAGTGCACGGAGCCGAGCTCGCCGGACCGGGTCTTGGCGATCCGCTCGGCGCGGTCGACCTCGGACAGGTCAAGGCCCGACGTGCCGGCGGCGGTCCGGACGGTCGAGCCACCGACAACGGGCCCCGACAGCGCGACGATCGGGGCGCCCACCTGGGTGGGTACCTGCTGCGTCGTCGTCGTCGTGCTCATGTCACAAGTCTGCGCAGCACGAGGGTCAAAGTCATAGGACGAATGTCCGAACGAGCAGGTCAGGAGGTGTGGCGCTCGCCACACCCTGGCATCGCAGCGGGGGGCGCGGACCGGCCGCACCCCCCGTTCCGATGGTTCTCAGAGGCCGCCGTGGAACGTGCGGGAGAGCACGTCGAGCTGCTGCTCGCGGGTCAGCCTGGTGAAGTTCACCGCGTAGCCGGAGACCCGGATGGTCAGCTGCGGGTACTTCTCCGGGTTCTCCATCGCGTCCTCGAGCGTCTCCCGGTTGAGGACGTTGATGTTGAGGTGGAAGCCCCTTGAGACGTTGTAGGCGTCCAGCAGGCCGACCAGGTTCGTCACCTGCTCGTCCCGCGTGCGCCCCAGACCGGAGGGAACCACCGTCGACGTCAGCGAGATGCCGTCCTGGGCCTCCTCGTACGGCAGCTTGGCCACGCTCAGCGCACTGGCCAGCATGCCGTGGCTGTCCCGTCCGTTCATCGGGTTGGCCCCGGGAGCGAACGGCTCGCCCTTGCGGCGCCCGTCGGGGGTGTTGCCGGTGTGCTTGCCGTACACCACGTTGGACGTGATGGTCAGCACGGACTGGGTGTGCACCGCGTTGCGGTAGGTCGGCTGCTTGCGGATCTTGGCCATGAAGCTGCGAACCAGGTCCACCGCGATCTGGTCCGCCTGGTCGTCGTCGTTTCCGTAGGTCGGGTACTCACCCTCGACCTGGTAGTCGACGACCAGCCCGGTCTCGTCCCGCACCGGTCGCACGGTCGCGTACTTGATCGCCGACAGGGAGTCGGCGGCGACCGACAGGCCGGCGATGCCACAGGCCAGCGTCCGCAGGATCGCCCGGTCGTGCAGGGCCATCTCGATCCGCTCGTACGCGTACTTGTCGTGCATGTAGTGGATGCAGTTCAGCGCGTCGACGTAGGTCTCGGCGAGCCAGTCGAGCAGGTGGTCGTAGGCCGCCCATACCTCGTCGAAGTCGAGCACGTCACCGAGGACCGGCGCCCTGACGGGCGCGACCTGCTGCCCGCTGATCTCGTCCCGCCCACCGTTGATCGCGTAGAGCAGCGCCTTGGCGACGTTGACCCGCGCGCCGAAGAACTGCATCTGCTTGCCGACCCTCATGGCCGAGACGCAGCAGGCGATCGCCGCGTCGTCGCCGCACTGGTTGCGGACCAGCTCGTCCGACTCGTACTGGATCGCCGAGGTGTCGATGGACACCTGCGCGCAGAACCGCTTGAACCCGTCGGGCAGCGCGTCGCTCCAGAGCACCGTCAGGTTCGGCTCAGGAGCCGGACCCAGGTTGTACAGGGTCTGCAGGAACCGGAACGAGGTGCGGGTCACCAGCGGGCGGCCATCTTCGCCGATGCCGCCGATGGACTCCGTCACCCAGGTCGGGTCACCGGAGAACAGGGCGTCGTACTCCGGGGTCCGCAAGAAGCGCACGATCCGCAGCTTGATCACCAGGTCGTCGATCAGCTCCTGGGCCTGGCTCTCGGTGAGCACACCGTCGGCGATGTCGCGCTGGAGGTAGATGTCAAGGAAGGTCGACGTCCGCCCGAGGGACATCGCCGCGCCGTTCTGCTCCTTGACCGCGCCGAGGTAGGCGAAGTACAGCCACTGCACGGCCTCCCGGCCGGTGGCGGCCGGGGCAGAGATGTCGAAGCCGTAGGACTCCGCCATCTCCTTGAGCTCGCCGAGGGCTCTGATCTGCTCCGCGAGCTCCTCGCGCTCCTGGATGATCGACTCGGTCGAACGCTCCAGGTCCAGCTCGGCCCGCTCGTCCTGCTTGGCCTCGATCAGGGCGTCGATGCCGTACAGGGCGACCCGGCGGTAGTCACCGATGATCCGGCCGCGCCCGTAGGCGTCGGGCAACCCGGTGACGATGTGGGACTTGCGCGCGGCGCGCACGTCCGGGGGGTAGACGTCGAACACACCGGCGTTGTGCGTCTTGCGGTACTCGGTGAAGATCTTCTTCACGTCGGGGTCCGGGGTGTAGCCGTAGGTCTTCAGCGCACCCTCGACCATCCGCCAGCCGCCGTTGGGCATGATCGCCCGCTTGAGCGGGGCGTCGGTCTGCAGGCCGACGATGATCTCGTGGGCGGCGTCGATGAAGCCGGGGGCGTGCGAGGTGATGCTCGACGGGGTGTGCACGTCGACGTCGTAGATGCCCTTGGCCCGCTCCTGCGGGAACATGCCCACCAGGTGCTGCCAGATCCGCGAGGTGCGTTCCGTCGCGCCGGCCAGGAAGGAGGCACCGCCGGCGTACGGGGCGTAGTTGCGCTGGATGAAGTCCCGCACGTCGACCCCGTCCTGCCACGGTCCCGGCGCGAAGCCATGCCAGGCCCTGTCGTCGGTCGTCAACGGGGTGTCCGCGGTGGTGGCGCCTTCGGCGGTGATGGCCATCGTTTCTCCCTGTGGTCGTCGGTGATTCTGACGCTAGGCGGGGAAACATGGGATGACCTGGGACCTTCGGGCAGCGGCCCTTCCTGGGACCGTGACCTGGGTCACGTCGGGCTCCACGAGGGGACCTAGGTCACCATCGTGAGGGCTCAGTGGGCGGCGCGCGCGACGTGCGTGAGGACGTCCTGAGCGACGTCCTCCGGTCGCAGCCGCAGCTCCTCCACCAGCTGGGCCCGGGTCGCGTGGCCCAGGAATGCCAGCGGCACGCCGAGCATCCGGACCGGCGTGGCGAGCCCCGCCTCAGCACACCGCTGGGCCACCAGGGCACCAACGCCCCCGTCGACCAGGCCGTCCTCGACGCACACCACGTGGTCGTGGTCAGCAGCCAGCTTGACCAGCGCGGCGGGCACCGGGAGCACCCAGCGCGGGTCCACCACCGTCGTGCGCACGCCGGCGTCCGCCAGCAGCTCGGCCGCCGCGACGGCGGTGTGCGCCATCGGGCCGATACCGACCAGCAGCACCGAGGGCCCTTTGGAGCCCGTCCGTGCCAGCACGTCGACGCCCTCCAGGGTGTCGATTGCCGGGAGCAGACGGGGCAGCGGGCCCTTGGGGAACCGGATCACGCTCGGGGCGTCGTCGATGTCGACGGCCGTCCGCAGCGCGCTGCGCAGGGTCTCCTCGTCGCGAGGGGCCGCCAGGTGCAGCCCGGGGACCACCCGGAACAGCGCCATGTCCCACATGCCGTTGTGGCTGGGACCGTCGTCGCCGGTGATCCCCGCACGGTCCAGGACGAACGTGACGCCGGCCTTGTGCAGGGCGACGTCCATCAGCACCTGGTCGAAGGCCCGGTTCAGGAACGTCGCGTACACGGCGACCACCGGGTGCAACCCGGCGAAGGCCATCCCCGCCGCCGACGTCACGGCGTGCTGCTCGGCGATGCCGACGTCGAACACCCGCGAGGGGAACGCCGCTGCGAACGGGGCCAGCCCGACAGGCTGCAGCATCGCGGCGGTGATCGCCACCACATCGGGCCGCACGTGGCCGACCTGGACGATCTCATCGGCGAACACCGAGGTCCAGGCGAAGCGGGACGCCGCCACCGGGAGGCCGGTCTCCGGATGGATCCGCCCGACCGCGTGGAACCGGTCGGCGTCGTCCTGCTCGGCCGGCACGTAGCCGCGGCCCTTCTCGGTGATCACGTGCACGATGACCGGCCCGCCGAAGTCCCGCGCGAGCCGCAGGGCCCGCTCCACCGTGCCGACGTCGTGGCCGTCCACCGGCCCGATGTACTTCAGCCCCAGGTCCTCGAACATGCCCTGAGGCGCGACGACGTCCTTGATGCCCTTCTTCATGCCGTGCAGGGCCCCGTAGATCAGCCGCCCGAGCGGACCGGAGCGGCGCAGGGCACGCTTGCCCCAGGCCAGGACGTCCTCGTAGCCGCGGGCGGTGCGCAGCCGGTCGAGGTGCTCGGCCAGCCCGCCGATGGTCCGGTCGTAGGACCGCCCGTTGTCGTTCACGACGATGACCAGGCGCCGGTCCTGCCCGGCTGCGATGTTGTTCAGCGCCTCCCAGGCCATCCCTCCGGTGAGCGCGCCGTCGCCGATCACGGCGACCACGTGCCGGTCGACGCTCCCCCGCAACGCGTAGGCCTTGGCGATCCCGTCCGCCCAGGACAGCGCGGTGGAGGCGTGCGAGTTCTCGACGACGTCGTGCTCGGACTCGCTGCGGTTGGGGTAGCCGGACAGCCCGCCGCGCTGGCGAAGGCCCGAGAAGTCGGAGCGCCCCGTGATGAGCTTGTGCACGTAGGCCTGGTGGCCCGTGTCGAAGATGATCGTGTCCCGCGGGGACTCGAAGACCCGGTGCACCGCAAGGGTCAGCTCCACGACACCGAGGTTCGGGCCGAGGTGGCCGCCGGTCCGGGACACGGACTGCACGAGGAAGTCCCTGATCTCCGCCGCCAGCCGGACGAGCTCGGCCGGACGCAGTGCCCGGACATCAGCAGGCGAGCTGATCCGGGGCAGGAGGGCCATCCGGTCATCGTACGGCGTGCCGCCCGAGGGGACAGATCCCACCCGGGCCCGTGCGGCATTCTGCGCGGGCCCTTCACGGACCCCACACGCGCTGGTCGACCCCCCGAGGCCTCGGTCTCCGACCGGGCGCGCGGACCATGTGACGGTTGAGGCTGACGGGCCCCCTGTTACGTCACACCAGTCCCATCCGCCTCAGCAGTCAGGCGCTCCGCGCGGACCGAGCCAGGCCCGGCGCCGTGGGACGCCCGACCGTACGCTGGCGCCATGCGCTTCCTGCCCGGTCACCAGCCGACGACCGACCTGACGTACGGCGACGTGTTCCTGGTGCCGTCGCGCTCCGAGGTCGGCTCGCGCTTCGACGTCGACCTGACCAGCACAGACGGATCCGGCACGACCATCCCGGTGGTGGTGGCGAACATGACCGCCGTCTCCGGGCGCCGGATGGCCGAGACGGTCGCCCGGCGCGGCGGAATGGCGGTGATCCCCCAGGACATCCCGCCGGACGTCGTGGAGTCGACGGCCGGGTATGAGGAGGGCCGTCCGCTGCCGACCGGGTGGTGAGATGACCGACGGCGGCGCCCGCGCCCAGCTGGCCGACCTCGCCTCCCGCGGAGTCGTGTGGCCCACCATGCCCACCGGACGTCATGCGACCCGGCCCGCAGCCGTGCTGGTGCTCTTCGGAGCGCTGGACGACCGGCCGGCGGACCACGCCTCCCGCGCTGTGGCGGCCGACCTGGACGTGCTGCTGGTCGGGCGGGCGGCCTCGTTGTCGCACCATCCCGGCCAGGTCGCCTTCCCCGGAGGCCGGCTCGACCCCGGCGACGCCGGCCCCGCCCAGGCTGCGCTGCGCGAGGCGGTCGAGGAGACCGGGCTGGACCCCGACGGCGTCGAGATCCTCGGGCCGCTCGGGGAGCTGCCGCTGTCGGTGTCCGACCATCTGGTGGTCCCGGTGCTCGCCTGGTGGAGCCGGCCGTCGAGCGTGGCCGTCGTCGACCACGACGAGTCCGCGACGGTCTTCCGTGCTCCGGTCGCCGACCTGCTCGACCCGGCCAACCGGCGCACCGCGACGCTGCCCCGGATCGGGCGGCGCCACGCCGGCCCGGCCTTCCTCGTTCCGCACGACGCCGGGCAGCACGTGGTCTGGGGCTTCACCGCGCTCGTCCTTGACCGGCTGTTCGACGAGCTCGGGTGGACCGAGCCGTGGGACCGGCGCCGGACGATCCCCGCGCCGCTCTGAGCGGGTCAGGCCGACGGGTCCACCACGCGGCCCGCGAACAGGACCAGCCCGGTTCCGACCTCGACCACCTGGTACTCGAACGGACGGTCGAGCCGCAGCTCCAGGTCCGGCGGCGCCGGGGCGCTCGCTTGCATGCCGATCTGCGTCACCGCAGCCGCGACGGTGCCCTTCTCGGCCACCGTGATGGTCGCGCCCTGGCCGACCGCGCTGACGAAGGCCCCCGCGAACACCCCGTCCAGGCCGCCCTGCGGATCGGTGAGCGAGCCAAGACCCAGGGCCGCGAGCGCCGGGGTGAGGTCGAGCGTCGCGTCGGTCTCCCAGCGCGGCATCGTCAAGCTGACCGCCGACGTCCCGGCGCCGGCGAGGGCGTCGCGCACTGCGACCCACTGGCCCTGGGTGACCGGGCCATCGTCGGGCAGCACGATCCGCATGGCGAAGCCTTCGGTGTACGGCAGCTCGATCGCCGTCCAGCCGTCGCCCTCGACGTACGCGGCGGAGAGCATCTGACGCATCATCGGCACGTCGACCACGCTGCCCTCCGCCAGCGTGAACGGACCGTCCGAGGTCGCCTCCGCCGCGAACGGGCTGGCCCAGGACGCCCCGAAGGTGACCGCGTCCATCAGCACGACCCGGGTGTCGGTCGGCGGGTCCGTCGGCGCCTCGGTGAGCAGCCCACCGGTCTCCTCCTTCACCCAGGCGTCCAGCAGCGGCTTGGCATTGCCGGCCGCGAAGTCGGCCTCGAACACCTGCGCCAGGTGGTAGGCCGCGACCCGCTCCAGGAACGTCTCCTCGACCGGGAAGCCCGGCTGGACGAACACGCTGTCGGCGATGTGCACCAGCGGGCTCTCCGGTGGGTTGTCCTTGTCGATGGTCGAGACGTCACCCTCGAACTGGGCGAGCATCGCGCGCAGGTCGGCCACTGCTTGGCTGCCGCCGTCGGACAGGCCGGTCGCCGCGTCGATCTCGTCAGCCACGCGACCAGTTGCCCCCTCACGGAGCATCGCAAGGGCGAGCTGCAGGCTCAGTGGCGAGACGACGACGTTCGCTCCCTCGCCCAACGCCACCAGCTCGGTGGCCAGCCGGACGGAGGCGTCCGCCATCGCGTCGTCGCGCCAGTCGGCGTTCACCACGCCAAGGAAGTCCACCTGCGGATCGAGCCGCTCAGCCGGCTTCGGTGAACTGCCGCAACCACCCGCTCCGATCGCGACGATCGCGACCATCGCGACCAGAACAGCCACCCTGGACCCTCGTCGAGCGCTCATCCGGAACTCCCCCGTCGTCCTACCCCTCATGTGTCACCAAACAGCCTCCTCGTGCACCGGGGCGTGAAGTACCCAGGCTTGCCGGCTGTGACACATCCGGTCCTCGTGCTCCAGCACGCGCCGTGGGAGCGGCCCGGGCTGATCAGCCAGGCCCTCGCCGAGGGCGCTCCAGGCGTGCCGGGGCTCACCCGCACGGTGGCGGCTGAGCCCCGTCCCAACCTGCCGGCGGCCCGCGACCTCGCGGGCCTCGTCGTCATGGGCGGCTCGATGAATGCCGAAGACGACGCACACTTCCCCGGACTCGCCGCCGAACGCCGCCTGCTGGCCGAGGCGGTCGACACCGCCGTTCCGGTCCTTGGTGTCTGCCTCGGCCTGCAGCTGCTCGCCAGGGCCTTGGGGGCGACGGAGCCCTGCCCACCCTCGCGCAACGCGCCGTCGTCGGGCTGGCCGCCTTCGCCGCAGCGGTCAGGGAGCGCTCCGGCTAGAGGACCGGGGCCAACGGGCGCAGCGCTTCGACGATCCGCTCGACGTTCTGCCGGTTCTTTCCCCAGTCAATGACCTGGGTCGGCAACGCGCATTCGCTCCGCAGCCTCACCACGGCTCCGCGTGGTCCGTACCCGATCGTCGCCAGCACGTTCTCACCCCAGCTGCGCATGCCCGCCGAGACCTTGCCCTGCATGAAGCCGTTGCCTCCGGCAACCCACGAGAGGCCCGCCGCGAGGAACGCCTGGTACACGGCGGCCTCCGCCTGCTGCGGCGCGAGCGCCACCTCGACCGTCATCGTGTGGCTCGCCGCCATGTCACCCTCCGTGCTCCCGTTGCGGTCGGCAGCCTAGGGCACCAGGGCGCGCGGCACCCGCGTAGTCAGCCCGGTCCCTCGATCGGCCAAGGCCTCAGACCAGCGACCTCAGGACGTACTGCAGGATGCCGCCGTTGCGGTAGTAGTCGGCCTCGCCAGGGGTGTCGATACGCACGACGGCGTCGAGCTCCACCGTGGTCCCGTCACCACGGGTCGCGGTCACCTGCACGGTGCGCGGGGTGACCCCGTCGTTGAGCGCAGCGACGCCCGTGACGGCGAACGTCTCCGTGCCGTCCAGCCCGAGCGAGTCGGCCGACTCCCCCGCGCCGAACTCCAGTGGCAGCACACCCATCCCGATCAGGTTGGACCGGTGGATGCGCTCGAAGCTCTCCACGATCACCGCCCGGACCCCGAGCAGCGCGGTGCCCTTTGCGGCCCAGTCGCGCGACGACCCGGACCCGTACTCCTTGCCGCCGAGGACCACCAGCGGGATGCCTGCCTCGGCGTACGCCTGCGCGGCGTCGTAGATCGTGGCCTGCTCGCCCGTCAGGTGGTTGACCGTGAAGCCGCCCTCGACGCCGGGCACCAGCTGGTTGCGCAGCCGGATGTTGGCGAACGTGCCGCGGATCATCACCTCGTGGTTGCCGCGCCTGGAGCCGTAGGAGTTGAAGTCCCGTCGCTCGACGCCGTTGGCGGCCAGATAGGCACCGGCCGGGCTGTCCGCCTTGATCGCTCCGGCAGGGCTGATGTGGTCGGTCGTCACCGAGTCGCCGAGCTTGGCCAGCACCCTCGCGCCGACGATGTCGGCCACCGGCTCCGGAGCTGCACCCATCCCGTCGAAGTACGGGGGCTTGCGGACGTACGTCGACTCCGCGTCCCAGGCGAAGATGTCGCCCACCGGGGTCGGCAGCGACGTCCAGCGCTGGTCACCGGCGAACACGTCCGAGTAGACCTTGGCGAACATCTCGGCGTCGACGGAGCCGTCGATCGCGGCTTGCACCTCCTGCGCGGCAGGCCAGATGTCGCGCAGGTACACGGGCGCACCACCCTCGTCCGTTCCGAGCGGCTCGGTCTCGAAGTCGAAGTCCATCGTCCCGGCCAGGGCGTACGCGACGACGAGCGGCGGGGAGGCCAGGTAGTTCATCTTGACGTCCGGGTTGATCCGACCCTCGAAGTTGCGGTTGCCGGACAGCACCGAGACCACCGCGAGGTCGTTGTCGTTGACCGCGGCGGACACCTGCTCCGGCAGCGGGCCGGAGTTGCCGATGCAGGTGCCGCACCCGTAGCCGACCAGGTGGAAGCCCAGCTTCTCCAGGTACGGCCAGAGGCCGGCCTTGGAGTAGTAGTCGGTCACCACCTTCGACCCGGGCGCCAGCGACGTCTTGACCCACGGCTTGGCCACCAGTCCCCGCCGGACGGCGTTCCTGGCGAGCAGGCCGGCGGCGAGCATCACCTCGGGGTTGGACGTGTTGGTGCACGAGGTGATCGAGGCGATCACCACCGAGCCGTGGTCCAGCTCGGTCACCGTGCCGTCGCCGAGGGTCACGGGGACGCGGCGGTGCGCGCGCCGGGCGGCGTCGCCGTGCCCCGCGGCAGCCGGCGCACCCGACGTGTCCGCGTGCTCCCCCGCCGCGATCGGGTCGGACGCCGGGAACGTCTCGGCCACCGACGCGTCGAGCCCGGACTGCGGTACGTACCCGCCGTCGTCGACGTAGTCAGCCAGCACCGAGGCGAACGCCTGCTTGGCCTCGGTCAGGGCGATCCGGTCCTGCGGGCGCTTGGGGCCGGCGATCGACGGGACGACCGTTGACAGGTCGAGCTCGAGGTATTCCGAGAACGCCGGCTCGAGGTACCCCGGCGCGGTCGGGTCGTGCCACAGGCCCTGCTCCTTGGCGTAGGCCTCGACGAGCGCCACCTGCTCGGCGGGCCGACCGGTCAGGCGCAGGTAGGCGAGCGTCACATCGTCGATCGGGAAGATGGCGCAGGTGGACCCGAACTCCGGGCTCATGTTGCCGATCGTCGCCCGGTTCGCCAGCGGCACCGCGGCGACGCCCTCGCCGTAGAACTCCACGAACTTGCCCACCACGCCGTGCCTGCGCAGCAGCTCGGTGATGGTGAGCACGACGTCGGTCGCGGTGACCCCGGACGGGATGGTTCCGCTGAGCTTGAAGCCGACGACCCGTGGGATGAGCATCGAGACCGGCTGGCCGAGCATCGCGGCCTCCGCCTCGATCCCGCCGACCCCCCAGGCGAGCACGCCCAGCCCGTTGACCATGGTGGTGTGCGAGTCCGTTCCGACGCAGGTGTCCGGGTACGCCTGGAGTGCCCCCGCCACCTCACGGGTCATCACGCCGCGGGCCAGGTACTCCAGGTTCACCTGGTGCACGATGCCGGTGCCGGGCGGCACCACCTTGAAGTCGTCGAACGCCGTCTGACCCCAGCGCAGGAACTGGTAGCGCTCGTGGTTGCGCTGGTACTCCAGCTCGACGTTGCGCTCGAAGGCGTCCCGCCGGCCGGCCACGTCGATCTGCACGGAGTGGTCGATCACCAGCTCGGCCGGCGCGAGCGGGTTGATCAGGGCCGGGTCGCCGCCCAGGTCGGCCATCGCCTCGCGCATGGTGGCCAGGTCGACAACGCAGGGCACACCGGTGAAGTCCTGCATGATCACCCGGGCCGGGGTGAACTGGATCTCGGTGCTGGGCTGGGCCGCCGGGTCCCATCCGGCGAAGGCGCGCACGTGGTCCGCGGTGACGTTCGCACCGTCCTCGGTGCGGAGCAGGTTCTCGGCGAGCACCTTCAGGCTGTACGGCAGCCGCTCCAGTCCGGGCACCGCCGACAGGCGGAAGACCTCGTAGCAGGCATCCCCGACCGCGAGGCTCCCCTTGGACCGGAACGTGTCAGTGCTGCCCACGGCGACTCCTTCTGCTGGGCCCGAGCGCGGCGCTGCCGGATGGGCCGGGCCTCCTGGCGGCTGATGCCTGCTCGTGGCGGACGCCGGCCAGATATCTTGACGTCAAGATATATCCTACCCGAGCCGCCGCGCACCTCACCGGTCGAACGTGGCAACGCAC
>Ga0209429_10001983_pt1 | contig 12306 bp, 8 predicted proteins | sample BarGraNGADG00212_3_FD_184493 | JGI IMG/M metagenome (GOLD analysis project Ga0209429, IMG submission 184493) | Arctic peat soil microbial communities from Barrow, Alaska - Barrow Graham LP Ref core NGADG0004-212 (SPAdes) (version 2) | ecosystem: Environmental > Terrestrial > Soil > Wetlands >... | reverse complement strand
TGATGGAGCTCCGCCCGTCGTCCGAGTCGTGCCGGGCCAGCTCGTAGTCGCCCCCGAAGTCGGAGGTGCGAGTGGCGTACCCCCGCTGGCGGGTGGACTCGACGAGCTGCCGAATCGCATTGGGGTCGCTGGCGATCGCGTGGCCTGGCCCCTTGCGGGCTCGCAGGCGCTTCAGGACAGCCTGCAGTTCCTGAGGTGGGCAGTAGGCCAGGTATGCGCGTCCCGAGGCAGAGCGCAGCATGTTGACACGGAAGCCTCGTGGGTTCGGCGGCAGCTCGTCAAAGTACGCCTTGGAGCTGTTCGACTCGAGGGTCTCCACGTGGTCCAGCCTGGGGACCGACAGGACTGAAGGCCACAGGACACGCTTGGTGAGCTGCTCCATGACCGGGGAGGCGATCTCGACCAACCAGTCTGCGTTGTCGACCTCGACGCGCGGTTGGAGCGTGTAGCTGAGGACGAACGCGCCGTCGACCATGCGCTGCCATACCAGTCCGGACTGATGCGCTGTCGCAAGAATTCTCAGCAGGGAGCTCTTCGGGATCCCCGTCGCCAGGTGTAGGTCGTGCAGGCTGGCGGCGCGCATCTCCTGGAGCACACGGAGCACTTCGAAGGCGCGCGAGAGCACCGCGACATTCTTCACCTTGTAGTCACGCACGGATCCTCCACGAGTTTCACTGGGTGAAAAGATACCAGAAATGTGTTGCAGGTCACTTAGGGGACCCTCACACTCACTTCATGCCAACCGAGGAGATGACCGTCGTACCTGTCGCGTCCGTGGTGCAGGAGGGCGACCTTCTCTGGATGCCGCCGCCTGAGTTCGTGGAGTCTGCCAACCTCACGGCGTTCACCCGCTGGGTCGAGGGTCGTCACGGCCGGCACTTCGACGACTACCACGGTCTGTGGGAATGGTCGGTGGAGAGTACGGCGGACTTCTGGGAGGCGATCTGGCAGTACTTCGATGTCAGGTCGTCGTCCACCTACACGACTTCGCTGACGACACAGGAGATACCCGGAACGACGTGGTTCCCGGGCGCCCGGCTCAACTACGCCGAGCACATCTTGCGTAACGAGGCGCCGGGCGAGACCGCGCTGTTCTTCGCCAGTGAGACCCTGCCGCTGACTGCGATGAGCTGGGAGGAGTTCGCAGGGCAGGTGCGCGTGGTAGCGACGCAGTTGCGGCGACTGGGCGTCGGCGTCGGTGATCGCGTGGTCGGTTACCTGCCGAATATTCCCCAGGCCGTGGTCGCCATGGTCGCGGTGACGTCCATCGGCGCGATCTGGTCCGTCTGCTCATCCGACTTTGGTGCCGGGGGCGCCGTAGACCGGCTCGGTCAGCTCGAGCCCAAGGTGCTGATCGCCGTTGACGGCTACCGGTACGGCGGAAAATTGTACGACCGTCGCGCTGAGGTCGAGAGCATCATCGCTGGTTTGGGGAACCTTTCGGCGGTCGTGCGCATTCCTGTCGTCGATGTCGACGGCAGTGCCCCGATTGAGGGTGTCATCGACTGGTCCCAGCTGCTTGACCACCCTGCGGTGAGCGCTGCGGAGTTCGTGTTCGAGCAGGTGCCGTTCGACCACCCGCTGTGGGTTCTCTTCTCTTCCGGGACTACCGGCCTGCCGAAGGCGATCGTGCATGGGCACGGTGGGATCCTGCTTGAGCAGCTGAAGCTTCAGCACCTGCACATGGACTTGAGCGCCGGAGATGCGTCGTTCTTCTACACGACTACCGGCTGGATGATGTGGAACTTCTTGGCCAGCAGCATGCTGCTAGGGGTGCGGCCGGTTTTCTATGACGGCAATCCTGCCTACCCGGACGTCGATCGGCTTTGGCGTCTGGCTGATGAGAGCAAGGCGCGGCTCTTCGGGGTGAGCCCGACCTACGTGGAGATGATGGACCGAGCGGGCGTCGTTCCCCGGGAACGCTTCGACTTGTCCTCCCTCGTCTGCGTCATGCCCGCAGGGTCGCCCGTCTCGCCCTGGTGCACCAACTGGTTCTACGAGAACCTCAAAGCCGACCTGTGGGTGGCCACCGGAAGCGGGGGCACCGACTGCTGCACTGGTCTGGTCGGTGGTGTCCCCACGCTCCCGGTCAGAGCCGGCGAGATTCAGGCTCCCTCACTCGGGGTCGCGGTCAGTGCTTTCGACGATCACGGCAGAAGCGTCGTCGACCAGGTGGGTGAGCTTGTGATCACCAAGCCGATGCCCTCCATGCCGGTCAGGTTCTGGGGCGACGAGGACGGCTCGCGCTACCGCTCGGCGTACTTCGACGTCTTCCCGGGGGTTTGGCGACATGGCGACTCCTTCCGGATCAACAACCGCGACGGGTGCTTCGTGCTTGGACGCTCGGATGCGACCCTCAACCGGCAAGGGGTCCGGATCGGCACTGCCGAGGTCTACAGGGCCGTCGAAGCCATCGATGGTGTGCTCAGCGCGCTCGTGGTTAACCTCGACCTACCAGATGGGCACTTCTTCATGCCGCTCTTTGTTGAGCTGGCTCCGGGCGTGGCGCTCGGTGAGGGTCTGGAGAGCCAGATTCGGACCCGTCTGCGGACCGAGTACACCCCGCGGCATGTTCCCGACCGCGTGATCGCGGTGCGCGCGATTCCGGTGACCAGGACCGGCAAGAAGTTAGAGGTGCCTGTTCGCCTCTTCCTGCGCGGCGCGCCGATCGAGGAGGTCCTCGATCCCAACGCCATGGCTGACCCTGCCGCGATGGACGACTTCGTCACCTACCGCGACTCCCAGACCGACTACTCGCTCAGCTGAATTCCCGTCCCACGATGTTCCCACGCAAACAGAGGCCACTATGTCAGACCAGCCAGCAAAGCGAAGCTTCCCCCTTCCGTCCGAGATCGACGCCGTTCCCGGAGCTGAGGGGTGGCACGAGATGTACCCCTACTTCTCACGGTTCCAGCCTGAGGACGACCAGAGGTTCTGGTTCTACAACGCCATGCACTTCCCTGAGGTGATGCCAGCATTCGACGTGATCACCGCCGAGGTCCCCTACACCGCCATCGGAGCCAACACGGCGCGGGTCTTCGCGTTCCCGACCACTTTGGGCATCGACTTTCGCATCCTCAACGGTCGCGTCTACATCACGGCCAACCCGGTGACCGACCCGGCGCAGATGGAGCGTCGGATGGGGGAGTTCTCGCAGCGAGCTGGCTTTTACTACGAGAACTGGGACCGGCTCTACGACGGTTGGAAGGAGCGCATCGCCGGGCTCATCGAGGAGATCGAGTCCGTTGTCGTCCCAGAGCTTCCTGAGTTCGAGGACATCGAGACGGTTCGGTCCGGACGCGGCATCGCTCAGAACCACTACGTGCGTGAGAACTTCCACCGGTGCCTGGACCTCTACTCCAAGATGTGGCACCACCACACCGAGTTCCTGATGCTCGGCTACGGGGCTTACGTCGTCTTCTTCGAGTTCTGTAAGAAGGCGTTCCCTGAAATGTCCGACCAGTTGGTCGCGCGCATGGTGGCGGGGGTGGAAGTCACGATGTACCGGCCCGACGACGAGCTAAAGCGCCTGGCGAAGCTGGCCGTTCAGCAGGGAGTGGACGACTTGTTCGTTGACGGCTGTGAAGCGTCGAAGGTGCTGGAAGACCTGCAAGGCCGCGGCGAGGCCGGGGCCACTTGGCTCGCGGCCTTCGAGGTGGCCAAGGACCCCTGGTTCAACGTCTCCACCGGTGATGGTTTCTACCACCACCACCGCAGCTGGGAGGACGACCTGACCCTTCCGTTCTCGGCTCTGCCGCGATACGTCAACATGGTCCGCAACGGGGAGTCACTGGACCGCCCCACCGAGCAGCTCAAGATAGAGCGCGACCGGATCACCAATGAGTACCGTTCGCTGCTGACCACGGACGACGAACGGGGCGCCTTCGACCAGATGCTGGGCCTGTGTCGCACCGTCTTCCCGTTCGTCGAGGACCACAAGTTCTACTGCGAGCACTGGTTCACCACGCGGTTCTTCCAGAAGATCCGTTCCTTCGGTGATCTGCTCGAGCGCCGGGGCGTCCTTGCTGAGGCCGAGGACATCTTCCACCTGCACCACACGGAAATCGACCAGGCACTGACCGACGTCATGCTGGCGTGGGCGTCCGGTGGCACCGAAGTCGGCGCGCGCCACTTCGCACCGATCCTGGCTGAGCGGAAACGGATGTACAAGGCGCTCGCCTCCTGGTCTCCTCCGCCGGCGCTGGGACCGGTCCCCGAAGGTCTCAACGACCCCGCAGTCAAGATGCTGTGGGGGATCACCGAGGAGACCATCCAGGCATGGGTCTCGGCCGACGACGACGCCGACGAGATTGTCGGGTACGCCGCGTCGCCTGGGGTGGTCGAGGGGACCGCGCGTGTGCTGATGAACGTGAACGAGATCGGCGACATCCGCGAGGGGGAGATCCTGGTTTGTCGGGTCACCGCACCGAGCTGGGGCCCGCTGTTCGGCAAGATCAAGGCCGCGGTCTCTGACATCGGGGGCACCATGTCCCACGCCGCAATCGTGGCCCGCGAGTACGGCATGCCGGCAGTGGTCGGCACGGGTACGGCAACCCGGGTGATCAAGTCGGGACAGTGGATCCGCGTGGACGGCGACCGCGGTGTCGTCACCGTGCTCGACCAGGATCGGTGAGACAGCGATGGTGACCCCCACGGCGGTCAAGAACCAGCACGTCCTCCGGTTCCAGGAGCTCGGCAAGGACGACGTACTGGTCGCAGGGGGCAAAGGTGCGAGTCTCGGAGAGTTGACCCGCGCCGGCATCCGTGTCCCTAACGGCTTCGTGGTGACGACCCATGCGTTTCAGTGGGCGGTCACCACGATCGACGCCAATGGCGAGATCGTCAGCGCTGTCAGCTCGCTGGACGGCCGGGACCTCCGTGCGTCTACGAAGGTTGGCGCCTGGGCCAGGGCGCGAGTCGAGGCTGCCCCTCTGCCCGAGGAGCTCGTGTCTCAGGTGGCACAGAGGTATCGCGAGCTCTGTGTGGGGGCGGGGCAGGACGATCTGCCTGTCGCTGTCCGGTCGTCGGCGACCGCCGAGGACAGCGCTGAGGACAGCTTCGCCGGTTTGCAGGACACCTATCTGTGGGTGCGGGGGGCGGAGGAGGTGAACCAGGCGGTACGTCGTTGTTGGGCGAGCCTTTACAGCGTCGATTCCATCACCTACAGACGTCGTCGAGGGCTGCCCGAGGATGGGCTCGCGATGGCCGTCGTGGTGCAGCGGATGGTCGACGCCCGTAGCAGCGGGGTGATGTTCACCCAGAGCCCGGTCAACGGCGACCGCTCGGTCGTCGCGCTGGATGCCAGCTGGGGGTTGGGGTCGGCCGTGGTCGGTGGTGAGGTGACGCCCGACTCCTACGTCATCAACAAGATCACCGGAGATGTGGTCCGCAAGACGATCGCGGACAAGGCGGTTCGTGACGTGCCGGTGCCGGGCGGACAGGGCGTCCGTGCCGAGGCGGTGCCTGAGGAGATGCGAACCGTGCCGGCGGTGGACGACGACGAGATCCGCACGCTGGTCGAGATCGGGCGCCGCGTGGAGCAGCATTACGGATGCCCCCAAGACATCGAGTGGGCGATCTCTGCCAGCGCGCCGCCGGGCGAGAACATCTTCCTGCTACAGAGTCGGCCCGTGACCGTGGGCCAAGATCGTGACCGCGTTTCGCTGGCAGCCCCCAAGGCAAAGGCGTTCCACCACGTGCTGTCCGCGCTCGGGGTTGGGATACCGACACCCGGCAGAGGAAACGGCTGATGTTGACCCCAGAGGACATCCGCGACCTGGTCAGGGTGCTGGACTCCAGCAGCCTGGAGGAGTTCCAGGTCGACATGGGCGGGCTGTCGGTCACCCTGCGACGTCACGGCGCCCGGGGCGACTGGACGCGGGAGTCCCGGGTGACGAGACAGCCGCACGTGCTGGAGGCCTCGCAAGAGGCGGACACTCGTGAGGCCGCCGGGGAGGAGAAGGTGTCGTCCGGGACGGGCGCCACCACCTCGAGCGCCCGTCGGGAGGACGTCCACCCGATCACCCCTCCCTTGTTGGGGACGTTCTACCGCGCTCCCAAGCCCGGTGCTGCGCCGTTCGTGGAGGTTGGTGCGGCCGTAGAGGCGGACACTGTGGTCGGGATGATGGAGACCATGAAGATGATGAGCCCGGTGCACGCCGGGGTCGCCGGCACCATCGTGGAGATCTGTGTAGGCGACGCCGAGTTCGCCCAGCCGGAGACCGCGCTCATGCTTGTCGAGGTGAGATCATGAGCTTTCGCCGGATGCTGGTGGCGAACCGGGGCGAGATCGCGGCTCGTGTGCTGCGGACCTGTCGGGCCCTGGGCATCGAGACGGTGCAGGCGGTGTCCGAGGCTGACGTTCTGTCAGTCCCGGCCAGGCTCGCCGACCATGTGGTCGTGATCGGTCCGGGGCCGTCCGGGGCGAGCTACCTCGACGTCGACGCGGTTGTGAACGCTGCCGTCGCCAGCGGGGCGGACGCGTTACACCCGGGGTATGGCTTCCTGTCTGAGAACGCCGACCTGGCGCGGGCGTGCGGGAGGCACGGTGTGACGTTCGTGGGTCCCAGCGTCGCGGTGCTTGAAGCCGTGGGTGACAAGCTCAGCGCCCGCGACCACGCGGTGGCGGCAGGACTGCCAGTGGTCCCCGGAGGGCAGGCAGGGACCCCAGCGGATGCCTTCGAGGTCGCTGAAAGGGTGGGCTACCCGTTGTTGGTCAAGGCAGTCGGTGGCGGCGGTGGCCGGGGAATGAAACGCGTCGACGCGCAGGAAGATCTCCAGCGAAATCTGGAGCTGGCGATGGCCGAGGCCGATGCCGCCTTCGGGGACCCTCGCGTGTACATCGAGCGGTACGTAGTCTCCGGGCGCCACATCGAGGTCCAGGTCCTCGGAGACGGCGACCAGGTCATTCACCTCGGTGACCGCGACTGCTCGGTGCAGCGTCGTTACCAGAAGCTGTTCGAGGAGGCGCCGGCGCCGCACCTGGACGATGACATCCGCAGCAGCCTGCGCGCAGCGGCCACCGCTTTGGCCGGCCAGTTGCGATACCGAGGGCTCGGAACGGTGGAGTTCCTCTTCGACCGTGCCCGCCGGGAGTTCTACTTCCTCGAGATGAACGCGCGCATCCAGGTCGAGCACCCGGTGACCGAGATGGTGACAGGGCTGGACCTGGTCGCCGAGCAGATCCGTGTAGCCGAGGGCCACCCGCTTCGACTCACTCAGGACGACATCTCGGTGACCGGACACGCCTTGGAGTGCCGGGTCAACGCAGAGGACTGGCAGGCCGACTTCCGGCCGAGCCCGGGTACCGTCACCGCCGCGGCGTTTCCGGTCGGTGATCACGTCCGCGTGGACACCCACATCCAATCCGACGCGGCGGTCCCGCCGTACTACGACTCACTCTTGGCGAAGGTGATCGTGCATGGCTCGAACCGTGACGAGGCGATGGCGCAAATGGCCCACGCGTTGCGGCGCTGCCGCATCGAGGGGGTGGCCACTACCCTGGACCTTCACCGGCGTCTGGTCGAGGACGACGAGATGTGCCTGGGCGGGGTCGACACCATGTTCTTCACCCGGTTCCTGACCCGTCAGGAATCGCTGTCTGACGCAACGGTAGGGGCCTGAGATGGCGAACATCGAACTGGTCGACGTCTCTCTACGAGACGGCAACCAGAGCCTTTGGGGAGCGACCGGCCTGCGCACCGCGCAGATCCTGCAGATCGCTCCGGCCATGGACCGGGTAGGGTTCCGCGCGCTGGACTACACCTCGAGCACCCATATGGGCGTGGCGGTCCGCAACTTCCGTGAGGACCCGTGGGAGCGGATCCGGCTGACGAGACAGGCCATGCCGAATACGGCACTGCAGTTCATTGGCACCGGGTTCCGGTTCATCTCCTGGGAGACTGCTCACCCCGACTTCATGCAGCTCGTCTACGACCGTCTCGTGGTCAACGGCATCGACCGGGTCGTGGTCCTGGACCCGATGCACGACATCGACGCTGCCGTCGAGTCCGCCCGCATGCTGCGCAGGGCCGGGGTGAGGGAGATCATCGGCGCTCTCGTATACACCATCAGCGAGGTGCACGACGATGCGTTCTACGCGCGGCTCGCACAGCAGATGGCAGCCTGCCCCGACATCGACCGGGTCTATGTGAAGGACCCCGCGGGCCTGCTGACCCCCGAACGAGCGAGGTCCCTGCTGCGCGCCGTACGTGCCGCACTGGCAGGCAAGCCCCTCGAGCTGCACTCGCACTGCACCATAGGGTTGTCCCCTATCACCTACACCGTCGCGGCGGACCTTGTCGACGTTCTGCAGGTTGCCTGCGGATCGCTGTCCAACGGCTCGTCCCTTCCGGATGCCCAGCGTGTTGTGGCCAATCTGCGGGAGCTCGGACACACCGTTGACGTCGACGACCGGCTTCTGGGCAAGGTGGCCGACTACTTTAACCGGCTCGCCGAGGCCGAGAGTTTGCCTTCCGGCACCCCTCAGGAGTACGACACCTCCTTCCTGAGGCACCAGGTCGCCGGGGGCGTGTTGAGCACGACCCGACGGCAGCTGAGAGAGCTGGACATGGAGCCCAGGTTCGACGCCGTTATGGAGGAGGTGGGCCAGGTGCGAGCAGAGCTCGGATACCCGATCATGGTCACCCCGTTCCCGCAGATGGTGTGTTCCCAGGCTCTGTTCAACGTGATCGGAACCGAGCGGTACGCCAACGTGCCGGACCAGGTGATCCGCTACGTTCTCGGCAACTTCGGGCGGCCCGCGGGGCCAATCGACCCGGACGTGCGTGACCGGATTCTGGGCCTTCCGCGCGCCCGAGAGCTGGCCGGCGAGCCTCCGGCACCCACACCAGCGGAGCTTCGCAAGCAGTTCGGCTCCCTGATTTCGGACGAGGAGCTTCTGTTGCGGGCGACCATGCCCGCCGACCAGGTGGACGCCATGATCGCCTCGGGACCGGCGCAGCGTCACTACACACCCGAGGCTCAACAGGTCCTGCGGCTGGTTGATCACCTCGCCGCACGCCAGGATCTTGCGGAGTTGACCGTCGAGAAGCCAGGTCTGAGCATCACTGCCCGATACAGGAAAGAGAGCGTTGTCGATGCCTGAACGTACGACTTCCGAGGGGCCCTTGCCGGTGCTTGCATCCCGGCTAGTGCACCAGGTCAAGGGTTTCATCTTCGACATGGACGGCACGCTGGTGCTCGGGGACCGCCACAACCGTGGGCTCAAGCCCCTGCCCGGTGCCGTAGAGCTGACGAGCCTCTTGAGAGATCAGGGGGTCCCTTTCGTGGTGTGCACTAACGGGACCACCCGAGTGCCCTCAGACTACGCAGGGATCTTGCGGGACCTCGGATTCCCAGTGGAAGACGGCAGCGTTCTCACGCCGGCGAGTGCGGCGGTCGACCTGTTCCACCAGCTCGGCTACCGGCGGGTGATGGTGCTGGGTGGTGACGGGTTGAGCGTTCCGTTGCGCGATGCCGGAATCGAGGTCGTACCCCGGGTGCGCGACTCGGGAGCAGAGGCGGTCCTGGTCGGGTGGTTTCGGGAGGTCTCGTTCGCCGACCTTGAAGCTGCCTGTGACGCAGTGTGGGCTGGCGCCCGCTTCTACAGCAGCTCGCAGTCGCTTTTCTTCGCCACAGCCGAGGGCCGGACCCTGGGCACCTCCCGGGCGATCAGCGCGATGGTTCACGACCTGACCGGTGCCCCGGTCGAGGTTGTCGGAAAGCCGTCTCTGTACACGATGGACGCCGCCGCGCATAGGCTCGGACTCGACAGCAACCAGTTGGCGGTAGTGGGTGACGACCCTGAGCTGGAGATGGCCATGGCGCACCGTGGAGGTGCCCTTGCGGTCTCGGTGGCCACTGGGGTGCACGAGCTCTCAGATTTCGGCGGCCTCCCAGTCGAGCAACGTCCCGACCTGAGCTTCGCCGGGGCCAGTGCTCTGTTCGACCTCTACCGGGCTGAGGTGTAGCGACGATGGGAAGTGCGATCAACCTCGACGAGCTCGTCGCCATCGACGTGCACACACACGCAGAGATGTCCTCCGACGGGCACGGGTCGCTGAGTGCGGACCTCTTCGGCGCCTCGGCGGCGTACTTCAAGTCGAACATCGAGCGTCAGCCGACCATCCCGCAGATGGCCGACTACTACCGCGAACGCAGGATGGCAGCGGTAGTGTTCACCGTCGACGCCGAGCATGCTACGGGGCATCCGCGGATCTCCAACGAGGAGGTTGCGGAGAGCTGCATCGAACACGGAGACGTACTGATCCCCTTCGCCAGCGTCGACCCCTGGAAGGGGAAACAGGGCGTGCGGGAAGCCCGCTGGCTTGTCGAAGAGTATGGCGTCCGGGGATTCAAGTTCCACCCCAGCCTTCAGGGTTTCGCCCCCGACGACCATGTCGCATACCCGTTGTACGAGGCGATCGAAGAGCTTGGCGTCCCCGCACTGTTCCACACCGGCCAGACTGGCATCGGGGCCGGCCTACCAGGTGGGGGCGGGATCAGGTTGAGATACTCCAACCCGATGCTTGTCGACGACGTTGCCGTGGACTTCCCCGAGTTGCGCATCATCCTCGCCCACCCATCCTTCCCGTGGCAGGACGAGGCTCTGGCCGTGGCGACCCACAAACGGTACGTCTATATCGACCTATCGGGGTGGTCTCCTAAGTACTTCCCGCCTCAGCTTGTCAAGTACGCCAACACCCTGCTCAAAGACAAGGTGCTTTTCGGGTCGGATTACCCGGTCATCACGCCGGACCGTTGGCTGTCGGACTTCGACAAACTCGACATCAAGCCAGACGTGCGAAACAAAATCCTGAAGGACAACGCCGCGGGGTTGCTTGGCCTCACTCAACCCTCTGGGCAAGACGGAACCAATCGCGGCCTTGGCTGATGGAGCGCGAGCAGCCGTGGGCGCGGCATCAGCGCCGCCGTATGTCGGGCGACCGTGTGGCTTGCCCATGCCGCCAGCAGCAAACGGCAGTGCCGTCTCGGCCTGAAGTCGGACCGTCAGGACCCTCAGCGTTGTCGCGCTGCAAACGGTGCGGGACGTGGCATGACCACCCAACGCAACCGTCCGGGAAATGGCGGGCCGGTCAGCTGCCGCACACGAGAGTGCGAACCTGGGCTAGAACACCACTTCCGTGGACTCAACTCGGAATGGTCTCACGGTTCCGCCGCCGGCGCTCTGGACAGCGGCCTGCTGGATCCCCGCATCTGCTGAAGGGAAGCCTTCCTTCCGTGCGGCGGAAGGGCGTCTGGACAGCGGGAGCGCGGACGCGCAACCTCGGGTCACACCCCAACCCAGCAGGAGGATGCCGCATGAGCTTCGTCAGGAACCAGTGGTACGTCGCGGCATATGGCACGGAGGTCGGCCATGAGCTGTTCTCCCGGACGGTGTGCGGCGAGTCGATCCTGTTCTGGCGCACTGAGGCCGGCGAGATCACCGCGATGGCCGACCGTTGCGTCCACCGGCGGTTTCCGTTGTCCGAGAAGCCGAGCCACCTTGTCGGGGACACCGTGGTCTGTGGCTACCACGGCTTCACCTACGGGGTCGACGGTGGCTGCGTGGCGGTCCCCGGCCAGACCCGCATCCCCCGAACGGCGCGGCTGGTGACCTTTCCCATCAAGGAGCAGGACTCCTTCGTTTGGGTGTGGATCGGGGACAAGGACAAGGCGGAGGAGTCGCAGATCCCGAGGGCCCCCTGGCTGGACTCGCCCGATCACACAACGGTCCGCGGGATGGAGCCACTCAAGGCCCGCTACATGCTGCTCGTCGACAACCTGCTTGACCTCTCTCATGAAACATACCTGCACGGGGGCTACATCGGCACGCCGGAGGTGGCGCACACTCCGATAACCACGGAGGTGGATGACGAGACGGGCGTTGTCTATGTCAGTCGCCACATGGACGACGCCGAGTGTCCTTCGTTCTACGCCAAGTCCACCGGCATCGAAGGGCGCATCGTGCGCTGGCAGGACATCGAGTACTTCCCACCCTGCCTCTACCTGCTGCACTCGCGCGTCGCCCCGGTCGGGGTGTGCCCGAAGGATGACGGCACCGACACCGATGCTTTTCACGTCGAGGTGGTCTACGCCATCACCCCGGAGACCGAGAACACGACGCACGACTTCTGGGCCGTCGCCCGCGACTTCGCCCTTGACGACCAGGGGGTCTCGGACTTCTTGCATGACAACAACCGCACCGTCGTTCTCCAGGACGTCGTCGCGCTCGACAAGCTCGAGCAGGTCATCGCGACCGAGCCCGAGAACTACCAGGAGCTTTCGATCAACATCGACACTGGC
>Ga0209429_10001982_pt1 | contig 12307 bp, 11 predicted proteins | sample BarGraNGADG00212_3_FD_184493 | JGI IMG/M metagenome (GOLD analysis project Ga0209429, IMG submission 184493) | Arctic peat soil microbial communities from Barrow, Alaska - Barrow Graham LP Ref core NGADG0004-212 (SPAdes) (version 2) | ecosystem: Environmental > Terrestrial > Soil > Wetlands >... | reverse complement strand
ATTTTGATGAGAATAATTTAAAGAGATCTGATGGAACTGGCGGTTATTTGTTGTGGTGTGAAAATAATATACCTATAAAAGAGGACATTAATTCTATCTCAGGAAAAAAGACATTAGGTCTTGATGGTGGGCAAATTAAATCGATGAGTTATGTTTTGGCAAGGCGATCATCAGGTGATGATGCAAGTTGTTTGAATTTGAATCATGTAACTGCACCACCACTGCTTGGAATTAATCCAGCAGATTTCATTTCCAAAGGTTCATTCTCATTTGCGAAAAGATTGTCTGATAAAAGGTTTAGTAATACGTGGCAATTTCTAGATGTTACTTCCGAGAACAATACCATCTACGGAATTGCCGACCAGACAGTTCTTGAATGGGGATTAAAAATTAAAACAGGAGATACTTTAAGGCTGAGAGCAGAGACTGGTCAGCCTCTTAATGTGATTATAGCTGCCGGATTAAAATCATCTGTATTTCAGGGATATGTGCTGATTGGTTTGGATAACTTTGCAAAGTATTACCCATCAGTGTCAGGAAGCAATATTTTACTTGTTGACGGCAACCCAAAACAGCTTGAGGTTTACATGAATGCTTTGAATGAAAGACTTGATAATCATGGTATTCATATTGAGAAAACAACCGACCGGCTTGCTTCATTCTATGAAGTTACAAATACATATCTGTCTGTTTTTGGGATATTTGGAGCTTTAGGGATGGTAACCGGAATTGCCGGATTGGGTTTTGTTCTTTTGAGAAATTATAATCACAGAAAAAGGGAATTTGCACTCATGCTGGCAACAGGTTTTCCTATAAAAAAAATCAGGAGGATGATCCTGTCCGAGATGGTCCTGATTCTTTTTGCTGGAGTTTTAACAGGTGTAATTTCGGCTATAATAGCCACTCTGCCATCGTTGACCAATAGTCCTGACATACCATGGCTCTTTCTAATGCTTATGGTAATTGCAATTATAATCACAGGTTTAGTTGCACTTGTGGTTGCAGTAAAGGAAATAACAAATGATTCCCTGACTTCAAGTCTGAAAAAAGAATAAAGAATTGGTTTATAACTTCTTTCCTACTGCAATAAGATATTTCTGAGTTCTGAAGATTATCATCCCATCTGTAAGAGCAGGGGCGGTTAGGCAAATATCATTCAACTGAATTTCTTCAAGAAGTTTAAAACTATCACCATCCTGTACTACATAGACAGTTCCTTCTTCATCAATGATATATATCTTGCCGTCAGAAGCAACAGGAGATGCAATGAAGCTTTTGGTTTTTCCAAGCTTGGCATTATAAATCTCTTTACCTGTAAGTGGATCGAGGCAGATAAATGTTCCGTTCCAGTTGACATTGTAGAGATGATTTTTATAGAGCAGCATTGTGTGCATATATGAACCGCCCCTCGGCAGGCTCCATTTTACAGATTCATTTGTGCTCTCATTCTCTTTTAGAGTTATATCACCTGATGCGCTGGTTTTTACAGCAATTATTGGAGAACTTCTGCCATGAGCACTGTTGAAATAGATAAGATCATTACCAACAACCGGAGTAGGTATTTGAATGTCTCCCCCTCCCGACATGCTCCAGACCTCTTTCCCTGTTTCAAGATTATATCCTGCTCGTTGTTTATAACCATTAAGAGCAACAAAGGTTTTTCCTGCATTATGGTAAATATTGGGAGTGCACCAGCCAGGATACTCATTCCGCATTGTTCTCCACAATTCCTTTCCTGTTTTAACATCGTAAGCAGCTACGAATGAGTTTTCAAGCACATCGCATTGGATAATGAGAATACCATTATATATTATAGGAGAACTTGCAAATTCCCACTCGGCTGACTTCACCATGAAAAAGACTGACTTAAGTATCCCAAAGCTTTTTTGCCACAAAAGATTCCCATCTATATCATAGCAAAAGAGGCCTTCAGATCCAAAGAATGCTACAACATATTTTCCATCAGTTGCAACTGATGTATTGGCATGAGTCGATTTAGGGTGTCTTTTCATCTTGGGAATTCCTTTATAGGCGGTCTTATCCCAGATCATTTTGCCGGTATTTTTGTCAATGCAGTACACTTTCCATTCATGAACTGAGGAATCCTTAACCGGTGAAATATCACCATAAATACCAGGTTTAAAGCCCTCTTTATCAGCCTGACTTATAGCTGATGTAATAAATAATTTGTTATCCCAGATAACAGGACTTGAAAGTCCAAGACCTGGTATTTCGATTTTCCAGCGGATATTTACCATTTTGCTTAGATCAAATGACTCCGGAAGATTTGCATTATCAAGAACGCCGGAAGACATATATCCTCTAAACACAGGCCATTGACGTTCCGGTTGCAATTGGCCAGAAATATTTATCAATCCAAAAAGCAGAAGAAGAAAAGTAAGTATCAGATATTTTATTTTCATAGTTGTTCAATATTTGTTTGCTCGTAAAAATAGTCGAACAAAATATAATTTTCAGATGATTTTTCAATATTAAATTTTATGAGTGTCGGCATTCATACATATAAGTTAATTTATTCATGCAATACCCGGGGAGATTCCTCATTTCGCTCCCCAAATATCTGTATGTATTTATAAGATTTACAATGGCTTCATTCGGAATGACATTGTCATTTTTTAGACAGAAGGGAAGGAAAAAGCGTTGATTCGCCGTCATGAACACGGACTAAGAAAAAACTATTTCTTACGGCGAATCAACGCTTTTTCCTTCCCTTCCTATACCATAAAAACCATGTCATTCCGAATTCAGCCACCTTTTAGCAACCTCGGGTCATGTTGAAGAACCCGGGAAAGGTGGATGAATGAGGAATCTTATGGTGCCTTTACACAACCTTTAAAGGGTCTTTCATATATAGCTATTGATCTCATCGCACTTATAATGTGCATTTTATAAAATATTGCCATTAGTAATTCATCACCACCATCGAATCTCATTCGCTTTCGCGATATCTCTCTGATTTTATTATTGTTTACCAATATTCATATTAAATTTTAAAAGTAACATATTGAGGAGTTCCTGCAGAAATATTTTAAATGAAATTTATTTATTATCATCCTGACTATTTAAACAAAATAGTCAGGATGATTGTTATATTTGCAGCCATTAAAACTAAAATTGATAAAATGTGTCAGGATTAGATAAAAGCAATAAAGAACAGATAATAATTGAAACTGCCCAAAAGCGATTTGGATTATTTGGTATTGAGAAGACCTCAATGCAGGAAATAGCAGATGACCTGAAGTTGTCAAAAGCCTCTTTGTATTACTATTTTCCTGACAAAGAGAGACTTTACAAGGCAGTTATCGAAAAAGAGCAGAATGAATTTATTAAGAAGATTACTGAAAAAGTACTAAGTATAAATGAACCTGACATGTTGCTCCGGGAATATGTGAATGCACGTCTCTCCTATTTCCATTCTTTATTAAACCTTAGCAGACTTAGACTCGAAGCATATTCTGATCTTAAACCGGTTTTCAGAGAAACAATGATTTTGTTTAAAGAGAAGGAGAAGGAAATAATTATCAAAATATTTAACGACGGTATAAAAAAGGGAATATTTTTTATTGAAGAACCTGATAAAACTGCTTCTCTTTTCCTTGACTTGCTTAAAGGACTGAGAGTTTCAGTAGTAAATGATAAAAAAACGTTATTTATCGAACAGGAAGAATATGACAAACTCCTTTATAACACAATAGCATTTACTGATATCTTTATTAAAGGGTTGAGTGTTAAGTAATTTAAAAATTTAATTGTTATATATATTTAAATTCAGAACAAATTTATGAAAGAGGAACCGAAAAAAATCAGGTTTAAAGTGTACATTCCGCTTGCTGTGGTAATATTAGCTGTGCTAACAGGTGCATGGTACTGGTACAGGGATTATTCAATGTACATTACTTCTGATGATGCACATGTTGATGCGGATAATGTAAGCGTCGGATCGAAGATAATCGGACGCATTTCTGCTATTTATGCCAATGAAGGTGATTTCGTGAAACAGGGCACATTACTGGCAGACATAGACAGTTCTGATTTTATTGCTCAGAGAAATCAGTCACTTGCCCTGAAAGCACAGGCTTTGGCAAATTTGAATCAGACTGAAGTTAAATACAACTCGGATCAGAAAAGTATCAAAGTACTTGAGATTAATGTGGAAAGGGCGAATGAAGATCTGACAAGGGCTAAAAGCCAGTCTGAGGGAGGCGTAATCACAGCTGAACAGTTTGACCATATTAAGAAAGGATATGAAACTGCAGTGGCCCAGCTAGATGCTTCCAAATCACAGTTATTGGTTTCAAAATCAATGATATCAAGCGCTTTAGCTGCTGTTGAAACATCAACTGCACAGGTAAACGTTTTAAATACCCAACTCAGGAATACCAGGCTTTTTGCACCTGCTGACGGGGTTATTGCAAAAAGATGGCTTCTTCAGGGTGATGTTGTTCAGCCAAGTCAATCTGTATTTACTCTGACTATTAACAGGAATTTATGGGTGGTTGCATTTCTGGAGGAGACAAAAATTTCAGAGATTTATTCAGGTCAGATGGCAAGGATAACAATAGATGCATTTCCTGACGTAATGTTTACAGGCAAAGTATTTCTGGTAAGTTCGAGTACTGCATCTGTATTTTCATTGATACCGGCTAATAATGCTTCCGGCAATTTTACTAAAGTTACGCAGCGTATTCCTGTAAGGATTTCCATAGACAGCGCTGATAACGGGAAGGAAATGAGTTCATTTAATATTTTATCCGGAATGTCGGTTGTAGTCAAGATTGTCAAGAAATAGGAATGGAAAACCGGAGAACACCATCTCACAGAATCAGGATGCTGCTCAGAAGCAGAGATTCTGCCTTCCATCCACAACATGAATCGTACAAATGGTTCCTGCTTGCAAATATTATGCTTGGAACATTCATGGCAGTACTTGATGCCACAATTGTAAATGTAGGCCTTCCGAAAATTATGGCTTCATTTGGTGTTGGTCTTGACAAGATTCAATGGGTTAGCACAGCATACATGCTTGCAATGGCTGTAGCTCTACCTACATCAGGATGGCTGGCAGATAAATTTGGATATAAGCGTTTGTATTTCTTAGGACTGTTGTTATTCACTTTAGGATCAATGATGTGTGGAAGGTCGTCAGATGAAAACATGCTTATATTTTCAAGGGTAATACAGGGGTTTGGCGCCGGTACAATTCAGCCCCTGGGAATGGCTATTATTACCAGGGAATTTCCGCCCAATCAACGTGGTGTAGCACTTGGATTCTGGGGTATTTCTGCAGCAGCATCTGTTTCGTTTGGACCTCTTATTGGTGGCTTTCTTATTGACAGATTCAGCTGGCCACTGATTTTTGATGTAAATATTCCCTTTGGAATAATAGCTATGTTATTCACTATTATTATTCAGGGGGAATATATAAACAAACTGGCAAGAAAGTTTGATATAGTAGGTTTTATTTCTGTTACGATATTTCTTCCGCTTACATTATATACCCTTTCTCAGGGCAATGCCGCAACTAACTCTGAGGGATGGCATGCTACATTTATCCTGGTAAACGGAGCAATAGCATTAATTGCTCTGGCGGTTTTTATAACCGCAGAACTGACGGTAAAAGAGCCACTTCTGGATTTGAGACTCCTGCTAAATCATAATTTTGGGATCGCCAATATTATTCTTGTATTGTTCAGCTTAGGTATGTTTGGCAGTACTTTTCTTTTGCCCATCTACCTTCAGAACTCGTTAGGTTATACCGCTCTGCAGGCAGGTTCTGTATTTCTTCCGGTCGGAATTATTCAGGGTATAACAGCTCCTATTTCTGGTAAAATTTCCGACAAGATAAGCGCGAAATTACCTATGTTTGTTGGAGTTATTCTATTTGCATTTAGTTTCTATCTGAATTCAAATCTGTCATGGCTTACTGAATTGAGGTATATTATGATCTCATTATATATCAGAGGATTTGCTATGGGATTGATGTTCACTGCACTTACAACTGTTTCCTTATCAGAAATTCCACGGGAAAAGATGGCACAGGCATCAGCTATTACGAACTCTATCAGGCAGCTCGGGGGAAGTCTGGGTGTTGCATTACTCGCTACTCTACTTACTGCACGAGTAAGTTTTCACGCACAGGATTTTGGAGGATCTATAAAGCAGGGATCGGAAGTATACCAGCAGACTGTCAACAATATTAAATATCGCATTGAGCATGATGCAGGAAGTTCACCTTCAAACGCCCCAAGGCAAAGTCAGGCAATGCTTCTTTCCAACCTAAATAAACAAGCTTATATACAGGGTATCAATGATGATTTCCTTATAGCCTCTATATTAACTCTTCTGGGAGGAATACCTATAATTTTTCTTCATACAAAAAAAACTAAAATTCAAATCATACCACCACATGAATAGTCGAATATTTAAAAGATTAATAATTCAGGCGGTTTTAATCCTAATGATCGCCAATAGTTTTATTTACGCGCAAAATGCTGCGGTTCAAAAAACGCAGACAGACTCTGATTCTTTGTCACTTAAAAAAATTATTGATAAGGTTGTTTCAAGTCATCCATCAGTGAAAGTTGCTGAAGAGGCTATAAATAATGCAGACGCAAAAATCGGACTGGCAAAAACCGGATATTATCCTGAAGCTGATGCTACCGCAAGTTTTACAAATATTGGACCTGTAACAGAGCTTTCAATACCGAATATGGGATCATTTCAGCTATATCCCGCAAACAATTATTCCGCTTCAATAAATTACAAACAGCTGGTATATGATTTTGGCCGGACCAGGCAGAGTGTTGAATTTGAAAATGAAAGTAAGACTATTGCTATACAAACTATTGAACAGGTAAAGCAAAAATTGTCACTATATGCCGTTAACAATTACTATACATTGGTTTTTCTTCAGGCGGCAATAAGAATAAAAGATGAACAGCTTGCTGCTTTAAACGACCATCTTAGCTTTGTAGAGAAGATGATGGCAACAGGTTCAGCAACAGAATACCAGATACTTGCAACAAAAGTTAAAATATCAACTGTGGAAAGTCAGAAAGTTGATATAGTTGCCAGCCGTACTGCCCAACAGGCATCTCTGAATTCATTGCTGGGTAATGATCAGACATTAAGTCCGGTTGTTAAAAACGACTTGAATGTTGATGTACCTGTCATTCAATCAGATTCCTTATTATCATTTGCCTTTCATAACAGGGATGAAGTGTTGTTGAATGAGCAAAGAACTTCCCTGGCAGGATTAAGACTCGATATGGTAAAGCTTCAGAATAAACCGGTAATAAATTTTATTGCTTCGGGTGGCGCAAAAAACGGATATATCCCCGATCTGAAAAAACTTACTCCAAACTATGTTTTGGGTCTGAATCTCAGAATTCCGCTTTATGACGGAATGAAGAATAAGTATAATGTGTCCCAGGCTCAATCAACCTTAACTTCTCTCTCCTATGAATCTGAAATTACAAAGAGAGATGTTTCCAATGAACTTTCTGAAGCGGAGGCCTATATGTCAGCTGCCTGGAAAAAAGTAAGCCAGTTTGAACTTCAGCTTACACAAGCTCTGAAAGCTTATTCCCTGGCAGAAACGAGTTTTAAGGCCGGCACAATAACTAATCTTGATTTACTTGATGCTAATACATCTTTGTCGGAAAGCAGATTAATGCTGCTAAAAGCCAGAATTGATTATGTGGCAAGTGTATACAAGCTTAAAGCTGCTTTGGGAGAAAGAATTTACTAAAAATCACTTGAAAAAACTGAAGAAGTAATTTATTGAAATAATCTGAATATCTGATACAAAGTCTCTTTGATAAATGTATTCAGCTTCAATGGCTTGCTTTTTAGAGATCTTATACTCAAATCCCAATGTAAATCTTTCTTTATCTATGAAACGGTCGGAATTCACATACATAGGACTGAATGATTCATATGACAGATAAGGATTAACGGGAAATTTTGGAATTTTATACAAAGCTTTAAGTTTTAACCTTCCATGGTAATCTGGTATCAGGTCTTTTGTGCTTACAATATAAGATCTGGTTTGTACCTCAAACCTGAACCGTGCAGAAAGTACCAGACTATTCAGAGGTAACGAAATTTTTGCATCTGCGAACCACTTGTTTCTTACGTGATATTCTGAATTATTTTCAAGATTTTCTGTAAACCTGTATGAACCGGCTATTGACAGAAATTTATTGAATTTGTAATTCGCCCCTCCCTCAATATATGCCTGTTCAATCTTTGAGGCATTATTGAATGTACGGACAACAGCCGAAAGTTCTACATTAAGCTTATTTATTATTGGTATCTCTCCGTTTACTCCATACCATATACCAAAATCTTTTTCCTGTGAAAAAGCTGAGAGCGGAACAAAAATGAGAATCAGAAGTTGTACCCATTTTTTAATCATCGTCATCATCATCATCTTTATCAGCAAGTTCAGAAACAGTATTTTGATTTCCTGAAACATCATAAAAGATTTGAAGTTTACAGGTGTCTTTCAGAAAATCAATCTGACCAATTTCTACCCTTTTAATATTATTTATACCTGTCCTTACTTTAAGATCTTCCAATAACTCCTGATAATTTTCGGGTTTTATGAGATTAATCTTCTCATAAATTATAGCTTTTGACGTTTCGTTCTTAAGAAGCCATATTTTTTCGAGTCCGAAAGTGATTGCTATTATCACAAAGTTTGTAAAAAGAACCTCCGTCACACTTGTATTGGTATCAGCAAGAGCGTTAATGATGGAAACTCCGATTGTAAGAAACAGGTAGGTCATCTCCTTTATTGGAATTGAGTTGGTTCTATATCGCATAATTCCAAATACTGCAAACAGTCCCAGAGCGAATCCCATCTGAAGCTTAACACTTGCCAGAAGATAGCATAAAAGGAATATCAGGCTGGATAACAATATGTAGGTGAAAAGATAATCCTTACGTTTAGTTGTTGAATAATAAAGCCACCTGACCAGGATCATTACTACAGTCAGGTTCAATAAGAACCTGAGGAACAGATTTAGAAAACTGGACAAGTCAAATAGTTCTATTCCTGTCAGGCTTACTTTATCAGGCGATATAAGGTTTATTATATTCATTTTCTATTTTATTAATCAGAAGCATTTTGGGTTTTAATATATTTTTACGAGGCATATCCCGAAGAATAGAGTTTCCAATACAATATTTACTAAATCCTGTCGGTCGTATGCCGTTTTTTTTCAAAACGTCCGCAAAGGGAGAAGCTCCGCAGTATCCTTCTGTTTTTAATTCAGCTATAGCCAAAAACGGCAATTCAGCATTAATTCCTTCAGGACTTGAGAATTTGAGATTAAAATCAAGTGTAATACGCTCTTTCAATTCAATTCCGGCAAGAGTTATCCGGTAAAAATTATTGATTAATACGGGTTTTAAATCGGGGGATTTATCTGTAAGGTACTCTCTGATGAATAGCGAGGCATTCTCATCAGGAAAATCATCGATTAAACTATTTTCAATCCGCCATTTAATTGTTCTGTTTTTATTTGTTTTTATTTTTACTTCAAGAAATGACAATCCAGATGACTCGTACTTTCTGTACCTGACTTTGTGTCTTGCAAGTTTACCTGTTAATTGCTGATTAAGAAATAAAAAATCAGATGTATCAAGATATGTAGTGCTATAAGGAAAAGCTCTTATATGTTCAATCTCAAGAATTTTGTACATCACAGAAAGACGATCAAGTAAACCAGGCAGTTTCTTTACATTGAACAATGACTTAGTTTCTACCCGGTTCATTAGTTTTATGCTTGCCATTTCATCTAATTGTATCGGTACAAATGACCTTAATGATTCATGGATATCAGACAAGTACATATTCTAGTAAGATGTATAGATGTAAGTCTTTTTTGATTTGATTTTCATGTTGGCATCATATACTGTTTTTTCAGTACGTAAGCCTTTTTCAATTTTGTATTCACTTATTTTTATCACTCTGCCGTTAGTATCAAATTCAGTTTCCTTAATCTTGTTGTTTTCAGAGTCGTACTGATATACGAAGTGCTTATCTACCTTGCCTTCAGTGTATTGGATATCTTCCGTAATGTTTCCCTTCAAATCATAGCTTGTTTCAGATTCTTTATATTTTTTAGATATAAGCTTATCAAACTTTTCATCATAGACTACAACAGTCTTTATTTTATTTTGCGCGTTATTCTGTTGACCAAATACTTTAATACTGCCTGCTAAAAGAATTATCAACAGAACTGAAATTAATCCGAATGATTTTGTTTTCATAATTTTAATAATTCACTAAAATTCATTAATAAAGGTTGTTTGAAGCATTAAAAGTAGGTGCCTGCCAGATAAATGTACCGGTACCATTAGGACGTCTTGAGTATGACAATTGGAGTGTCTGACCGGGGTATTCTACCTTATCAATAATAGTATGATCAGGTTGCAATAACAGAACATTTTCTCCCAATGATGAAAGTTTAAAATTTGAATGTAACCCGCTCTGAGTTGTATCTCCATCAGCCCAAACTATTAAATAGCCATTTGCGGCAATCGAAGTTCCGGTTGGCAATTTCCATTTCACCAGATTTTTTTTACTGTCAGTTAAATAGTACCCTGAAAGATTAACCGGTAGTGACGATTTATTAAATAATTCGATCCAATCGTCATACTCTCCATTCTGATCTGCAACTACGCTGGAGTTAACAGGCATGAGTTCATTTATTACAACATTCCCGTTTAAGGATTCGTCCTGTTTCACACAAGAATACAGAATGCATAAACAAAAAAGGAATAGTAGTTGAACTATTGTTTTTATCATAATAAATTAAAAGGCTAAAGGTACAAATAATCTACCTATATCTTAGTAAGTCCAAGATTAAGAGAAGGTTTAGTACCTGAGATAACAAGTGCTGCACCTAGAGCTGACCCATTAGCAATTTCAGAGGTATAAACAAGTTTTGTGGGATATGCATCACTTATCATGTCCAGGAACAGTTCATTTTTTGAAAATCCTCCTGTTATGTATATATTTTCAGTTTCGTCATTTGCTGGCAATACCAGATTTATTGCTTCAATTATGAGGTCGCATAATTCATTCATTAACTGATGATAAGCTTCTTCAACTGATCCAAACTCATATAAGTCGATATGATCTTTCAAATCGCGGGAATGAAGTCCTGTACTAAAAAATACTTTATTCTCTTTGTATTTTGTTTTTAGCAGAGATGATAATTGCTTGTCGGTTTTTACTTTTTTATAATAATCATCTGGTTTATTAAAATGATCAGTTATCTGTTTTACAGCTGTTTCATGCAGGTGACCAAGGAATAATCTTGACGATTTTACAGGTTGTCTTGTGACACTCATGTAACACAAGCAATCTTTGTCGAGTTGTTCTGCGGTAAGCTTTTCAGTATTGAAAGGGTTCATATTAATGCACCATGTTCCAGTTGATAAAAGAAGGAACTTCCCCTTACTGTTTTCAAAATAAGGCGCCAGAGAAGAGGAGCTATCATGAATCCCAATACCGATCTGAATTTTTTTTCCTTCAATAGAAACATCATTAAGCGTACCAATTGCAACCGGCTCAGGTAAGTTTAACCCATGACTTTCTACCCAGGGGTGATACTTCATGTTATCAAAATCCCAAAACGCTGTATGACATCCGATTGAGGTATGTTCTGAGTATATTTTACCAGTAATGATATATGACAGATACTGCGGAAAATGAAGTATATGTTTAACTCTGGCAAATATTTCAGGTTTATCAGATTTTAGCCAAAGGGGTTGCATACCTGAATTGAGCATACCGAGAGCAGGAGAAGCTGTTCTTCTGCAAAACTCATCCCTTCCCCCATTTCTTTTGTAAAGGCTTTCAGGTATTGTTTCACTTATTGGTTTAAGGTAATTATAGACCGCAGTAAGTCTTTTTCCATCTGCATCGAGATAGACCAGAGTAGCCCCATAGGTTGTAAAATTAACAGCTCTCAAATCCCATTTATCTGAATGAACCAGTTTAATTATAGATTCTTTTATCCATTTCTCAATAAGATCAATATCATCACATTCAAATCCGTCATCATCCGGTATTTCAGCAAACTTCTGTTCTGTTTCATCAACAACTTTCAGATCATTATTGAACAGAATCAATTTTTTATTCGTTTTGCCGATATCAAATATGGCGATTACTGGTTCTTTCATAGTTAATTAAATATTTTCTGCCCCAAATTTTGACTCTTTTTCATTATTTTTACCCCCCATCCCCCCAAAAGGGGGGGGGGGCTAA
>Ga0209429_10001981_pt1 | contig 12307 bp, 10 predicted proteins | sample BarGraNGADG00212_3_FD_184493 | JGI IMG/M metagenome (GOLD analysis project Ga0209429, IMG submission 184493) | Arctic peat soil microbial communities from Barrow, Alaska - Barrow Graham LP Ref core NGADG0004-212 (SPAdes) (version 2) | ecosystem: Environmental > Terrestrial > Soil > Wetlands >... | reverse complement strand
AACTTCACTGAGCGGCTCACTGACACTCACGGGCTCTACTTCCATGGCAGATGTAACAACAGCTCTTGCTGAAGCATTCATGGCAGCAAATAAAGATGTAACAGTATCTGTCGGCGGCAATGGTTCAGGCGAAGGCCCTACAGCAGTTAATGACGGGACGGCACAGATTGGACTGCTTTCAAGAGATTTGAAAACAGAAGAGAATGCAGCAGCTTTTGACAAGGTAATCATCGGTTATGATGGAATTGCCGTTATCGTGAACGCTGCATCCGGTGTAGATGCTTTGACAACAGAGCAGATTACGAAAATTTTCAAAGGCGAAATCACAAACTGGAAAGATGTCGGCGGTGTTGATGCTGAGATCCAGTGTATCGGACGCGAGGCCGCATCCGGAACAAGAAGTGCTTTTGAAGAACTCATGAAGATCAAAGATGCTGCTGTTTATGCTGAAGAGCAGAACTCAACCGGCAACGTAAAGCAGGCAGTATCTGCCAATCCCAATGCCATCGGATATGTTTCTCTCTCTGCAGTTGACACATCTATCGTTGCTGTAAAGCTTGATGGTGTAGTACCTTCGGAAGAGACAGTCATGTCCGGTGATTACACTCTCCAGCGCCCGTTTGTTATGATAACCAAAGCTGGTACTACGGATGCACTGACAGTCGCTTTCCTTGATTATGTGTTCAGTGATGCCGGTATGAAGATTGTTGCAGATGACAGTGTTGTGCCGAACCCTGGCAGAAATTGAAGAATGATAGTGAGGTAAATCACCTTGGGAACAGATAATCATAACGTTCTCCGGGGAGAAAACTTGGCCAGACGCAACAAATTGCGCCTGGCTAGTTGTCTATTCGGAATAATAGCAATAGCATGTATCGCTTTGCCCTTTTCGTCTTTCCTTTTAGATCAAAATACAATTCATCTTACCGGCATACAACTGATTTTCACAAACATCCGCCTGAGCCCGGATCTTCTGCTTCAGATTCCAATGGGAATGCGCATTTGCCTTGTGCTTTCCGTTATTCTTTCCGGTGCAGGACTTGTATTGATGGGTTTGCGGAAATACATGTACTCAAGTCTTATGTTCTTTTGCGGAACACTTTCCGTAATCCTGGAAGTCGTCTTTGTATCTTCTGTAACGCAGGAGGCCGCTAAAGCAGGAGTCTCCTCTGTCAGCGGCGGCATGCTCTACGGCTGGATCGCGTTTGCGGCACTTAGTCTGATAAGCGCCATAATTGCCCTTTCCATATCCGGGTTCGAAAAATCAGCTGAAACGGTATTCAAGCTGTCGGCTTCCATCTCTATCGGTATTGTAATCATAATTACCCTGTATATGTTTATTTACGGTTCGCCCGCTATTTTTGAGATCGGGCTCGGAAAATTTATTTTCGGAACGCAGTGGAAACCAACGGCTTCTGATCCTCAGTTCGGCATTCTATACATGATTCTGGCCTCATTGATAGGCTGTGTGGGTGCCATTGCGATCGGTGTTCCGATTGGCCTTATGACTGCGGTGTTCCTGGCCGAAATAGCACCCAAATGGATTAGATCGATTGTTCGTCCTGCTGTGGAGCTTCTGGCCGGAATTCCTTCCGTCATATATGGTTTCTGGGGAATGAAAGTTCTTGTTCCTTTTATCAGGACGCAGGCTACCAGGCTTGGGTTCCAGACGACCGGATCCGGTCTTCTGGCTGTTATTCTGATACTTGCCATTATGATTCTTCCGACTATTATCAGTGTCGCGGAGACTTCTCTGAAAAGTGTTCCCCCGGGTTATACGGAAGCATCACTCGCGTTGGGAAATACAAAAATATCCACTATTTTTGCAGTGCAGATTCCGGCGGCAAGATCGGGTATCCTGGCCGGAGTTATCCTCGGTGTCGGCAGAGCAATCGGCGAGACGATGGCTGTTATCATGGTAGCCGGCAATATCGTACAGCTTCCGGGTCTTTTTTCGTCAGTACGTCCTATGACGGCGGGTATCGCCTTTGAAATGGGATATGCAGCGGCAGGTTTACATAGACAGGCGCTGTTTGCAATCGGGCTTGTACTGTTTGTGTTCATAATGCTGGTCAACATCACCTTCACATTTATTTCCAAGAGGGGGGTGCAGATGGATGCGAAATAAGAAAAAGGACATTATTCTCGGAAGTCTTATCTGGGTTTCCGCTGCAATCACTGTAACGGTCCTGGTCGGGGTTCTGGGCTACATTCTAATTAACGGGCTCCCTCATATGACATGGGAATTCCTGACAACCACATACTCTGCATCCAAAAGCGGGAGCAAGGGAATTCTTCCGATGATCATCAACACCCTGTATGTCATTGTCATCAGCCTGCTGTTGGGTACGCCCGTCGGAATCGGCAGTGCGATCTATCTGACACAGTATGCAAAGCAGGGAAAGCTGGTCAGTGCGATCCGTTTTGCAACCGAAGTTCTTTCAGGAATTCCGTCAATACTCTTCGGGCTGTTTGGCTATGCTGTATTTGTAGTATTGTTTCAGCTTAAACTCTCGCTGATTTCAGGAAGTCTTACAATGATGATCTGCATTCTTCCGACCATTGTCCGTACAACGGAAGAAGCACTTCTGGCCGTGCCGGCTGCTTATAAGGAAGGTGCAATGGCACTGGGCACAGGAAAACTGCGTGTCACGATGGGGATTGTTCTTCCCTGTGCCATGCCGGGTGTGCTTACAGGCATTATACTGGCAATGGGACGTATTGTCGGTGAAACAGCGGCGCTCTTGTTTACCGTGGGTGTGTCCGGTAACGCAATGCCAAAAGGCAGTAATATATTTGATGCCCTTTTCGGCCACGTTTTTGAACAGGGAAATACACTTGCACTTCATTTGTATAACTCTGCCATGAACGGCAAGGATCCTGTATCCGTACCGTTTGCAACGGCTTCAGCACTGCTGATAATGGTTTTCGCCCTCAATCGCCTGGCTGGAATTTTGTCCCGCCGTTTTAAAAAGTAATATAGGAGCATGAATATGAGTAAGACAAAAGTAAGTATTGAAAATTTAAATCTATTTTACGAAGATTTTCAGGCCCTGAAAAATTTGAACCTCGATATTAAGGAACACGAGATCACCGCTTTTATCGGGCCTTCCGGATGCGGAAAATCGACTTGTATAAAGACGCTTAACCGGATGAATGACCTGATACCGGGATGTCGTGTTGAAGGAAACATTTTGATCGATGGCCAGGATATTTACAGTAAGGATTGTGATGTAAACCTTCTGCGCAAACGGGCAGGGATGGTCTTTCAGAAGCCAAATCCCTTTCCAATGACGATATATGATAATATTGCTTACGGACCACGTGTTCACGGAATTAAAAACAAAGCTGATCTTGACGTTATTGTCGAGCAGGCTCTCACAAGTGCAGCATTGTGGGATGAGGTTAAAGATCGTCTCAAGGGCTCGGCTATGGGCATTTCCGGAGGACAGCAGCAGCGCCTGTGCATAGCACGGGCACTTGCAGTAGAGCCGGATATTCTGCTGATGGATGAACCGACTTCAGCTCTTGACCCGATTTCAACACTCAAGATAGAAGATCTGATGTATGATCTAAAGCAGAGGTATACGGTTATCATCGTGACTCATAATATGCAGCAGGCTGTTCGAATTTCTGATAAAACCGCCTTTTTTCTCCTCGGGGAAATCATTGAATATGGTTCGACTCTTGAACTTTTCGACAGCCCTAAAAACAAAAAGACAGAGGATTATGTAACAGGTCGTTTTGGCTGATTTGATAAGGTATTACGTTAATACTACAGGAGGTAGTTATGGTTGTCAGAGGTGGTTTTGATAAGGAGCTTGAGCACATTCACGAACAGATTATCCGCATGGGCACTCTCACGCAGAATGCAATTGAAGATGCGGTTACAGCTCTTGTTGAAATGGACACGGAAAAGGCTAAACGCGTCATTGAGCAGGATGATATTATTGATGATATGGAAAAAGAGATTGATCAGGCATGTGTTGAGCTGATAGCCCGCCAGCAGCCTGTTGCCCGTGATCTTCGCGACACGATTTCAACTCTGAAGTTAATTACGGACTTAGAGAGAATTGCGGATCATGCAAGCGATATATCCGAAAAAGTACTGATTCTTGATTCGTTCCATACAAGTATTATGATCCCGGCAGACCTTATAAGGATGTCCGACATGTCCCAGCTTATGATCCGGTCGGCGCTCGAGTCCTATGTGACTAAAAATGAAGAAACTGCTGCCCTTGTTGTACATATGGACGATAAAGTCGATGCATTATATGATAAAGTAAAGGCGTACCTGATTAAGAGAATGCGTGAGGATCCCGAAAGTATTGAGCTCCTGACGGAAATTCTTCTTGTATGTAAGTACTTCGAGCGTATATCCGACCATGCACAGAATGTTGCCGAGTGGGTACTTTTCTATATTCGCGGCAGGAGAGTGGATCAGCTATGAATAGAAAACCCTTAATTGTCCTTGTAGAAGATGATGCAGTCATAGCGGAACTGATCGAGTATAACCTTACCAGTGAAGGCTTCGAAGTGAAAAGCTTCAGGAACGGCATGAGCATGCTGGGAGCACTTCCTGATATTGATGGAATCTGTCTGTTCATTCTTGACTTAATGCTGCCTGTTATGGATGGTTTCGAAATCTGCAGGAAGATTAAGGAGAGCGGTGAATACCCGCTTGTTCCCATCGTTATGCTTACGGCCCGTGGTACTGAAAGTGACAAAGTCAAAGGGCTTGAAGCCGGTGCCGATGACTATATTACAAAGCCGTTCGGTATACGGGAATTACTGGCGCGTATACATGCCCATGTACGGCGATACAACACGGCAGTTCAGCTTCAGGGTTCCGGAAGCGCTGATATTCCTGTACAGGATGACGGCACTCCCGTTTTGACAACTTCTTCTGTTCCCGCTGAATCCTTTGTTTCCCGGGCACATACACAGACCGGCAAACTTGAATATGCAGGAATCCTTCTTGATGATGTTCGTCACCGCGTATACTCGGAAGGTAAAGAAATTGACATAACCAACCGTGAGTATGAACTGCTGAAGTTTCTCATGCAGAACAGGGGCGTTGCATATTCAAGGGATGATCTGCTGAATTTTGTCTGGGGATATGAATATTCAGGAGAGACCCGTACTGTCGATGTGCATATCCGTCAGCTTCGTCGTAAAATCGAGAAAGACGATGCCAATCCGGTTATTATTGAAACGGTCCGCGGAAGAGGGTATCGTTTCTGTGAGGAACAGGATATGACAAAGAGGTAAGAAATGCTTAAAAAACTGCAGATATTTCTTGTGCTGATTGTGCTCTTGTCGATTTCGACAACGGGCATTTTTTGCATATATTTCCTTTCTCAGTATTCAGATAAGATGAATGAACAGCTGCTGGCATCTGCAAGCGAGTTGTTTGTCAGAGAAATTGATGACGGATATGGGTACAAAGAGGCCAGCGATATTTGTCAGACAGTTTTTGCCGATGAATCAGTAAATCTTCGTATCACCGTTATTGCTGTCGACGGCGTGGTTCTCTATGACAACCAGCAAGCTGCCTCAACCATGGAAAACCATGCAGACAGGCAAGAGGTGAAAGCCGTACTTTCTTCTTTTGGAACTGCCACGAAGAAAAGGCACAGTGCAACGCTGGATGCAGATATGCTTTACCTTGCCAGATATTATCCGGACTTAAATCAGGTCATACGTACATCTATACCTCTGAAATTTTATCAGGCGGGGGTACAGAAGCTTCAGACTACTTTTGCAGTTGTATTGACAGGTGCCGTTATCCTTCTGGCCGGAGTAAGCTATATTTTCACCAAACGTCTGACCCGGCCTCTTTTTGAGCTTAGGAATGCAGCAAAATCAATGTCCGGGGCCAACTATTCCGTGCGTGTGCATGTCAACTCACATGATGAGGTTGGTGCACTTTCGGCAGCCTTCAACAGTATGGCGGAACAACTTGAAAAAGAAGTCCATGAACTGGAAGAAAAGAATGTACGCCTCGCCGAGCTGCAGCAGATGCGCTCGGAATTTGTTGCCAACGTCAGTCATGAACTGAAAACACCTCTGACTTCGATTCGAGGTTTTGTCGATACACTGCGTAACGGCAGTATTGAAGATAAGGCTGTACAGGAACGTTTTCTGGAGATAATCGACATTGAAGCGGAGAGACTCCATCAGCTGATAAGTGATATTCTGCAGCTCTCAGAAATTGAAGGTATGGAAACCGATCTTGAGCTTCAGAAATTTGACCTGTCCGCTCTGCTCGATGATGTCGCAACTCTGCTTGATGACAAGGCGACTGAAAGGCATGTATCCATTATTGTTGAAGACTGTGAGAATCTGCCTGTGCTTGCAAGTAAATACCGGATTAAGCAGATTCTTATCAATCTCGTGGATAATGCAATCAAGTACAACAAACCGGGAGGGCGGGTCTATATCAGGGCAACCCGTGAACCGGACAAAATGATTGCGATACGTGTTAAGGATACCGGCGAGGGAATTCCTGCAGAACATCTGGCCCGGGTATTTGAACGATTCTACCGTGTTGACAAGAGCCACTCCCGTGAAATGGGAGGCACCGGTCTGGGCCTTTCGATTGTTAAGCACATTGCTCAGCTGTATGACGGAACAGCTGTCGCAGAAAGTCAGGAAGGGGTCGGCAGTACATTTACCGTCCGTCTGCATATCGCTGACGATCTCGATTGAAATGAGATATACTTATCCGTGAAATCTGTAGTACTCCGCCTGACGGATTTTTAAGAAAATACATGAAAGCAGGTGATGGTTTTGGATTATACATGGCCGGATTTTGTTCAGGAATGTACGCAGTGTACAAATTGTGCGCTTTCCGAGACAAGGAAGAACGTTGTTATTTACCGTGGTGCAATCGAAGCTCCGCTGATGATTGTCGGCGAGGGTCCCGGAGCAAATGAAGATGAGCAGGGAGAGCCGTTCGTCGGGCAGGCGGGGCGTCTTCTGACACTCCTGCTTGAAGCAAATGGATTTACCCCAAAGGATTACCACATCTGTAATATCGTCAAATGCCGTCCTCCGGAGAACCGGGTTCCGACCCGTGAGGAGGCCAAGTGCTGCATGCCTCTTCTTGCCAAGCAAATTCGCTTTGCAAAGCCGAAAATTATCGTGCTTCTGGGAGCAACGGCATACAAATATTTCCTGAATCCGAATGATCCGATCAGTAAAGCCCGCGGCAACTGGATTGAAAAATCCAAATACCTCATCCTGCCGACCTTTCACCCCGCATATATTCTGAGGAATAACCGTGAAAGGGTGACTCTCTGGCATGACATCGGTATGGTAAGGGCAAAGATGGAGGAAATGCATCTGATTGATCCGCTTTCGAAAATTCCCGACATGCCGTCAGGGCGCGGATGAGTATTTTCCGAGCATTATATAAACATATTTGAATTTTTGAATATTTTATTTCCAAAATCATTTAATTTTCCTTTTCTATTAGGTATAATTGTATACAAAAATGATATCAATACAGATGGGATGATATCAATACAAGCCAATAGGAGGACCATATATGAAAGTAATTATAGTCGGCGGAGTTGCCGGAGGGGCCAGTGCGGCCACACGTTTGCGTCGTTTGTCTGAAGATACGGAGATTATCCTTTTTGAAAAAGGCGAGTATATTTCCTATGCCAACTGCGGACTCCCATATTATCTGGGCGGTACGATCACGGACAGGGAGCGGCTGATTGTAACGAAAGCTGAACTTCTGCGGGATCGATTCGCCGTGGATGTCCGGGTCAGGAGTGAAGTTGTTTCGATAAACCGTAAAGCAAAGACTGTCACAGTACGTGATTTAAGCGTTAACCGGACGTATGACGAATCATATGACAAATTATTACTTTCACCCGGTGCCAACCCGAAAGTGTTTGACTTGCCCGGTGTAAAATCCGAAGGAATTTTCACACTGCGTACTCTTACCGACACGTATATAATTGATGATTATATACGCCTAAAGGATCCCCAACGTGCAGTCATTGTCGGCGGAGGCTTTATTGGCGTTGAAATGGCAGAAAATCTTAAAGAACGCGGACTTGATGTAACACTTGTAGAGTTCATGGATCAGGTTCTTACTTTCCTGGACAGGGAAATGGCGGTTCCGATACATCAGAATCTTCGCGAAAACGGAGTCCACCTGCGGCTGGGTGTCGGAGTTAAGAGCTTTGCACTTACAGAGTGCAGGGTAAAGGGACCCGATGTATGCAAGCCTGTAACACTGACCCTTTCTGATGAATCCAATCTTACAGCGGATCTTGTCATTCTCTGCACCGGTGTTGTTCCTGACAGCAGTCTTGCGGCAGGTGCAGGGCTGTCGACCGGTATCGGCGGGTGCATACAGGTCGATGATACTTTCCATACGACAGACCCTGATATTTTTGCTGTAGGTGATGCAATCTGTGTAACAAGTATGATCAGCGGTAAAGAGGTGCTGATTCCACTGGCAGGACCTGCCAACAAACAGGGAAGGGAAGCCGCAGAAATCATGCTTTCGGGGCACGCGGCAGTTTCTTCCGGGAAGAGTGCGCGCTTTGTTCAGGGGAGCAGTGTTGTCAAAGTATTTGACCTGATCGCCGCATCAACAGGCTTTTCCGAAAAGCAGCTCCTAAGAGAAGGAATTGAGTATAAGAAGACTTATATTCATCCTACCAGCCATTCAAGTTACTATCCAAATGCTACAAACATGAGCATGAAGATGCTTTTTACAGAGGACGGTAAGATTCTCGGAGCACAGGCAGTCGGTTACGAAGGTGTCGACAAGCGTATTGATGTAGTTGCCACGGTGCTTCGTCTGGGCGGAACGGTGTATGATCTTGAAGATCTCGAGCTTTGTTATGCGCCCCCTGTTTCCTCGGCAAAAGATCCCGTGAATATGCTTGGATTTACTGCAGCTAATATATTAAAGGGAGATATGAAGGTTATTTACCCGGAGCAGGTGGACGCACTTATCGTATCGGAAGCCTATTTCCTTGATGTCAGCACCCGGGATGAAGTTGCAATGGGCAGCATTCCCGGCGCTGTTTCAATTCCGCTTGACGAACTGCGGTCACGACTCTCGGAAATTCCCGCGGAAAAACCAGTATATGTATTCTGCCGTGTAGGACTGCGGGGCTATATCGCATCCCGCATGTTAACTTTGCAAGGGTTTGATGCCTATAATCTAAGCGGAGGATACCGTACGTATAACGTACTGCGACAGGAAATCAAAGCAATCAAACATGATAAGGACAACACGGATAAAGCCTCAGCTGATACAGTTGTTGTTATTCCTCCGGTTCCCGTGCATGCTGCGATGCCTGCCAAAACCATAACTGTTGACGCCTGCGGGTTATCCTGCCCCGGCCCGATTATGAAAGTTGCCCAAGGTATGAAAGATTTACTTCCCGGTGAAGTCCTTCATATTACTGCAACAGATCCTGCTTTTGCATCAGATATAAATGTATGGTGCGAACGCACAGGGAATACACTTCTTGCCATAAAGCGTGACAAGGGTGTTTATACCGTTGACCTGCAAAAGGGACTTGCAGCCAAAACGGAAAACCTTTCAACTTCTGCTTCCTGTGTTACTTCAGCTTCTGCGGGGAATGATAAGACTATGGTCATTTTCAGCGGAGACCTCGATAAAGCACTGGCTGCTTTTATCATTGCCAACGGTGCCGCATCAATGGGCCGTAAGGTTACGCTTTTCTTTACATTCTGGGGACTTAATATTCTAAGAAAAAGTACACACGTACCGGTCAAAAAGAATCTGATTGAAAAAATGTTCGGCTTTATGATGCCCCGCGGAGCCGGAAAACTGGGACTCTCCCGTATGAACATGGGCGGCATGGGTGCAAAGATGATCAAAGGGATCATGAAACAGAAAAATGTCCAGTCGCTTGAGGAGCTGATTGTGGCTGCCATGGCCTCAGGTGTCCGTGTACTGGCCTGCCAGATGTCGATGGATCTTATGGGAATCAAGGAAGAAGAGCTTCTTGACGGAGTTGAACTTGCAGGCGTTGCCACATTCCTCGGTTCTGCTGAACTTTCCGATACCAATCTATTCATTTGAGTAGGAGGCGGATGGTATGGATTTCAAATATGATACTTTTATCGATTTTCTGAGGAAGGAAGACAAAGCAGGCTGCGTCGCGTATGTCCGTGATGCATTGGACAAATCTGAAATTGCAATTCCTGCATTATATGAACAATTTTTCCTTCCGGCAGTTAACGGATTTGAATGTCCTTTTCTGGACCGGCAGAAATGTATCTGGATGCAGCAGGTTCAAACCTCAATTATCCGTACTTTGATTGAGTGTTCCTATCCCTATGTACTTGCACAGAGCAGGAAAGATGACAACCCTAAGATGGCTGCTGTTCTCTGCCCTGAAGGTGAATATGATGAGATCTCAGCCCGTATGATGTCGGACTACTTTACTTTGCTTGGAAACAAAAGCCTGTTCATAGGGGCCGATACCAAACAGGACGATTTTGCATCTGTTGTGAAGTACATTGAGCCGGATATCCTCGTTGTGAGTGTTTCGAATCCGTACCATATTGTATCTGCAAAAAATGCCATTTCCCGTGTTCTTACCTCATACAGGCACCCTGTCGATATATATGTAAGCGGCGCTGCTTTTGAAAATAATGAGGATATTATTCTTTCGATGGGAGCAAAAGGATACATCCGGAATTTTGCGGATGTTCAAAAAATAGTGTCGGGGGGGAAAAGCATATGAGACTTGCCGGCAGTATTGCTTTCCGTTTTCTGAAATCGGGTAAAGGACAGACAATCCTGATCGCTGTCGGTATAGCAATCGGGGTCTCCGTGCAGATCTTTATCGGACTTCTGATATCGGGCCTGCAGGCAAGCCTGATTGATAAAACGATTGGACGGTCCCCGCAAATAACAATAACAAGTCTTGACGATACAAAGCAGATTCAGGATGCCGCCAGCCTTACAGCAAAGCTTGAGGCATCCCAGGACAGCATCAGCGAAATAACTGCCGCGGCAGACGGATCGGCTTTCCTGTCTTATTCGGATGCGTCGGCACCGATCCTTCTCCGCGGCTTTGATCTTCAGAAATCGGACGGAATCTACCGCTTTGCGGATGCTCTTTACGAGGGCCGCCTCCCGCTTGCGGACAATGAGGTCATGATCGGCAAGGATCTTGCAGTAAAATGGGGCCTGTCGCCCGGTGATACCGTCACAGCGGCTCTTCCCTCCGGGAAAACGGGAAAATTTGTTGTCAGCGGATTTTATGACCTGAAGGTTTCGGCGATCAACACTTCCTGGGTGATCACCACACTTGCTGCCTCGCAGCAATTCTTTGATTACGGACAGGGGGTTACTTCTATAGCGATGAAGGTTAAAGATGCCTTCTCGGCTGATACAGCGGCATCTGCGCTCGGCAGGGACCTGTCTGACAGTTCACTTAAAATCACGGACTGGAAAAGCCAGAATGAACAGCTGCTGAGCGGACTTAACGGACAGAGCATTTCCAGTTATATGATACAGGTCTTTGTCCTCATATCAGTCGTCCTGGGAATCGCAAGCGTTCTTGCGATCACGGTCATGCAGAAATCCAGACAGGTAGGCATATTGAAGGCTATGGGTCTTACGGATCGTACATCAAGTCTTGTATTCCTTTTCCAGGGACTTTTTCTGGGCATTCTTGGTGCTGTTATAGGTGTTTTGTTCGGTGTGGGACTCTGCGTGATGTTTGTCGCGTTCGCGAAAAACACGGACGGCACACCGGTGGTTCCCCTGACACTCAATTACTCATTTATACTATTCTCCGCAGGAATTGCTGTCGCAGCCTCAGTCCTTGCCTCGCTGATACCGGCCAGAAAATCATCAAAACTTAATCCGATAGAGGTGATACGCAATGGCTGATATAATAAGACTTCAGAATGTTAATAAAATCTATGGCGATAAAATCAAGACACAGGTTCTCTTCGATATTGATCTTGGATTTGAGGAACATTCCTTCAACTCCATAATCGGTGCTTCCGGCAGCGGGAAGAGTACGCTCCTGAATATCCTTGGAACCCTTGACCGCCCGACAAGCGGAGAAGTACTTATCCGCGGTACAAAAACAACAGAGATGAAGAGAAACCAGATCGCCCGGTTCCGCAATGAAACCATCGGCTTCATTTTTCAGTTTCATTATCTGCTGCCTGAGTATACGGCACTGGAAAATGTTCTTATGCCTGCCCGGATTCTCGGCAATATTACGGAAGAGAAAAGGGCGCGCGCCAAATTACTGATGGATCTTGTGGGGTTGTCAGC
>Ga0209429_10001980_pt1 | contig 12309 bp, 12 predicted proteins | sample BarGraNGADG00212_3_FD_184493 | JGI IMG/M metagenome (GOLD analysis project Ga0209429, IMG submission 184493) | Arctic peat soil microbial communities from Barrow, Alaska - Barrow Graham LP Ref core NGADG0004-212 (SPAdes) (version 2) | ecosystem: Environmental > Terrestrial > Soil > Wetlands >... | reverse complement strand
AGCTCGGGCTTGCCCAGGTGCCGGAGGGCCGCCGTATTTTTTCAGGACTCACGGTCAGGGAGAATCTCCAGATGGGTGCTTTTGCGGTTAAGGACACTAAAGAGAATCTGGCTGCAGACCGCAAAGCCGTATATGACAGGTTCCCCCGGCTGCGCGAAAGAAAAAAGCAGATGGGCGGCACCCTTTCAGGCGGCGAACAGCAGATGCTTGCTATCGGGCGAGCGCTGATGTCCCGTCCCAAAATGCTGCTTCTTGATGAGCCGTCAATGGGTCTGGCTCCAATTCTCGTAAAAGAGATTTTTGAAATAATAAAAGAAGTCAACAAATCCGGCGTTACTATTCTGCTCGTGGAACAAAACGCGAAGATGGCTCTGTCCATTTCCAATCGCGCGTATGTTCTTGAGACGGGACGCATCGTGATGTCCGGGAAGTCAAGCGAGCTTCTCGAAAATGAACTGGTCAAGAAAGCATATCTGGGTGCATAACCACACTGCGTTGCTGCCAGGCATAACCACACGAGAAATTTCAGCAAAAAGCGGAACCGTCGGCTCCGCTTTTTGCTGTCTTATACTGTCTCCCCTGCTTTTACAAAAAAACCCATGGTTTGATAGGCTCCTGCATGATCAAATGCTGTATCACGCGTCTTTTTGTCAGAGAAAATTCCGAATACCGTGCTGCCGGATCCGCTCATCCGGGCTGCGACTGCTCCCTGATCCATTAAGAATGCACGGATTTCGGAAAGAATAGGATACTCGCGGTCCGCCACATCCTCCAGATCATTGTTAAGGTAAGGTGCTGCATCAATAACTCTTTGTATTGGATCCATTCCAGCCCGGGGCATCAGGAATCTCTGCAGCGCTGCATTCTCTTCAGGACAAACTTTGTTGGCGGATGTCAGGCTGTCGAACACGGAGAATGCCCATGGCGTCGAAATGCTGCAATGGGGTTTAATGAAAAGCAGCGGAAGTCCGCAAAGTGACGGAACGGAAGTCAGTATATCTCCTATGCCTTCGCAAAGCTGTGTCCCGCCTGCCATGCAGAAGGGCACGTCGGCCCCAATACGAGCCGCCATGGATAGAAGCTCATCCGTACTTACCGCAGCGGGGAAAACGCGGGCAAGGGCGTTCAGCACGGCGGCAGCGTCAGTACTCCCGCCTGCCATGCCGGCCTGTACGGGAATTCCTTTCAATATATGTATTTTGACAGACACATTCTGCCGTTCAAGCACAGTAAGGAACGCTCTTGCCGCTTTGTAAGCTGTATTCCTGGCATCGGCGGGAACGAATGCTGCATCAGTCATAAGGGATATACCCGGCTCAAGACCGTCCTGCAATGCGCAGTCCGAACATTCCACGGTAACATAGTCGCATATCGACACGGACTGCATAAGTGTCGACAGGAGATGATATCCATCCTGTCTTTTCCCGCGGACTTTCAAAAAAAGATTTATCTTGGCGTATGCCGTAACACGTTCTTTAAAAATAGTCATACTAATTCTCCTTACACGGATATACGGAAAGAACCACCTGCACGCTAACTGTGCAGGTGGTTCCTATTTTATCATCTATCCGATACAAAAATCATTCAGGAGTGTAATTTTCAGCCTGCACTCACTGCTGCAGCTGATACTGCAGCTACTTCAACAACCTTGGTAAGTATGTCCACATAGCTGTATGAAATAATTTCCTGATAGGACTCTGATTCTCTCCGGCTGCATCGCACTGTAAAAACATTCGGATAGCAATGATCCAAAATGCCCTCGTGTATAATCGTGCGTTTTCTGCCTCCATTGGATGTAAGACGAATCTTCCTGCCGATAAAATTCTCAAGATCACGCTTGCATGCATCTAAGTCTGTTTTCACAATCACGTTCCGCACCTCCGTACTTGTTAATTGGTTTCTTATTATTCTTCGCTACTAAGCCGTTCACATGAGCGGACCGGATAATGAAATTATGTCAATCGTATCAGTCAAATGTCTAATACTTGCCGGACATCCGCACATGCCCTATACTATGAATTTGTAAGTGCTTTTCGGCATAGCTACTGTTACAGAATTATAACAAAACTTTTGTATCCTGTCAACGCGAAGCACAAGCTATTGTGGTCATAGTATATAAAAAGCGCCAAATATTGTGGTTTTTCTGTGGCAAGCCTCACAAAAAGCTCTAAAATCCGTTACAATTACACGAAACGTATCGGCATCAAAAAAATATAAAGAGGGGAAGGCAACCAAAACTATGCTAAGCGATATTGAAATAGCAAGCAGTGCAAAAATGCTTTCAATCAGGGAAATAGCAGCCGGCCTTCAAATCACCGAAGAGGGTTTGGATTATTACGGCAGATACAAGGCCAAGCTCCCGCTTTCCCTTCTGAAAGAACGCTCCCACATACCAGACGGCAAACTGATTCTGGTCACGGCAATGAATCCGACACCTGCAGGCGAAGGCAAAACTACGATGAGTATCGGACTCGGCCAGGCACTTTCGCGCCTTGGTAAAAAAGCCATTCTTGCCTTGCGGGAACCTTCGCTGGGACCGGTTTTCGGGGTTAAGGGCGGAGCTGCAGGCGGCGGTTATTCCCAGGTCCTTCCGATGGATGACATAAATCTTCATTTTACAGGCGATATTCATGCAGTCACATCGGCAAACAACCTTTTGGCAGCATTGATTGACAATCATCTGTATCAGGGCAATGCACTTCGGATTGACAAAGACAGGGTGCTCTGGAAACGGTGCCTTGATATGAACGACCGGGCACTGCGGCATATTGAAGTCGGCGTTGGCGGCGGATTCAACGGAATTGAACGCAAAGAATCGTTTACCATCACCGCAGCATCCGAGGTTATGGCAATTCTCTGTCTGGCTTCCGGTGTGGATGACCTGAAGAATCGCCTGGCCAGGATCGTGGTTGCCTATGACCTCGACGGCAATCTGGTGACCGCAGGTCAGCTGTCTGCCCAGGGGGCGTTGGCCGTCCTCCTAAAAGATGCAATATGCCCGAATCTGGTCCAGACGATTGAACATACACCGGTTTTGATTCACGGAGGTCCGTTCGCCAACATATCACATGGATGCAACAGCATCATTGCAACCAAAATGGCCCTTAAACTCGGCGATATTGTCATTACCGAGGCCGGTTTCGGTGCCGATCTGGGAGCAGAAAAATTTCTGGACATAAAGTGCCGTACAGCCGGAATCTGGCCGAACGCGGTCGTCATTGTCGCGACCGTCCGTTCACTTAAACACAACGCCGGAATTGCCAGGGCTGATTTATCCACTCCTAATCCGGAAGCAGTCAGGGAAGGATTCGTCAATCTGGAAAAGCATATCGAAAACATGCTTTCTTTCGGCGTCCCAGTCGTTGTAGCATGCAATCGGTTTTATACCGACACGCAGGAAGAACTGTCTCTTGTCAGTGATCTCTGTCATGCAAAAGGCGTACGTTTCTCTGCAGCGGAGATTTTCTCCAAAGGCGGCGCCGGCGGCGAAGAACTGGCCGGTGAAGTGCTCGCCATACTGGAAAATCCCGATGAGAAATGCGTTCCGCACTATATGTATGAGCTTTCCGATTCCACGGAGGATAAGATTAAAGCCATCGCTTCCGGGATATACGGCGCAGCATATGTCGATATTCTGCCGGAAGCCCGCGCGAAGATTATTTCCTTTGAAAAATCAGGTTATGGAAAACTTCCGATCTGCATTGCCAAAACACAGTATTCCCTCTCTGACGACCAGAAAAGTCTTGGTTGTCCGAAAGGATTCACACTTACAGTCCGCGATGTGTGGCTGTCTGCAGGTGCCGGCTACCTGGTCATTCTGACCGGTAATATTATGACAATGCCCGGACTCCCTCCCCATCCGGCAGCCGTTGATATCAATATCGATGCCCAGGGGGTCATTGAAGGACTCTTCTGATCCCCAACGCGAACCCGACCTCTGAAAGGAAATACGCATCATCATGAAAAATCCTGTCACCTTTTCAATAACCGAAGCACGTAAAGTCCAGAAGAAACGTCAGATCCGTCAAATGATTCTGTTGTGCGCAGTGATTCTTTTGCTACTCGGTGCAATGCTTGTTATTCGCGTTCTGACAATGAAACAGCAGGCTGATGAGCTTTTCCCGTCCGATACCACTGCTGCAGCAACTTTTGTCCCACCGGAAACCGAAACCGCGGCAACGTCCGTTTCTGAGGAGACTTCATCTGCCGCGGAGACTGCCGTACCTACGCAGCCGCCGACAGATGCGTCATCCGGAGAAACTTCCGCACCTGACGCATCTTCCGGAACGGACAGCAGTACGGCAGAAACCACCCCCACCCCGCCTCCCAGTACGGCGGCTCCCACCCTTGCACCCGAAACAGATGTATTTATCCCGGACACAAATCCCCTTCAGACAACCACACACAAAATCCGTGATTCCGTATACCATGAACTTCAGAAAAATGTCCAGGCGCTGATCGATACGCAGACAGGTGTCCGGTGCGGATTCTATTATGTCAATCTGAAAAACGGTGAGGAATTCGGATATAACGACATGGTTCCCTTTGTTGTCGGCAGTGCAATGAATCTTCCGATAAATATCATGCTGTATGAGCAGGTAAAAGCAGGAGGACTGAAACTCTCTGAAACAATGACATATGAATCGACGGATACGGTCAGCGGATCAGGAACAATCCAGAACACAGTCAGCGGGTCCCAGCATTACATTCGCGAACTTGCCGGTCTTTCCGTGACTATCAGCGACAACACGGCATCATCCATGCTCATGAGGAGGCTTGGAGGAATCGATATAATAAATAACGATATAAAACTAATAAGTGATGTTGTTGATTTCAGGACCAGCACGACCTATACCGATTATGCCGGTGTGCAGCAGTCCGGTTTGAATCGTACGAGTGCTCAGGATATGGCTAAGTACATGCAGTATTTTTACAGGATGTATTTAGCTTATCCTTCGATATACCAGCCGCTTTTCAACGATCTGGCCCACACAAACTCCGATTGGGGCGTTGCCGGCAATCTGTCTTCCGATATTCTTATATGTCACAAAACGGGAAGTGACGCTGCGTTTAAATCCGAGACGGACGTTGCACTTATTTTTGCCGAAGAACCTTATGTGCTTTGTGTTACCGTCGAAAGTGCCGATCCGGCTGCGGGAAAATTACTTCAGCAGCAACTCGGTGATCTTGTTTATGCATATATTCACGGGTGCTATTCCTGACTTTCTGTCAGCCTGCGGTTCCTGTGTAATACTTAGAAGAGCCGTCCATGATTCCAATTCATCGCGCACGCTTTCCTTTTCTATGATATAATCGATTCACATTTTTATATTACGTCCCATCTGGTCTGCAGTTGGCGGTGGGTCCCGTGCGATGTGACCCGTGAACCCTGTCAGGTCCGGAAGGAAGCAGCAGTAAGCGGTCCCTCATATGTGCCGCGGGGTTGCCTGCCCCAACTGTAGTCCAGATGGGACGTTTTTTATTCAGCAGCCTTTCCGGTTCAGGGGAGGCTTCTTTTCAGGAGGATTCGAAGTCTATGGGACATGTGGCACTGTATCGACAGTTTCGGCCTGTAACTTTTGATGAGATCGTTGAGCAGAAACACGCAGTAGCGGCGCTTCGCCAATCCGTCATTTCCGGACAGATTGGCCATGCTTATCTGTTCTGCGGCACTCGCGGTACCGGCAAAACATCGATTGCCAAGATTTTTTCGCGTGCTATAAACTGCCTTGCCCCCCGCGATGGTAATCCATGCAACGAATGTGAGATTTGCCGCGGCATTCTGGACAACACACTTATGGATGTCATCGAAATGGATGCAGCATCCAATAACAGCGTTGACAATATCCGCCGGGTTTGCGATGAAGTCATGTTTCTTCCCTCCCGTGCAAAATACAAGGTATATATCATTGATGAAGTACACATGCTTTCCGGGGGTGCTTTCAATGCACTTCTGAAAACGCTCGAGGAACCGCCTGCACACGCTGTCTTCATTCTCGCCACGACAGAGCCCCACCGTATTCCTGCAACTATTATTTCGCGCTGTCAGAGATATGATTTCAGGCGGATCCCCGTTGATAGTATGGTTCATCATCTCCAGTCCATAGCTGATGCACAGCAGGTTTCCATTGATCATGATGCCCTGGTTACCATATCCAACCTTTCGGATGGTGCCCTTCGCGATGCTATTTCTCTTCTTGACCAGGTAAGTACGGGCATAAACCGAAACATCACAAGGGACGATGTCCTTCGTATTACCGGTGTTGTTGATAATGCTTTTCTATATTCCATGTCGGATGCCCTTCTGAGCGGCGACGCCCCCGGTATTGTGAACCTCACCGAACAATTGGTCATGGACGGGCGTGACATGATCCGGTTCACCCTCGACCTTGCCCATTATTTCCGCGATCTTATGGTTATCCGCGTAACACCGGATCCTGAGATCCTCGTACAGGCAACCTCTGATTCCATGACGCAGATGCAGGAACTCGCCGGCAGAACACCGACCGAAACCCTGGTTTTCGCCGTGACGCGGCTTTCAGGTCTGGTGTCTGAACTCAAGTGGTCCCCCGATATGCGGACTTCTTTCGAAATTGCACTTTTAAGCTTTGGAGCAGCGGCGCACGGTGCAGTTTCTACCGATAAAAGTACTCCTGCACCTGCAAAATCGATGCCGAAATCTACTCCTGCCATTTCCTCTTCTTCTGTTGCAACAGAACGAATAAGTCAGCCGGTTGATGCTCCTCCCGTTGATGCCCCTCCCGTTGATGCTCCTCCCGTTGATGCCCCTCCCGTTGATGCTCCTCCCGTTGATGCCCCTCGTCCGTCCGTTCATGAGGTTCCTTTTCAAAGGATTATGGAATCGGCTCCCTCCGGGAAAACAGCTCCGGAAACACGCAGTTCAAAAGGCCGCGCATATATGGCGCCGCCTTCAATTGAAGACATGTTCAGCACACCATCTCCGGTCAGCGGGACCGCGGCGGCGTCAACTCCGCTTACTCCCATGGAAGCCACACTTCTGGCTCCGCCGGAAGAAGAAGCATATTCTGCCCCGCCGTTCGAGACCCCCGTGTTTGATTCGGTTCCTGCAGAAGAACCGCTGCCTTTGGTTCCGCCTTTGGAAGATATCCACGATATGGAAGAGATTTCTTTTATGCAGGAAACCCTGCTCAAAGAATCGATTCAGCCGGCAGAGGCAATCGAACAGGAAGCACCTGTTACCCAATCTGACGATAATCATCGCGGCCTTCCTCTCTCCGAGTTATGGGCAGCACTGCTTCACAAATGGGAGGACACTCTTTTTTCGGACGCGCTTCAGTTGAAACTGGCGGCAGTCTATGAGAAAGCCCATGTCTTTTACATCGTTTTTCCGGATCAGATGCAGGCATATGCGAATAATTTGACAGGACGGCCTGATTATAAGAAAATCAGCAAAGATATTCTGACGTTAATTCCGGGGATTTCCACTGTTGAAGTACAGACGCAGTCCATGAGGGACGGTGTTTCTGATTCGCAGAATCTGAGTCAGGCAGCCCTGCCTAAAGCTGCGGCTCAACCGGACTGGGTTGCACAAATGCTCGCTTTTTCCGAGGCAACCGGTATTCCGGTTGAAACTCTGGACAATTTGTAAATTGGAATCAAAGCCCTCGAACGGGCTTATGACAAATCAAGGAGGATAATTTATATGGCTAAAGGTGGTTTTCGTGGCGGTATGCCCGGTATGGGCGGAGGAAACATGGGTCAGCTGCTTCAGCAGGCTCAAAAGATGCAGCGTGAAGTTGAGCGTGTACAGGAAGAAATCAAGAATTCAAAGATTGACGCGACTTCCGGTGGCGGTGTCGTAAAGGTTACCATTGATGGAAATCACGAGCTTAAATCACTGACTATTGATCCTAAGGCCGTTGATCCGGATGATGTTGAGATGCTTCAGGATTTGATCATTGCCGCATGCAATGAAGCATCAAGAAAGCTCGAAGAATATTCAGCAGCCAAAATGAATGATGTAACCGGCGGCGTTAAAATGCCGTTCTGATTACCGGGAGATATATAATGGCAAGATATTCACCCTCGGTTGCCAGGCTCATTTCCGAGCTTGGCAAACTGCCGGGGATTGGTCACAAATCAGCACAGCGTCTGGCGTTTCATATTCTGTCCCTTCCTGTCGAACAGGTCGGGGATCTGGCTCATGCACTCACGGACGCAAGGGAATCCACGCGTCTTTGTTCCGTCTGTCAGAATTTCACAGATAAGGATCCCTGTGACATCTGTGCGGATACACATCGGGACCGTACAACGATCTGTGTGGTTGAGAATCCGAGGGATGTTGCTACCATGGAGCGCATGCGTGATTACCAGGGCCTCTACCACGTCCTGCACGGGGTCTATTCACCTATGCACAACGTAGGACTTGATCAGATCAAGCTCAAGGAGCTGATTACGCGTCTACAGGGAGACAGTGCCGTACGCGAGGTCATCATAGCCACCAACCAGACAGCTGAGGGCGAAGCGACTGCTATGTATATAGCAAGACTATTAAAGCCCTCCGGCATTCGCGTGACGCGTATTGCCTCAGGACTTCCCATGGGTTCTGATCTGGAATTTGCTGATGATGTGACTTTGTCCAAAGCTATGCGTGCACGGCACGAATTCTAGGGCAATTATTTCTCCGTTTCAAAAACGGTTTCCCCTGATTTCACCATACCCAGTTGGTTTCTGGCCATTTCTTCAATGAAAGTGTCGGTGCCAACTTTTTTTTGGAGTGCCTTTGCTTCTTCGTTCTCCATACTGGCCTCTGCCGCTTTTTCAGCGAGGACATCCGACCGCGACGTAACACGTGCCAAAGAAGCATTCTGGTTAATATACATGGAAGCTCCTACGGCAAACAGAATGATAAAAAACAAAACGGCAATGACGCGCATCGCAGATGAGCTTCCTTCGCCGGTTTTATATTTATTCTTATTGGTTTCTTTGCGGTCTCTTCTCATATATAACTCCGATGTGCACTAATAGATACGACTAAATTACCTGATACTTACCTATTATTGTATCGGGATATCAGTTGTGCTTCAATCTGTATGCAGCTGTGTTATGAGAATAATAACCGATTTTGTTCGGTTTTCGAGAATATGTAATGCCTCTGTAACACGGGCGTAATGTCATTAGAAAGAATAGCAATCAAAGCTATCTTACTATTTTTACAGCACGATGAAATGTCATTCAACTTCCTGCCCGGAAAGGATTTCATACATCTCTGAAGCCTTCTCTTTACGTACGATATCCTGCGTTCCCAGAACCCTGATTTTGGTCTGCCCGTTACCGAAAGAAATTTCCAGAATGTCACCGGCTTTTACTTCTGCACCTGGTTTTGCAGCGCGTCCGTTAACCAGGACACGACCGGCAGCACAGACCTCGTTGGCAACCGTTCTTCTTTTTACAACACGTGATACTTTCAGAAATTTGTCCAGTCGCATAATCATTATACCTCTTTCTTTTCTTCAGCTTTGACAGCGTCCCAAAGCTGATCCATCTCTTCCAGGCTCATCGCATTCAATGCTTTGCCTTTGCGCGACGCAAGCGTCTCAACTTCACTGAACCTCCTGATGAATTTCTGGTTGGAGCGGTTGAGCGCAACCTCGGGGTCGATGCCCAAGAGCCGCGCATAATTTACAGCTGCAAAAAGAAAATCACCCGTCTCACCTTCCACCTGTTCATATACCGACGGTTCTTTCCCGGGGCTCAATTTACCATATCGGGCCTTGCCGTTCTCACTGAGCACTTCTTCAATTTCAATTAGTTCTTCTGTCACCTTAGCCAGCGCCCCTTGTGCATCCGGCCAGTCAAAACCGGCCTTTGCGGCACGTTTCTGGAGCTTGTCGGCGCGCATAAGCGCAGGCAGACCTGACGGAACATCCATAAGTGTCTGTGAAAAGGATGTGTGTCCTTTTTCAATCATCTTGTTCCTGTCCCATACCGAAATCACGGCATCCGCAGAGTCCGCCTCGTCTTTTCCGAATACATGGGTATGACGCGAAATGAGCTTTCTGCTTATAGTATCCGCCACATCCGTAAATGTGAATTCTCCGTCGCGTTCTGCCATTGCAGTATGGAGCGCCACCTGCAGCAGAACATCGCCAAGCTCGTCTTTGATGCGCGCCGAGAGGCCCGAATCAATCGCGTCAACCGCTTCGTATGCTTCTTCAATCATATTCCGCCGGAGAGATTCATGCGTCTGCGCACGATCCCATGGGCATCCGTCCGGTGCAAGAAGTCTTCTTAGTATTGAAAGTAAGTCTTCAATTGTATAAGACGTTTCCCCCTGCATGCTTATATCAAATTCCGTCATTTTCTTATATCTCCTTATAAAAGTCTTATTTGAAAACGATCAAAATGAACATCTTCCGTATACTGGTCGCTGAAGAAAATCGTCTGGCGGAATGCCGCAAATTCATGCGTGTTTTTTGAGAGCCACAATGGTATAGGCACGTCAATTGTATGACACAAATCCACCAGTGCTTTTTCAAGTTCCTGCACGAAAGAAAGCTCCGGGTCGTTTCGCGTCACGACAATCTCCCGGATCATCAGATTTCCCTTAAAAAGCTTGCCTTCCAATCTCATTTTTTACTCCTCCAAAGGGTTAGCCGCAATTCTGCCAACCCTCCTTAACACTTTATTCACTAGAATAGCACTCGTTGGAAACAATTGGCTGTTAATATGAAATTGTCTCCGATAAAGAGACACTCCTTACTTCATAACACCCTCCTTACAGATGCCGACGCCCCCCGTCGGTATCTTTTTTTTGCTGAAGATGACATGGTTATTATACTGCATCTGACCGATTTTCTATGATATACTTTTAATCCTAAACACAAATATTTGATCTGTTCAATTTGCAGCGACTGGAGAAATACGTGGACTACGACTCGCAATTTATGGACAAAGAACGCGAAGATCCCCTTGTGACGCTTCAGCAGCGATATCCGATCCGATATCGCAATCCGCAACGTGTACCCGTTCAGCTCCTTATAACCGGCAACAAGCTGCACATTCGATTTTTTGTGCGGTACAGTAAAAGTTTGCTGGAGAATTTTCCGGGTACCAATGTAACATATGCAGATATCGCCGAATCCGGCATCCGGAAAAACTGGGGTGGTCTGTACTATTTCCCATGGCTCGCGGATGACGGATTTGAGAGGGCTCATGCAAAGGCCAATGTCCGTATACTTGATAATAATGAAGATCCTTCCGAGGAGGAGATTTCACCTTTACAGCCGTCGGTTCGTGTTAATGTTGAATTTGTAAGATTTGGCAGCAGTGCTGCTGCCTCAGGTTTTCCGAAACAACACTTTTATCGGGTTAAACTTACAAGCGGTTCCATTTTCCCTGCCCATGTCATCAGCCCGCTATGGCGATGGTACTGGGGATTTTTCCGCACATTGCAGTTTGAATCACTTCATCTGAACTGGAGTAGAAATCACCCGGGTATAATAACCCTCCAAAAGGAACAGGACAGGTATTCCTTCCAGCAGATTACAGCCCACGAGACAGGGCATCTTTTAGGTCTTGGTGATGCATATGGTGCAAGTTACCGGTTTTTCTATGAGGCGCCCGGGACAGGCAGCTATATGATGTGCCACAACCGAAAAGTCCGGTCGGCTGAGTTGGAGATGGTTTTCCATTCCCACATGACAAATCACATGCAATATTTCCCGAGAAAATTCCAGTACGAAACCTTTATCAGCGGTCTCAGGCGGGAATACCAGCTGCAGTTCCAATCGCTGGCAAAGAATTCCAGAAACCGTCACTGAAAATTGATTGGCCGTCTTCCTGATATCTCTTTGTGTAAACTGTATATTTTTGACACCATTCTTCATCATAATGTCACATTTCCATACACAGACGAGTATGCCTATTGTTAATTTTGTCAACTATTTCGACAAGAGACTACCGGATGTTATTGTATGACCTGGTAATTCGATGTAAAATAACTAAAGGTATTCTAATTTTTTACTGTTACTGCTTTGTGATGATAATATTAATCATATTGCAGCACCGATGAGGAGGTTTGTTATGAAGAAATGTCCCGATTGCGGCATGGTCATTGCCAATCAGGCCATCCGTTGCCCAAAATGCAAGTATGATTTTACAGATGGACAGGGTCAGGGGGCCGCTGCCGCTGCTGCAAACGCAACTAAGGTGGTAACAGGTATTACACCGATGGTTCTCGTTACACGCGAAAATGTTGACGAGATTTATGCTGAACTCAAGTCAAAAATGATAAAACGAAAGACTGAGTTTGATCATTTTATTGAT
>Ga0209429_10001974_pt1 | contig 12342 bp, 9 predicted proteins | sample BarGraNGADG00212_3_FD_184493 | JGI IMG/M metagenome (GOLD analysis project Ga0209429, IMG submission 184493) | Arctic peat soil microbial communities from Barrow, Alaska - Barrow Graham LP Ref core NGADG0004-212 (SPAdes) (version 2) | ecosystem: Environmental > Terrestrial > Soil > Wetlands >... | reverse complement strand
TTTGTGCTCAATGCCTGGCCTACCTCCTTTGCTTAGTTGAGCCAACCACAATCCCAGGCCGTTTCGTACATGGCGACGATATTGGCAGTGGGAATCTCTGGCAGAAGATGCTGGGTGGTGCTCCCTTAGAACAGCCCGGTGATAGTGACTTCGCTCGGCGTAGGCCGCCGCGGCCGCAAGGACGTCAGCTTGCCCAGCCAGGCATCCACCATCGCCTGCCACATGCGCTGGCCGGCCTCGCGGCCCGCCTCGCGCGCTCGGCTCCCCGGCGCATCGGTAAACCAGGGCGCGCCCGGCCCCAGGCGTTCCATCGCCACCAGTTCCGGATGGGCGCCCAGCATCAACGCGGTTTCGAAGAACCCCGCATGGTCGGCCATCTGCACGCCCTGCACGGCCGCTTCTGGCAACACGGACGGCCAGACCTGAATGCGCTCGAAGACCCGGTCGCCGCTGGCAAGCGGTGCCTTGCCCCACCAGGCGTCGCCGCGCTGCGCCCGAGTGCGCTCGAAAGTCACCTCGGCCGCGGCCTGCCGAATGCTCAGCGCCTCCGGCCCATCCATCTGCTGATGGTGCACGCAGACGATGATCCAACGGAAGCCGATATCCCAGAAGCTGGCGAGCACATCCTTCACATGCCGTCCGAAACGTTCGGTGGAGACATCAAGCGTCCCCTCGTCCGGCCCGGTGACTGCATAGCCGGTGGGACCGTAGGCAAAGGCTGGAGCGACGACGCAGTCCGCCCGCCCGGCTACCTGCCGCACAAGCTCTTCGACGATTAACGTGTCGACTCCGAGCGGCAGGTGCGGCCCGTGATACTCGACACAGCCGGCCGGAACGAGCAGCGGCCAACCCTCGGCCAGTGCACGCTGCAGTTCATGGGGCAGGAGATGCGCGAGTTCCATCTTACTTCACATCCGGTAGATCGTACTCAGCCAGTTGCAGCGGGTACCGGCCGTACTGCCGCACCAGGTTAACTACATACTCATAGTTCTGACCGGTGACATTGCTCGGGACGGAGTGATCGGACTGGAAGATCATCCCGCCTCCCTTGGCCGCGTTGAGCTTGGTCAACACCTCAGCCCGTATCTCGTCCTGCGTGCCCTGTGCCCAGGTGATGACGCTCATGTTGCCGCAGAACCCGATCTGGTGGCCATACTGGCGGCGCAGTTCAACCACATCTAGCCCGGCCTTCGATTCAAGCGGATTATAGGCGTCGATGCCTAAGCCAATGAAGTCCTCGAATACGCGCTTGACGTTGCCACAGCCATGGTAGATCACCGGCAGATTGTGACTGTGCGCTTCGTCAACCAGCGCTTGCAGGCCCGGCTTGTACCACTTGCGCCAGTAGCGCGGCGAGAAGAACAGATCTTTCTTGTAGGCGATGTCGCCCCAGATCACGATGCCGTCGAGCAGTCCGTCCGCGGCCTTGATCTGCGCCTTGAGCACCTCGAGGGCAAACTCGTTGGCCCGCACAATGAAGCGGCCCATTTCCTCCGGGTAGAGCCCAATCCACAGCAAGAAGTTCTCGGGGCCTATGATGCGCTGCATGTACTCGTTGGCTTCACAGACGCTGCCATAGACCGGGAAGTCACGGTGCAGGGTCTTGACCGTGTCTACCCAGGGTGGGCTGTTGCGGGCAAAGCCATCCCCGACGCCCGCAATCTGGTTGTCCCCGGCGGAGAAGTAGCGCGCCGGGTTCCACGGGTCCTCAAACTGAAAGGCGGCCACCTTCTCGATCCTGTCCGTGTCGAAGCTCAGCCATTCAGGCATCGGGTCGGCGAACTTCTTGCGAATGATCGCCTCAAAGCCGGTGCGCACCACGACCTCTTCCTCGTTTTCCTTCAGCACCTCAAACTGCTTGACGTGCGGGTCCATATTGGGCGTGGTAACTTGCCAATCCAGATCGTAGTGACGGTAGGGATCGCAATCAGCCGGGAGGCCCAGGTCGAGGCGCCAGCGTTCGAGGAAGCTGCCCCAGAAGAAATCGCTGATCGGCACCCGGTCCGCTTCCTGGTGGTGGAGCGTTTTGTTGATCCTGTCCAGCTTCGCCAGGCAGTTCGCAGTTCTTTCTAGCATGATTCCCTCACTAATAAATGAATTCCTTCGCAATGTCCACGTAGGTCTTGAGATTGGCCGGATCGCCCTCAAAGAAATGATCCGAGGCCGCCATTATATACCCACCGTACTGCCCGACCTGCTCCCAGATGCGCTGGATTTGGGCCCGAATGTTCTCGGGCGTACCGTTCTCGAAGCCGTCCTTCTGGTTGAAGCCGCCGATGAGGGCCAGCTTGCCGCCGAGTGTCTGCCTGATCTTCACCAGGTCGGCGTCGCCGCCCATGCCCCTGGGTGTCAGGGTCTCCGAGGCGTCGGCCCCAGTCTGCGGGATCAGCTCCAGCTGCTTCATCATTTTGCCGCAGGTATGGTACACCACCTTAATGCCAATCTCGTGCAGCGCCTGCGTGGTCTGGCAGTCGTAAGGGACGCAGTATGCGGAGAAGATCGCGGGCGATACAACCGACATCGAACCGTCGCCGCCGCCGTTTTCCAGCATGTCGATGCGCGCGCCGCGCAGACTCTCGATGAACCTGAGCTTGTAATCCAGGATGATATCCAGGAATTCGTGCACCCAGGCCGGATCGTCGTAGGTGGCCATGATCAGCTTCTGAGTGCCAACGTAGTTGCAGGCGTCCTGCCAGCAACCGCCCTGGTGGTTGAAAATGCCTGCCCGCAAGATGCCCATGTCGCTCATCTGCTCAAAAGCCTGGTTGATGGCCTTGATATCCGGCCTGGGCAGCGGCATGTACCTGCGGATCCATTGGATCTGCTCTTTCTGCTTGATCGGGTACTCTGTCACCCAGGCCATCTGAGCGTTCTTCTCCATCGTCTTGGTCAGAAAGCCCTCGGGGGTCTGGATGGTGAACTTGTACACCGTGGAGACCCGATCCGACTTCGTGATCTGGCAATCCACTTTCCACTGCGGCCCGGGGACCACATCGCCGGTGAAGTACATCGCCTCAACGGGAGGATTATCGAGCCAGGCAAAAAAGAAAATCTGGGCATCCATGTCCAGACGCCGGTAGATCTCAAACTGGTCCGCGCCGCCCATGTATTTGTTCGCCCAGTAGTCCATCCAGCCGTGGATCGTCGCCGGCAAGCGATCCGGCTTGCCGCCGGCCAGCGCCGTCAACAGTCGTTCGCGATGGTTCATGTCTTCACCTCGATCACTGCGCGGCGCGGCTGCCGGTCGTGCGCGCGATGTGTTCTCCCATGGCCCTGGCCTCATCCGGAGCCAGGTAGGCCACTTCCATATCGAAGCGCACCGTCGAGTTGCCCGGCAGAGTTCGCAGGTTGCTCTTCGCCTTTTCGGCATGGTAGCCCTCAGGCTCGGCGGTGGCGGGCAAGCACATGCCAAGCGCCTGCTGATCGGGCGTGCGGCTGATCCAACGCACGCCGTGATTCAACTGCTCCGGCCGGTGACTGATCAGGTCGGCTGAACCGTCAGGATGCACCTGCATCGTATGCGCCCAGCCCTGCCCGTCGGCCAGGTAGTCGATGAAGAACACGACCTCCGGGTCAAACGCGAGGCCGGGCTCCAGAACGTTGTGGCGCTCGGGGTGCTCGGCCAACTCTTGGAGAAACTCTCCGAAGCCCGCTGGCGGATGGATGTGGCTGGGGATGCTCTTGCGCACACGGACATGCTCGGGCGTACATTCTGCGCTATACACGAGGCGCCCGTTGTCGACCGGCCGGAAATTGATGTGGGCCAGGTACATCAGGTCCATGCCCGTGCGCTTGCGGTTCTCGATGGTGATCGACACAAGAACGCGCGTCGAGCGGGAATACAGGCGGACTTCTGGGCGGGCGACGTAGTGGAAGCTGAAGGCAACTATATACTCGTACTCGCCGCTCAGGGCCAGGTATACGCCGCGCTCGTCCTCACCGGTGGTTAGCCAGGCCCGCTGGTAGGGTGCGTTCGGCAGCTCGCCATGCAGGGGATGGGTGTCGCCGTCTGCAGGCACCGGCACGCCCATCACCGTGGCGCCGCAATGGATCAAGAACCCACCGTAGGTCTCAAGGTAAGTCTGGGTGGGGTTCGGCTGGGCGAACATCGACAACATGCCCTGCTGCCGTCCACAAAACTGCATGGACCAGATCTGTTGTCCCTGGAACGGCAGCAGCACCAGTTCGCCCTGCTCGTTCTTGAGGCGCAAGCCGCAGACGCCGCTGTCAAAGCGGAAGGCCGACGCGGAAAGGGAACCGTGCTCTACCAGCACGCGTTCGCGCTCGCCGAAGAACTGCTGCGCAAGGTGAATGACTGTTTCTCCGGACATTTCCGCTCCTTGCTGATGGGCTAAAGATACCGCGAACCTATTGACGTGCCGCGGCACGAACCTATTCACGCGCCGCCGCACAGAATGCCCGGAACACTTCGTCGGGCGTCTCGGCGGGCACTTCACAACCGGCGCTGAGCATGTAGCGCGTGCCCGCGGCGCTCGCGATACACGCGCGCGCCCGCGCTGCACATTGCTCTGGCGTGGCCTGCATTATGTCAACCACGGGATTCAGGTTCCCCTTGAAGCACTTGTTGTGCGCCGCATAAACAGCCTGCGCCCGCTCTAATGGGACCAGGTGGTCGACATTGAACAGGTCCGCCCCGCTGGCGGCCATGGGCTCCAGCAGATGATTGGTGTTGCCGCAAATATGGAGCTTCACCAACCCGCCGGCCTCGTGAACGGCGCGGCACACCTGCTGTTCGTAAGGCAGCACGAACTCGACATAGCTAGCGCGGGAGATCAAGGATGCCGCCGCGTCGCCTGCTCCGACCATGTCCGCACCGGCTTCGGTCTGCGCCACTGCGAACTGGATCACCAGGTCGGTGAGGAAGGTCAGGATACGGTGGGCGGTGAAGGGCTCGTCCCTCAGCAACAGCATGAAGCTGGAAACGCCGCAGATGGAGCATGCCTCGGCAAAAGGCATGTCCACCCAGCCCAGTACCGCCACCCGTCCGCCGACGGCATGCGCCAGTGCGCGCACCGCCGACAGCCGGTCTCCCATCCGTCCTTTTGTCGGGTCTGGGTGCCCCATCGACGATAGATCGGCGCCGGAAGTGATCAAAGGCCCGGCCAGGTAGGGCGGCTTGTTCTCGGGATAGACCATAGCGCCGCCGAGGTCCGCCGCGAGACGGAAGGCATCGGAGCAAGCGGTGATCGCGTCCAGGGCATAACGCTCCTGGGCGGCCAACTGCGCCTCGGCCAGCGCCTTCCCGTCTGTCGCAAACTGTCGATAGATCAGACCGGCGCGATCCGCGGCCAGGAACATGAGCAGCGGGAAGACGGGTACGTGGTCGACCGGCTGCCCGTTCAATGTGGCCATGAAGCGCTCACGCGGTTGCATCATGACCCTGACCCTCCAAACTTGTGTATGGCGCGCGCCATGGCAACGAAATTGGCGGGCGGGATATCGTCGCCGTCGCCGATGCCGGCGGCCGAACTCAGAATATAGCCACCGTCGGCCGCCAGCTTCAGGCACAGCGCGCGCACCGCCTCCTCGACCTCGGCCGGGCTGCCCCGCCTCAGCAAATCGCCGGCGATGTCTCCAACCAGGGACAGCCGGTCTCCCCACTGCTGCTTGATCGCGATAATGTCGTTGAGCTGCGGCTCCAGGGGATGGATCGCCGCCACGCCAAGGTCGACCAGAATCGGCAGCAGGTCGTCGAGCTTGCCTGGGCTGCGCATGATAACCGGTTTGCCATGCTCGCGGGCCGGGGAGATCAAGCGCTGCATGCGCTCACAAAACACCCGGTCGAAGACCTCACTGGGCAACAACAGTCCACGGGCGTCCGCCAGGGTGTCGCTGATCAGGACAAAGGCCAGGTCCTCGGCAAAACGGTCGCAGACCGAGCGCAATAGCCTTGCCTGTTGCACCAGCCAACTGTCCAACGCCTCCTCGAGGCGGAGCATTTCGCCGGGTGGCAGGCGTTGTGGCCAGTCACGCCCCAGCGAGAACAAAGCGGGGCCAAGAAAGGAACCAAATGCCGCCCCCACGCCGACGCCCGTGCCGTGGGCCGCTCGCAAATAGAGTTCCAGGGCGCTCAGGCGATCGGTGAGAGATGCGGAAAGATCCTGAAAATCGCAGACCACTGCGTCTATGCCGAGCCGGCGGGCGAACTCAACCTGGTCTTCGGCAGTTGCCGTGTAGGGCCCGGCCCAGCCATTCGCCGGGTCATGCTTGAGCTCCCGTTCCAGCGCATACTCGTAGATGGCCTTGCCGCCCATCTGCAACTCGACGTGTGGCACCCGGTCAGGCACTCCATGCTGCAGCACGGTCAGGACACGTTTCACGTTGGAGCGCTCAAAGCCGCCCGGTCCGTTCAGGTCGGCCTGGCGGTTGAGGGCCGCGATCTGGCGAACTTCCTCAGGATCCAACGGCTTGACCAAGATTGTTTCGGTGGAAACACCACGCGCGAGCGGCAGGCTGAGCGCCGCCTCACCGGTCTCGTGCAGGTGCCGCCCGCATGAGTGGCGCAGGACCAGCCGGGTGGGCAGGACAACATGGCGGGCCGGCGAGGTGTCGCCGTTCAGGCGGCTCAGAAGAAGTTGGGCCGCATGGGTGCCCATTTCGTAGGCCGGCTGCGCCACGACGGTGAGGAAGGGAAACAGCCGCGACGCCTCCGGCAAGTCGTCGAACGACACCAGGGCCAGGTCTTGCGGCACCCGCAGCCCACGCTTCTCCAAAGCATCCAACACGCCGAGCGCGATCAGGTTGTTTGCGGCAAAGATAGCCGTGAGAGCACCGCCTCGCGCCGCGCCACCCTCCCTGGGACCACTCTCATCTAACAACTGGTAGGTCAGGTGTTCGCCTGAGGCCGCGCGGAACTCGCCACGCTTGAGCAGGCGGGGGTCGAAAGGAATGCCGGCCTCCGCCAACGCCATTCTATAGCCGGCCACCCGGTCGTCGGCAGTCGAGGCGTGTGACGGCCCGGTGATGATCGCGATGCGCCGGTGCCCGACCTTGATCAGGTGGCGGATCAAGGCACGCGCGCCCGAAATGGAGTCGCCCCAAACGGAGTCCACTTCCCAACCCTCGATCCGGCGATCCATGATAACCGTCGGCACGCTGCGCTGGCGCAATTCGCTGAGATGGGCTGCATCGTCATCGCAAGGCGCGATGATCACGCCGTCAACGCGCCGGCTCGCGATCACCTGCATATAGATCTGTTGTTTGGCCGGGTCTTCGTCGGTATTGCAGAGGAAAACGGAGTAGCCAACGCTATGAGCTGCGTCTTCGACACCGCGTGCGATGGTCGTCCAGAAGGCGTTCGTGACATCGGGGAGCACCAGGGCCAACGAGTGAGTGCGCTTCGAACGGAGGCTGCGTGCAACGACATTCGGGACATAGCCGAGGTCGGCGATAGCGCGCTCGACGCGCTCGCGCGTCAACGAGTTCACGTTCCGCTCGCGGTTGAGGACTCGCGAAACAGTGACCGTTGACACCCCCGCCCGTCGCGCAACATCGCTAATCGTCGGCAAACATTACCTCAGCCCGACTGACAACGATATCATGGAATCGTTTTCAGCGCGAGTATATGCGATTCCCGGCGAGTTGTCAAACGGCACGATATGCCGAACCGCCGAACCCGCAAGCGGACAAGCGGGCAAGCCCGGAGCCATGACGCCCGGCCTTATGCCGGTACGAAGTCGCGCAGCACGGCCTCGAAGCGCTCCAGCTCCGCCCGGTTTTCTGCCTGAAACTTGAGCTCGAGCCGGTCGCCACCGCTAAGGCCGATAGAGCACACCAGGAAACCGCCGGCGCCTGATGCGCTCGAGACCGACGCTATGCGGTCGAGCGCCGCGCAGGGTGATCCAGGACTTCAGCAGGATCGTGCCGATCTCAAGATGGGTAATGCCGGCCAACGCGTAGCACGTCGAGTCGACGCGGCTCCCGGTCTTTCCCAAGACTATAGATGGTGTCGCGGTGGATCGAGATCAACTGCGGGTTCAGTCGATTGAGAAAGCCTTCGCGCGACGGGGCGAGAACGGTATAGGGGAAGGGTTGCACCACGCCAGGAAACAGGGCTGAGAAGGGATCCCGAGAGACAGCGGGGAGCTGCTCGTAGGATTCCACAACACGCGCCCAGGAAAGCCTGGTCTGCTCGCCGGCCGTGAGCACCGGCCACGAAAGCCATTCCGGGGCGGTGAGGCGAGCCCACGCCGAGCGCGATTTGCCAACCCAATCAGCCGTCGCAATGGGGGAGTATGCATGGTGCACCTCCATAGCTGCGAGGGAAGCCCGGCTGCGGGTAAAATCAGGTTTTGGAGGGCGCGCGCGGCTCCCTCCACCTTGCCGTTCAGGCCGAACCGGGCCGCAACTGCACCTTCAAAGTCTGGCCGGCCGCGAACTGCGCGAAGGCCGCCGGGAACTGAGCCAGGGGCACGCTGTGGCTGATCAGCGGGTTGACGTCGACCACGCCATTGGCCAGCCAGGCAATGGCCGGCTGAAAAGTGTAACACAGAGCGAAACTGCCGATGAGTGTCCAGTCGTGTTGGAACAGGTCATACGGGCTGAAGCGAATGGTCGCATTCTTGGGCACAACCCCAAATTGCAGGAACTGGCCGCGCGGTTTCAAGTACTGGAACTCCGTCTCGATGACCGCTGGCACACCCGTCGCGTCCACGACGATCGCGTAGCCATAGGGCGCCCGCGCGCGCAGGGTCGCGTCCAGGTCGGGTCCGGGGCTGATCGCCGCCGTAGCGCCCAGTTGGCGGGCCAGCGCCAGGCGCTCCGCCTGCTTCTCGACGATGACGACCTGTGAGGCCCCGCTGTGTCGCAGCGCCTGCACCAGGATCAAGCCCATCGGCCCCGCCCCGAAGATCAGCACCTCGTCACCTGGCCAGACACGCAAGCGCTTCAACGCATGGACCACGCACGACACCGGTTCGATGAACGCCGCCTGCGCATCGCTGAGGCATTCGGGCAGCTTATAGGCCGCGCGCGCCGGAGCGGCGACATACTCGGCAAAGCTCCCCGGCCGCGTGATGCCCACGCCCTGCCAGTTCAGGCAATGGTTAGACTGCTCGTTGCGGCAAAAGTAGCAGTGGCCGCAGTAGAGGTTGGGGTCCACTGCCACCCGCTCGCCCAGCTTGAAATCCGTGACATCCTTGCCTACTTCCACGATCACGCCGCCAAACTCGTGACCGGGGATGACCGGGAAATCCGACATGTACTCGTTGCGAAATATGTGTAGATCCGTGCCGCATATGCCGGTCGCGGCCACGCGCACCACGACTTCATCCGGCGCGCAGATCGGGTCCGGAACGCGTTGTACGGCCAGCACTTCGGCTTTTGGAAAGACAACAGCTTGCATATCCTACCTCCATCTCATCACTCGCCAACCGGCGCCTGGCATCTTAAGCCTCTAGTAAGCGCGTGAACCGGGCGTAAGCATCCCGCCAGGCAGGCGCATTCTGTGGCTCGTAGGTCTCCCGCCGTGCTGAGGCGCCCACTGCCCGGCGGCCCGCAGCCACGTCCGGCAGGTAACCGATGGCAATCGCCTGGACCATCAGATTGCCCATCGCAGTCGCTTCGACCGGTCCCGCCAGGACCGGCAGCTCGCAAGCATCGGCCGTGAACTGGCAGAGCAGGCGGTTCTGGCAGCCGCCGCCCACAATCCGAACCACGTTAGGCTGGCGGCCGGCCAGCGTCGCTACCGAGCTGATCACCCAGCGCGACTTAAGGGCCACGCTCTCCAGGCAACAGCGCACCACTGCGCCCACGCTATCGGGCTCAGGCTGGCCGACGCGCCGGCAGTAGGCACGGATCGTCGCCGGCATATCGCTGGGAGCCATGAAATCCGGGGCATCCGGATCGATCAGGCTATGGAAGGGCTCGGCCTGGGCCGCCCGGGCCAGCAACTGATCCCAGCTGAGGTCGTGACCCTCGCGCTGCCACTGGCGCCGGCTCTCCTGTAGCAGCCACAGACCGGTCACGTTTTTCAGGAGGCGAATCGTGTTGGCAACGCCGCCTTCGTTGGTGAAGTTCAGCGCCAGGGCCTGGTCGTTGATGATGGGCTCGGGCACTTCCATACCGATCAGACTCCAGGTGCCGCTGCTGATGTAGGCGCTGTCGGCGTCAAGGTCCGGGATCGCGGCCACCGCACTGGCAGTATCGTGACTGCCCACTGCAATGACGGGCACGGTTGCATGCAGACACGCCTCGTCCACAACTTCTGCGCGCGTGGGTCCGAGGATCGTGCCAGGGGATACGATCTCGGGGAGCAGGCGCTCTGAGATGCCGAGCCGGTCGAGCAGAGCCGCGGCCCAGCAGCGTGTGCGAGCGTCGAGCATCTGGCTGGTGCTGGCAATGGTGTACTCCGCCACCTTGCGGCCGGTGAGCCAGTAATGGAAGAGGTCCGGCATCATGAGCATGTCCTCCGCCGCCGCCAACTGCGGTTCGGCAGTTTCGAGCATGCTGAAGAGCTGAAAGAGGGTGTTGAACTGGATGAACTGGATGCCGGTCTGCTCGAAGATTTCGCGGCGGGGGACTCGCCGGAAAGCCCGCTCGAGCACCCCGTTAGTGCGCGAGTCGCGGTAATGATAAGGGTTCCCGAGCAACCGCCCGGCGCCGTCCAGCAGGCCGAGATCCACACCCCAGGTATCGAGGCCGATGCCCGCCAGATGACCGTCAACGCGGGTTCCATAGCGCGCCAGGCCTGCCTGGATCTCGCCCCATAGTCGCAGGACGTCCCAGTGCAGGTGCCCCAGCACGGCTACCGGCCCATTAGGAAAGCGGTGCACCTCTTGCAGATCGAAAGCGTTGCCATCCCAACGTCCCAGCAAGACGCGCCCGCCCGAGGCGCCCAGGTCTACTGCGAGAAAGTCGGCCAACTCTGCCATAGCGTTACCCCTCCTTGTGCCAGTGAAGGGTAAGATAGCGCAAAAAGCCCTCATGTGCAAGAGCGGGCTAAGTATGGTATAAGTTCATCCACCTGACTGAAGGAGCGATCATGAAACCCCAATTGCCCGTGTACATCGGCAGCGATGCCATCCCCGAACTCATACGTTACTGCCGCGCGCAGAAATTCGACCGCTTTACCCTGGTAGCGGACGAAAACACTTACGCGGCCCTCGGCCAGCGTCTCGAAAACGCGCTGACCCAAGGCGGTTTCGCGGTTAAGACCATCGTCCTGACCGGCCGTGAAGTGATCCCGGACGAGCACTACGTCGTACAAGTATTACTGGAGGCGCCCATTGACGGGCGGCCATATCTGGCGGTCGGCTCCGGCACGCTGACCGATATCGTGCGCTTCGCCAGCCACCGGACCCGCACCGGCTTTATCTCCGTCCCGACCGCCGCGTCCGTCGATGGCTTCACATCCATCGGCGCGCCGATGGTCATCGGCCGCTGGAAACAGACCGTCCAGACCCAGCCGCCTCTCGCCGTGTTCGCCGACGAGATGACCCTGCGCGCGGCCCCGCGCTTGATGATCGCGTCGGGCTTCGGCGATATGATGGGCAAATACACCTCACTGGCCGATTGGGAACTGGGCGCCATCCTCTGGGATGAGCCTTATGACGAGGCGATCGATCAGCGGGCCCGGCGCGCGCTCAACCGGTGCATGGTCAACGCCGAGCAGATCAGGCGCGCCGGAGAAGCGGGCATCTGCAGCCAGATGGAAGGACTGATCGAAACCGGGTTGTGCATGGTGGAGGCCGGCAATTCGCGCCCGGCCGGCGGCTCTGAGCACCACCTGTCACACTACTGGGAGATGACGCTGCTGAAGGAAGGCCGCCCGGCGATCCTGCATGGCGCCAAGGTCGGGGTAGCGACCACCCTGGTCGCGCGCCGTTATGAGAAGATCAGGCACATGACCCGGGATGAGGTCAGCGTCCGGCTGGCAGCTACCCCGCTGCCGGACCGCGAACGCGAGATCGCGCTCCTTCAGAACGTCTTCGGCGCGGTGGCAGGCCAGTCGATTCTGGAGCAAGCGCCGTTCCTCGACATGACGGCCGAGAGCTTCGGGCAGTTAAAGGCAAAGATCGTGGAGCGCTGGCAGGATATCCAGGCCATCGCCGCAACCGTCCCTGCGCCGGCCGACCTGGTGGAATTACTGCGCACGGTGGGCGGACCGGCCGATACCCGGGCGTTAGGGTTGAATGAGAACGAAGTGGCCATGGCCGAGAAGTACGCCCACTACCTGCGCAATCGCTTCACGGTGATGAAACTGGCGTACATCCTGGGCCTCTGACGGCCGGTTTCGCAAGAAAAAGAGAGGACGCAGAGCAACCCTGGATTGTTCTACATCCTCTCTTTTTCCGCCCTGCAAACAAATCAGTTGGCGGGCGG
>Ga0209429_10001973_pt1 | contig 12343 bp, 9 predicted proteins | sample BarGraNGADG00212_3_FD_184493 | JGI IMG/M metagenome (GOLD analysis project Ga0209429, IMG submission 184493) | Arctic peat soil microbial communities from Barrow, Alaska - Barrow Graham LP Ref core NGADG0004-212 (SPAdes) (version 2) | ecosystem: Environmental > Terrestrial > Soil > Wetlands >... | reverse complement strand
CCGTCCTGGCGATCACGCCGAGGCTTACGTAATCGGTGATCCGGGTCCCCTGGGGAAGCTCCGCCGTCGTGCGCGCCATCGCCGATCCTCCTGTTCTGGTTTCGAGCAGGATACCACGGGATGACGGTTAAGTGAACAGTATTGGCCCTAAAGGCTATGGGCAAGCCGCGTTCGGGACCGTGGACCGCTTCCCCTGTCGCGCGCTCATGAGCGCGCGACAATGTTTGCACCAAGGGGTGTCCCCAGGGCGTGTCCACGGGCGGCCAGTTCGACAACCACTCGATGTGCGGGGGATGTGTGCGCATCCAGGAATCCTTGTGCGCAACAGCCGCCACGCTTCGCTCGAGTTCACGCTTGACATTGTCAGCGGGTTCATCAGGTGAATACCAGAGAAGGCCCTCAATCAACGCATGATCAGCGAAATACGTGGGACTGGGGACGCCGGCGTCGGCATGAAACACACTCGGCAGGATTGAGAAGAAGCCGGGCTCGAACGCTGGGTGGCGTTTGTTGATCGCCCACTTGTCCTCCAATTCTTGCAGGGTCTGCACGACGACGAGGCCCTTCTCCACCGCATTCACCCCAAGCTCGTTTCCCACTCCGGTTCGCCTGCGCGCCGCTGAGCGATTGCCGGCATGAGTACTCAGACCGGAAACGAGAATGCGGAAGACCAAGTTCCCCGCAGAGATGGGGGAGATAGATAGGGGTCTTGGGACGGAACTCGGTTCCAAGACGATGGCGCCGTCAGCCGTCCACCCGTTCTCAAGACAAGCCGTCGTGCCAATCGCGTGCTGCATCGTCTCCTCCCCGACCACGACCTGCACCACGACGGTTCCGGCAAGCCGAACGCCCGCATCGCGCACGGCACGCAACCCGAGCCACGCGGCAACCAAGCCTCCCTTCATGTCGGTCGTTCCGAGGCCATACATGAACCCGTCGTGCAGCTCTGGCGACCACGGATCGCCCGCTTTCCAGGCCTCGGGTGACACGGCTGGCACCGTGTCGGCGTGCCCATTGAGGATCAGCGAGCGACCGTGGCCAGTTCCCTCAAGGGTAGCGATGAGGTTCTTCCGAGACGGATCGGGCGCGACCCAATCGATCGCGAGGGATGCCTCGCTCAGATATCGGGCCAGGACCTCATTGACCTGCGTCTCACCGCCCAGGACATCCTCTCGGCACACGCCCGGAAAGCAAGGGTTCGTGCTGTTCACCCGGACCATTTCCGCAAGGAGTGCGACGGCCTCTCCGCAACGTGCATCCACGCACTCGAGCACGCGGTTCTGGTCGCCTGCGGCGCCCGTCACGACATGCCCCTTGCTAGGGCCGGTTGTGCGAGCCGCGATAGCCGCCGGACCACGCTAGCCTCGACAACGGGGCAGTGCCTGCAACTCAGCCAGGCTCAAGTACTGCTCGGCCCGATCTGCGGAAGCTCCGCGCCATAGACGCGATAGGCAGCGTCGGCAGATACTCGGCCGCTTCGCACATCGGCAAGAACGGCCTCCGAGTCTCGCTGTCCCGGAGCGCCGCATCCACCGCCGCCGCCGGCTCGCAGGCTGACACTATCGCCTGGTTGGAGCACGAGCGCTCCCTTGCCGGGAAGCAGCACATCATCTACTCCGTCGCGGACCAAGGCGAGCACAGCCGGGCTGCCTGGCAGGCCACCGTCGAGTCCCGGAGGTGCAAACTCAGGGGTCCACTGCTCGGCCTGAGCGAGGCAGGATAGGGGCTGATCTGAGATGTTGCGATAGTCGGCACGAATGCCGAGACCGCCTCGATATCGGCCCGCTCCTCCGTTGTCGCTTTGTAGTTCGTAGCGCTCGACCCGTAGCGGGTAGGTAGACTCGACCGTCTCTGCCGGGATGATCGCACAATTGGCCATGTGTACATCCAGAGCATCGGCACCGTCATGCGCCCTTGTTGCTCCCGCACCACCCGCAACTTGGGCCAGGAACACGACGCCGTCTCCGGTCTTCGGTGAGTAGCATTCACAGATGAAGACCGGCCAGCCGACGAACCAGCCTGCGGATGTGCGTTCTGGCGCTACATCCGTGAGTGCCCGCGTCAGAACGTCGGCCAGTCGTTGGGAGGCGAGATGACGATCGCCAACTGCAGCGGGAAAGAGCGGGTTGACCACGGTGCCTTCGGACGCCCGGATTTCGACTGGCTCGATCGAGCCCTCATTGAAGGGGATGTCGTCAGGCAATAAGCACTTCACTGCATAGTGAACGGCTGAGCGGGTCGTCGCAGTCGGGATGTTCATCCCACCGTCCATCTGCGCGTCCGTGCCTTCGAAATCGAAAAGCATTCGATCACCCGCCACCGTCACTGTCACTGCAATGCGAACGTGGTGATCTGGTCTTAACCCGTCGTCATCGAGATAGCCGTCGGCCGAGTACGTCCCGTCGGGAAGAAGTGAGATCTCCTGACGGGTGCGTTCCGCGCAGTACGAAATCAGATCGTCGATGGTGTCCCGCACCAGGTCTGCGCCATAGCGCTCCACCAAACGGGATAACCGGCGCTCGCCCGCGTGTGCCGCAGCCAGCTGAGCGCGCAAGTCGCCACGGTTCTGACGAGGGTGTCGGACGTTCGCTTCGATGATGTCGTAGACCGCCCGATTCGCCACGCCACGATCATGGAGCTTGATGGCCCGATACGTGACGCCCTCCTCGAAGACAGACCGATTGTCTGCCGAGCAAGTCCCTGGAACTCGACCGCCCCAGTCAGCGTGATGGGTAATGACACCGACAAAGCCGATCAACCGTTCCTCCCGGTCGAAAACGGGCACGAAGATGTTGATGTCGGACTTGTGCGCGGCACCGAGGTAGGGGTCATTTGTGAGGAACACATCGCCCGGGAAGATCTGCGCCTGCCACTTGTCGATACAGGCCCGCAGCGCGGGCCCCATAGACGCGAGCAGTGTCGGAATATCGACAGCAGTGGCCAGGAGCCGGCCACTTGCGTCGAACAAGGCACAGCTGTAGTCGCGCATGTCCTTGACCACAGTGCTGAGCGAGGTACGCCGAACCGCCGTCCCCATCTCCTCGGCGATGGTCTCCAATGCGTGGCGGATGACCTCTGTCGTGATCGGATCTGCTCGCCTCATGCCCGAGCCTCCGTCGCTTCCGTGAGGACCAAGTTGAGCGCTCCGTCCACTCGGACTGCCGCGCCCGGAGTGACAACCGTGGTCGCCTCTCGCTCTTCGATAATGGCCGGGCCGGCAAAATGGGCGCCCGCTCCGAGCGCCAGACGGTCGTAGACAGGCGTCTCGATCCAACCGGTCGTCTTGAAGTAGACAGGGCGAACACCCCTGGGCTCCGGCACCCAGTGCTCGACCGTCGCATACACCGCGCTTGATGTTGGCCGCGGCAGCTGCCCGTACGCCTCCAAGCCGACCGCAACGAGCTCAACGACCTCGGTCGGATCGCTGTGGCCAAACTCAAACTCGTGGAGCTCATGAAATCGCCGCACTGCTGCCGCCAACGCGGCATCATCGACCGACTCATCCCCAACGACTACCTCGACAGCGTTGTCCTGCCATGCGTATCGGAACCGTGCGAGACGTACGAACCGTGAGCGCAGGTCGCTGCCGCCACACGCCTGGAGACGCGGCTGTGCAGCTTGGATGAGTCTCTGATACAGCCCCTCGACAGCCGTCGCATCCATGTCGCCGATGAGCCGGTCGACCGTCTGCGAGAAGTCGTACTTGAGGTCAGACGAAGCGAGACCGACGGCGGAGAAAGCGCCTGGGCGCAGGGGCACAAGTACCGATCCGACGTCGACCAGCTGGCCGACGGTCAGGGCATGCATGGGGCCCGCCCCTCCGAACGCAACGAGCGTAAAGTCGCGCGGATCATAGCCGCGGTTCACGCTGACGACACGGACACCGCGCGCCATCACTGCATCTGCTACGTCGAGCACTCCCAGTGCCGCCTCCTCTAGGCCAAGCCCGAGGGGATCGGCCACATGCTTCGCTATCGCATTCTTGGCGGCGTCGGCGTTAAGCAGCATCTCACCCCCGAGGAAATGCAGCGGGTCGATGCGACCGAGCACGAGATGCGCGTCGGTAACAGTTGGCTCAACCCCACCCCGTCCATAGCACGCCGGTCCAGGCACCGCGCCCGAACTCATCGGGCCGACGCGGACCAGGCCGGCGGCATCGACTCTGGCAATCGAGCCGCCTCCTGAACCGATCGTGTGGATATCGAATTGGGGCACCCTCAGCGGGCGACCATCGAACAACGCTTCGTGCTCGATGCGAGGGCGCGCGTCGTCAATGAGGCAGATGTCCGTCGAGGTCCCACCCATGTCGAACGTGATCTGATTGCGGTAGGGCGAGGCCTCGGCGACGCGGGTCGCCGCAATAACTCCGGCAGCCGGACCGGACAGAACCATTCGATGGGCATTGTGCGCGGCCTCTTCGGCGGACATGACCCCGCCAGACGATTGCATGACGAACAGTGGACAGGTGACTCGTTCGCTGCGGAGCCCACGCTCCATGCCACGCATGTAGTTGGCAACGAGGGGTTGCAGGGCGGCGGCAATTGCGGTCGTGGACGCGCGCGGGTACTCCTTGATCTCCGGAGCAACGTCGGAGCTGATGGCAACGGCGACATCGGGAGCGACAGCCTGCAAAGCGGCTGCAAGTCGCCTCTCGTGCTCGGGGTTATAAAAGCTGAAGAGAAGGCAGATCGCGCAGGCCACAACTCCGGCCTGCGCGATCTTGCCGACCACTCGCGTGATCTCCTCCTCCCGCATCGGCCGAGCGACTCCTCCGACACGGTCAAGACGCTCATCGACCTCGAACACGAGCTCTCTCGGGACGATTGGCCGCGGCTTGACTTGCGTCAGATCGAACATCGACGAGCGCACTTGTGTGCCGATTTCCAGGACGTCCCGGAAGCCCTTGGTCACGATGAGTGCCGTCCGTGGGAGATTGAACTCAAGCAGCGCATTTGTCGCGACCGTCGATCCGTGGGCGAACAGCTCTAGCTCACCGGGATCGACTCCGTGGACATCGCGCAACCGTCGCAGTGCCGAGATGACCCCAAGCGACGGATCACTCGGCGTACTCGGCACCTTGTCCACAAGTGGACCCTGACCGCCGCCACGAAGCACGACAACGTCAGTGAAGGTGCCGCCGACATCAATTCCCAACAGTGCACTCATGTCAGGTCACTTTCCGTACAGATATGGCGTGATGTCCGGCGAGTCGACGTTGTCCGGCGTCACCGCAACGGAGTCGAGCAGGATCTCCTTCGATTCCGGCAGGGTGCCGTTCTGGAGGTAATCGACCATGTGTTGCACTGCCAACTGACCCATCGTGTAGACCTTCTGCACGATCAGGGCCGAGACCACGCCTTGCTTAAGAAGCTTCACCTCGTCGGGCGCGCCATCCATGCCGACGATCTTCACCTTGCCGGCCTTGCCGGCGTTTTGCACCGCGGTCGCCACGCCGATCGTGGCGTTCGTCCAGGAACCGAACATGCCGGCGAGATCCGGATTGCGCGCAAGCAGCGCGTCCGTGCTTGCCGCCGCCTGGGCGATCTCCCCCTTGTCGTACTGCTGGCCGATGTCAACAAGCCCCGGGTACTTCTTCAGTCCCGCCTTCCAGCCATTGAAACGATCATCGACGCTCTTGATACCCGGGATATAGCCCTCGTAGCCGACCTTGCCTTTGCCGCCGAGCAGCCCGTTCATGAGCTCGGCTGCCTTCAGCCCGTTGGAGGTGTTGTCGGACATGATAGACGTCAGTGCAATGGTCGGATCAGCCAGAGCGCTATCGACCATGATGATGGGAACGCCCGCGTTCTTGATGGCCTGGAACGGCACGACCATCGCTTTGGCATCGACCGCCGAGGCGATGAGGCCATCGGGCTTGCGTGCCATGACTGCCTGCAGTACCGACGTCTCCGACGGGACGTCGGGCGTCTGCGGTGCCTGGAAGGTCACCTTGACCCCGAGCTTCTTCGCCTCGTCTTGTGCCCCGCGATTGAGTGTGAGGTAGTAGGGATCGAACTGATCGTCTGTGACCAGCGTGATTTGGTAGACCTTCTTCGCCCCTGTGCTGGCTGAAGGCGAAGTGCTGGTGCTACTCGATCCGGAGCTGCCACAGGCCGCCGCAACGCTGATGAGCGCCGCCGCCAAGAGCAGCACGAGAACCGAGCCTGCCACTTTTCGCATCTCTCTTCCTCCTTGCATTCCGAACAGCACCGTGAGAACCGAGCCTGCCACTTTTCGCATCTCTCTTCCTCCTTGCATTCCGATTGAACGAGCGCACGTGCGCTCGACTTACAGACGGACTGGAGTGCGGCGTCGAAACTGATCGAAGTAGACGGCCACCAGAAGGACGCAACCGACGGCCACGTTCTGCCAAAACGCCTGCACGTTCATGATGACGAAACCGTTTTGCAGGACGGCAGGGATGAAGGCGCCGATCACCGTGCCCGACATGCGCCCACGCCCCCCGAAGAGACTGGTGCCACCGATGACGACCGCCGCTATCGCAGAAAGGGCGTCCTGGGTGTGGCCGGCGACCGATGCAGTGTTAAAGCGCGCCACGTCAATGAAGCCGACGAGGCCACAGAGGAGTCCTACAAGGACATAGACCAAAAACATATGGCGACTTACGTCGATTCCCGCCCGCCGCGCCGCTTCGGGGTTCGATCCAATGGCGTATGTCCTCATGCCAAAGCGAGTGCGGGCGAGCACGACCCACATGAGGCCCGTGACGACGGCGGCAATCACGACCGGCCACGGAACGACGCCGGCTAGCAAGCCAAGACCGAAGAACTTCTGGAGCGGCAGCGGGACGTTCTGCACATTGATCCCGCCCGTCCACACCTGGGCCAAGCCGAGGATGACCCCCGCCGAACCCAGCGTTGCGATGAACGCCGGGATCTTCAGAGTCACCGCTAGCGTCCCGTTGACGATTCCCCATCCAAGCCCGACGGCGATGCCCGCTGGGATGCCAATCAGCAGAGCAAGCGCCAGATGCGGATAGATGAACTTCGCGACTTCGTCAGGAGAGCCAGCCAGAGTCCCCATGACCTTCGCGGCCACGACCGACGCAAACACGACGATGGCGCCAACGGAGAGGTCGATTCCCGCGGCTATCAGAAGGAAGGTCATGCCCGCCGCCAGGATCAGAAGCTCCGATGCGTTGACCGCCACATTCCTCAGATTGGAGAACGTGAGAAAGGTCCCACTCGGCGTGGCGATGGCGAAGACGACGACTATCACCAAAAGGATCAACCCAATCCAGAGGCTCTGGTAGCGCTGTTCCTGCCGGCGTACGATCGAGCGAAGCCGAACCGCAACAGAAGTCATGGTGTCTCCCTAGAGCTCGACGAGTGGCTTCTCACCCCGGTCATCTCACCGATGAGTTGATGCTCGGTCACCTCTCCAATCGGAGCCGTCAGGACCGGCTGTCCCAGCCGTAGCACAGTGACGCGATCCACTGCTCTCATCACGTTTGGCAAGTTGTGCGTGATGAAGAGAATCGAGAGTCCCTGCTCATCCCTGAAGCGCTGCATGAGGCGCAACACGAACTCTGTCTGAGCGACTCCGAGGGCTGCCGTGGGTTCATCCATCAGCAGCAGAGACCGACCCCAAATCGCTGCCCGAGCGACGGCCACAGCTTGACGCTGCCCACCTGAGAGCGCGCCGACTTCACATGTTAAGGAAGGCAGGTCTACTCCCAAGGTCTCCAGTTGGGCCTTGGCTCGCTCGCGCATAGAGGGGCGGTCCAGGAATCCGACGCGTCCGAGCAGTCCCGACTTCAGGACCTCCCTGCCGAGGAACACGTTCTCACCGACGTCGAGCGTGGGTGTCAGGGCGAGATCCTGATAGACGGTCTCGATGCCGGCCTCCTCGGCATCCCGCGGTGTGGCGAAGGAGACTCGCTGACCGTTGACCTCGATGGTACCGCCATCGGGCTGGATCGCCCCTGCGATGATCTTGACCAGCGTCGACTTGCCGGCGCCGTTGTCGCCGATCAGTCCATGAATCTCGCGCGGACGTATCTCGAGATCCACTCCACGCAGTGCCTCCACACTGCCGAAGCTCTTTCGGATGTCTGAGACCCGTAGGACGGCTGTCTTGGCCATCGCCGCGGTCGAGCTGCTCATAGCACAGCCTCCAGTGGCACTAGTTCCTGCGGCCATCCACCAAGGTGACCGCACGTGACCGCAGCGAGCGTCGCCCCCCGCTGCACGCACGCCTCCAGTTCGGTGTTCTCGAGACGACCGGCGAGAAAGGCAGCTATGAAGCTGTCACCGGCACCCAGCGTGTCGATCACGCCGCAGTTCACGGCGCCGAGGGCGATGGAGCGCCGACCGTCGTAGCACACGCTGCCGGCCGCTCCACAGGTGACGACTGCCACCTTTGCCCCACCCTCAACGAGCACGCGGGCGATATCTGCTGCTCTGCTTCGCTCCGACCCCTCGGCAGATGCGAAGGCCACATCGAGGCCGCGGACGGCATCGACTGCCCAGTCTGGTCCGAGGTCGCAGCTGATGGGAACATCTAGCACAGCCATGAGTCCCGACATCACCGAGCTGGCAAGCCGCACGACGTGAATGCGGGCGTAGCCTGCAAGCACCCGCAGGGTGACCGCGTCGATGTCCTGGAGCACGTAGTCATCGCCGACCCCTCGCTCGTACGAGAGGAACTCGCGTTCGTTCCCGTGCACCGCGACCTGCGTGACCGAAGTCCTCCCAGGCACCTCGACCAGGTGATCCACGCCCACTCCGGCCCGACGTAGCGAATCCCGGATCCACGCGCCAGCACCGTCCTGACCGACCGCCCCGAAGTAGTCGGCGCCGTGGCCGGCGAGCGCCAGATGGACGGCAACGTTCACCCCATTGCCGCCCACGGCTGCGCCAAGCGGCGGCGAGACGTAGGCATCGACGCAGTTGTCGCCGATGATCGCGGTGCGTGCAGAAGTCACGGCCAGAGTGCCCCGTTCTCAGCAAGGACACCTTGCCCCATGTAGACCCGGTCGTGCAGGTCGCTGATGCCGCGCAGGCCAGCCGAGTAGACGATGAACCACTGGACCGCCGAATTCATTACTAGCGGCACAAGAAGCGGATGAACGTCCCCGAACTCGGCGCCGTCGTAGATCATCACGTGGGCTCCATGGGCGCGGCAGAAGTCAAGCGAGCGGAGCGTCATCTCCCTCGAGTCGTCGGTGCCGATGAGGAACATCATGTCCATGTGCGTGCGCTCGAGTGCCTCGACAGGACCGTGCCGGAACTCGCACGCATCGCAATAGGTGCCGCCGATCCGCAGCATCTCCATGACCACCGTCATGGCGAGCTTGTAGGCAAGAGGACTAAGGGCACCGGCGCCCAGGACCGTGATGTGGTTCGAAGGCAGGAACTCACGGGCAAGTGCTTCCGCGCGCTCGCCCTCCTTCGGGACAACGGTGGCCAGCGCTTGCGGGATCTTCTTCAGCCCGGCGATGATCTCTTCACCCTTCTGCTCGTGAGCGGTACCGCGAGCAAGGAATCCGCCGAACAAGAGCAGTGCGGACATCGGAGCCTCATAGATGATGGGGGTCTCGTAGGCCATGACGGTGTCCGCCTCGCGCCCGATGGTTGTGTCGGCCTTCTGCACGAGAGCCACCGTGCGTACACCACGCGAAGCTGCGAAGCGAAGAGCTGCAAGGGTGTCCTCGGTTTCGCCCGAGTAAGAGGCAAAGAAGGTGAGCGACTTGGGGCCCAGGGCTACCGGTTTACGCCACAGCAGCTCGTAGCTTGGTACGACCTCCACCGGGATCGGCATGAGGCCATCGAAGATGTACTTGATCGTCTGCAGGTTTGCCCAAGACCCACCGCTGCCGACGAGGTAGATGTGCTCGATGTCGTCGCGCACCTCTTTTGCGAGCGAGCGGCAGGGCGCCTCAGACCGGTCGAGGAAGGCGGCCAAGTGCTCAGCGGCATTGATGCCACTGAAGAACAGGCCCTTCTTCTCACGCTCAACGTACTTGTCCAACTGTCTCATGGGCACCTCCGGGTTTGTGTGTGGGTCTCAGGTCTCGCGACGGCGGATCACGTGGTAGCTGAAGATGTCGCCTCGCACGTAGTCGTGGGCGAAGAGGATGGGCTGGCCCTTCTCGTCGAACGTGGTCTCAATGAAGAGGAACCAGGGCGTTGTGGTGGAAAGGCCGTGCTCACGCGCGACCGCTTCGGGAAGACTGACCGCGCGAAGGTCAGCGACGGCCGACACCACTCTACGGCCACCCGACTCGAGCAGACTGATTACGGATCCGCTCCAATCCGTCTCCTCGACCGGAGTAGGCAGCAGCTTCGTTGAGAAGGCGCACTCCGAGTAGACGACCACGTCGTCATCGCGCAGACGAAAGCGCTTCAAAGACACGACTTCCGCCTTGCGCGGAAGCCTCAGAGACTCGCTCTCCTCATCCCATGCCACGCGCACTCCGACAGACAGGACGCGGCTAGACGCCGAGTGCCCACGGTCCGCCAGCAGTTCGGTCACGGTCTTGAAGAGGGTGATTGGCCTAGAAATCTCGAGACCTGCACTCGCGGCCACATACCGTCCGAGACCGCTACGTGCAACGATGAGCCCCTCCTGTTCGAGAAGCTTGAACGCTTCACGAACCGAATTACGAGACACGCCGTAGTCTGTTGAGCAGTCCATCTCGGTCGGAAGCTGGTCACCGGGGCCCAGTATGCCGGTCTGGATCTTCTCACGCAGGTCGTCACGGACCTGGAGGGCTACGGACCGACGATTGATTTGCATGACTCCTCCTGTAGGATGTCGGACAACCTATGACCGACAGTCAGCATAAAAGCATTCCGCTGCCGGTCTGTCAAGAGTAAAGCAAGGGACGCATGAGAACGTTGACGGCTCCGCGAAGCGAGCGTGTGACCGCTCAGCCCTGCGCCGAGATTCGGGCGGCAAAGACCGGCACACAAGGAAGAGGGCCGCACGACCTGTGGCCGAGAAGCCTCGAAGCAATGACCGGTAGCCCAGAAAGCGGGAGGCTAGGATGACCACCAGATTGCGGATGACACAGGTCGCTGGCATGAATCTGCACTATGTCTTCTTTCCGCTGATGCACTTTCTGGATTCCATGGTCCAGCTCGGCATCGAGAACATCGAACTGTGGGGTGGATTGCCCCACATCTACGTCGAAGACGCAGGGCTTGCCGACATCAGATGCATCGCGAAGTCAATCGAAGACCATGAACTCCGCCTCATCTGCTATACACCAGAACAGTGCACCTACCCGGTTAACATCGCGGCCGCTGAGGACGACGTGCGGCGGCGGAGTCTGCGCTACTTTCTCCGCAATCTCGATGTCGCGGCCGAGTTGGGCGCGGGCCGGATGCTCATCACCTCAGGCCGGGGCTACCTCACGCAGGCCGCGACCGAAGCCTGGCAAAGGTCACGAGAGTCGCTCGCTGCCCTCGCTGAGGAAGCCCAACGGTTAGGCATAGAGCTCGTCCTCGAGCCGCTCCAGCCAAAGGAGTCGAACCTCGTAATCGATATCCCCACGCTGCTGCGAATGATCAATGATGTCTCGGCGCCGAACATGACCTGTTGTCTGGACACAATTCCGATGGTAGTTGCCGGAGAGAGCATCGATCAGTACTTCAGTAGGGTGGGCGACGGCCTCGTGCACATCCATTTCAACGATGGCAATCCCACGGGGCACCTCGCCTGCGGCGATGGAACACTCCCGATGCGAGACTATCTCGACCAGATTGGCAGACACGGCTATCAAGGATTCTTGACTCTAGAGATAGCCAACGCGGGCGACTTTCTTAGACCCGACGACGCCACAAGCCGGGCCGTCGAGAAAGTACGATCGTTCCTCGCCTAAGGACCTATCCCTGTAGGGTCGCCGCGAGGCGCGCGGCGTGCGCCTTCTTGAAGGCGATCAGGCCACACGCCAGCTGCAGCAGGGCGAGGTGGTTCTCGGCTTTCTTCGACCAGCGCACGAGCAGGGCGCGGTTGCGGTTCAGCCAGGAGTGGCAGGCTTCAACGACCCAACGTCGGGCGCGCCAGCCAGGGATCCGGAGCTTGAGCTCGATCTCCTCGCCGCGGCTGCGGATGTGCGCATCAAGAGCGTAGCTGGCGAGAAGCTCGCGACTCTCGCGGTTGTCGTAGGCTGCATCGAGGCAGAGACCCTGCGGGCGCCGCTCTGTCGGCGCGGGTCGCTCGATAGGGATCGAACCTAGCGTCGGCGCTAGCAGTTTGTGGTCGTTGCGGTTGGCGCCGTCGCATGCCAGCCCGATCGGCACCCCCCGCGCCTCGCAGAGAAGCGAACGTTTCGCCCCTTTTTGCCTCGATCGGTGGGGTTGGGGCCGGTCTGCTC
>Ga0209429_10001972_pt1 | contig 12348 bp, 13 predicted proteins | sample BarGraNGADG00212_3_FD_184493 | JGI IMG/M metagenome (GOLD analysis project Ga0209429, IMG submission 184493) | Arctic peat soil microbial communities from Barrow, Alaska - Barrow Graham LP Ref core NGADG0004-212 (SPAdes) (version 2) | ecosystem: Environmental > Terrestrial > Soil > Wetlands >... | reverse complement strand
ATGGCAACGGTGTCGTGTTAGCCGAGACTAAAAAAGCTGCTAGGTCAGTATTACAAGCTTTTTATCTGACTAATGATGATGGTACAAATATTTTAATACAGGAATTTATCGAGGAATCGGCTGGAACTGATATTCGTGCTTTTGTTGTTGGTAGTAGGGTAGTAGCTAGTATGAAACGGCAGAGTTTAGATGATGATTTTCGATCAAACCTACATAAAGGTGGCGAAGGTACGACTATAAAATTAACCGAAGAGGAAAAGAAAATTGCCGTTAAGGCCGCCAAAGCTATGGGGCTTAATGTTGCTGGTGTTGATTTAATGCGCAGTAGCCGTGGACCATTAATCCTAGAAGTTAACGCTAGTCCGGGATTCGGCATTGAAAAAGTGACTGGACGAAATGTTGCAGGCGAGATCATTGAATACGTTGAATTGAACGCTAAGCGTCGCAACAAAAAAGATAAAGTCGGCGCATAGACCATCGGGTACTGCTATAATATGCTTATGATATTTCGTAGGTTCTATATTTATGAATACGCATAAAAACTTAAGCGCAGGTCTAATTATCACCGGTATTTTGCTGGTTATTATTGCCACGGTCGTTTTTGTCGTTTTACCGAATATAATGCAACCCGCAACGACTGATTTGCAGCTTGGTAGCAGCATATTTCACGCTCGGATTGCGGCCGATGATAGCGATAGAACTAATGGGCTGTCTGGTGTAACGGAATTTAAATCTGATCAAGCACTTTTAATGGCTTTCCCTAATGAAGACGAGTGGGGCATTTTGATGAAAGATATGAAAGTGCCGGTTGATATTATTTGGCTGAATAAAGACAAGAAAGTTATCTATATAGTTTTGGATGCTTCACCTAATTCGTATCCTAAAGTGTTTAAACCAAAAGCTCCAGCCAAGTACGTAATTGAGTTGCCGGCGGGTACAGTTGACAGTGCGGCGATCAAAACTAATGATGTAGCAGTTTTTCAAATTAACGAGGGTAACATAAAGTAGTATGGAAGTTATTTTGATTTGCGTTGTTATTGCTCTGGCGCTGTTTATATCGACTTTTATCACTAAAAGGCGATTTGGTCTGCTGGGCTTGGCACTGGCTACAGGTTCAATATTAAGTGGGATTTGGGGATATAATGCGGGGTTGGTCGCAAGCTTTTTTGGCATCCCATCGGGGTCAATTACTTCGGCGGTTATACTCGCGCTAATCATATTGTTGCCAGCATGTATTCTATTGTTCCACGGTTATACTTACAGAACATTAGTCGGTAGGGTTGTTGGTGCGAGTTTATTTACTCTGCTGGCGCTGGCATTTTTAGTTGAACCGCTTGGTCATGTGTTGCTGTTGCAGGGTTATTCGGCAAATGCTTATGATTGGCTACTCAACAATCGAACGGTGATTATTGGCTTTGGTCTGATTATCGCTATTGTTGATTTATTTTTGACCAAGCCTGCTCGTCTGTCAGACAAACGTCGTATGCGTTGACAAACTACCCCTATTAATGGTACATTTCTTAGATGTGAGGCCATAGCTCAGTTGGTTAGAGCGCCTGCCTTTTAAGCAGGATGTCGTGAGTTCAAGTCTCACTGGCCTCACCAATAATAAATACCCATCAACTGATGGGTATTTATTATTGGTATGTACCAATTAGATCTTGAACTCACGACGTAGATTTTGCAAAGCAAAATATACTAGTCGTGAGGTCGCGTAGTGCAGAGCAGTAAAAATGTGTTTACATATTTTTACAAGCAAGCGGAGGAGCGGAACAAAGTGGAGCGATAGTCTCACTGGCCTCTATCTTTAATTTAAGCAATTCTTAAGCTTTTGCTATACTGAATCTATGAAACCTAACTCTCAAAACCCCTCGGGTCCTGCCGCTCGGTTTGCCCCTAGAATTTTTTTACGGATTACCGAAAAAACAATTCTGGGGCGGCCCCACCGAACGTCACCCGCGGTAGTTGGTTTTGAGGCTTTATGAACTGGTGGTTGCTTAAACGTAAAATCCATATCTCGTGGCTAATCGCAACAGGCTGTGCCGGAATATTCATCGGTGTGTTTTCGGCACAGTATATTAGTAATTCTTTCATATCGTCAACTGTAGGCTTGACTATCGCAATCATATTCATCGCGATGGCGTTATGGCGAAAATATGTATATCTGATTCCATTCCTGATTATTGGCGGGGTGTTATTTGGGCTGTGGCGAGGTTCAATATCACAGGCTGAACTGTCACAGTTTAAGCCTTTGTATGGAAAAGCAATTTCGCTTGAGGGCACGGTCAAAGATGATGTTGATACTGGAGCTTCTGACCAACTCGTTATTCGACTAGACAGCTTGATTATAAGTAGTAAATCGATACCAGGCGTTTTGTGGATAACAGCGACCGGTGCTGATATTAAACGAGGCGACAAATTATTGCTGCACGGTATTTTGATGGAAGGTTTTGGTAATTTTTCGGGGGTTATGTATCGCGCTAGTATTGACAAAATAATTCATCCTCAGCCGGGTGATATTGCGCGCGTTGTTCGCGATTGGTTTGCAGATGCGGTGCGCAGGGTAATACCTGAGCCAGAATCGAGTCTGGGTGTCGGCTATCTAGTCGGACAGCGCCGAGCACTGCCAGCAGATCTGGCAACGGCATTGCAAATAGCTGGTTTGACTCACGTTGTGGTTGCTAGCGGATATAATTTGACCATATTGGTTCGCTTGGCTAGGCGATTGTTTGTCAAAGTATCCAAATATCTGTCGGCATTGTCGGCCAGCGTTATGATTGTGGCGTTCGTTGCTGTTACGGGTATGAGTCCTAGTATGTCGCGCGCCGGGCTTGTATCAGGACTTAGTTTGGCAGCATGGTATTATGGACGCAAATTTCATCCGATTGTTCTGTTGTTTTTGGCAATCGCAGCAACTTTGCTGATAAATCCGAGCTACGCGTGGGGCGATTTGGGCTGGCAATTGTCATTTGCGGCCTTCGCTGGCGTGATGATCGTGGCTCCATTGATGCATCGTTATTTGTTCGGTGATAAAAAGCCTGGAATGATTCGGCAAATTTTGGGTGAGACAGTGTCGGCGCAATTGGCTACGGCCCCAATTTTGATAGCGTCATTTGGGCAATTATCTAACGTCGCCATCATCTCGAATCTGTTAGTTTTGCCACTTGTCCCATTCGCGATGTTGCTAACTTTCATCGCGGGCGTCGGCAGTTTAGTTGTACCGGCAATCGCGGGATTTGTAGGAATGCCAGCGACGTGGCTATTGCATTATATGGTCAGCGTGGCCGAATATCTGGCCAGTTTGCCTTGGGCGATGAGCGTTGTTCAACTTCCTTGGTGGGGCGTGGTGCTTTGTTACGTTGTTATTATCGGTGTCTGTTTATATATGTGGCGGGTGACTAAATTCAATCTGCGCGACACCAACTTGGTCGACTAATCTGTTATAATAAGGGGAATACCGTATTAATCAATGTGGAGACTTATATGTCAGGACATAGCAAATGGTCAACTATCAAACGCGAAAAAGGTCTCAAGGACGCTAAACGGGGCGCTGTGTTTACAAGAATAGGTAATATGATTGCAATTGCTGCTCGTAGCGGTGCAGACCCCAATATGAACTCAACACTTGCGATGACAATTGAAAAGGCTAAACAAGCTAATATGCCAGCCGTAAATATTCAACGTGCGATTGACCGGGCTGCCGATAAAAACGCTGCAGTGTTGGAAGAAACCGCCTATGAAGGTATGGGTCCTGGCGGTGTTGGTATTATTATCGAAACCGCAACCGATAATAAAAATCGAACTTTCCCGGAAGTAAAAAATGCACTGACTAAAAACGGCGGACGTATTGCTGATGCCGGTAGTGTGATGTTTCAATTTACGCGAAAAGGCGTTATTCGGGTGGCGGAAACTGGCGAAGATGCATTGTTGACGGTTCTTGATGCTGGGGCTGAAGACGCTGTCGAAGAGGATGGCGAATTGATTATTTATACTGAACAAAAAGACCTAGCCAAAGTGCGGATTGCAATAATTAATGCCGGTCTAAAGGTGGTTGGGGCGGAATTACAGTATGTTCCAAACATATTGGTTGAAATAAGTGATCCGGAAGTTGCCGGGAAAGTCATAAAATTACTTGATGCACTTGATGATCTGGACGATGTGGTGAATGTTCACAGTAATGCCGATATCACCGCTGACTTGCCTGAATAATATATAACTTGTAATTAGCTTAAAATTAGCATATTATATGGCTATGCGTAAGCTTTATGTTTTGGCATTGTCTGTTAGTATCCTAGTGACATCGCTGTTGGTTGTGCAATCTTCGCACGCGATTAGTTCAAATATAGTCATTAGTCAAATACAGTTAGGCAATACTGCCTCTGCTAGTAATGAATTTATTGAAGTTTATAATAATGGTGCGACAGATGTGGAGATAACGAATTGGTGTTTAGATTATGCCAGTGCAACTTCAATCCAAAACGGTAGTAAGCTTACCTGCTTTTTAGTAGAAAATAATAGCATTCATCTTTATTTACCTGGCCATTCATTCGCCTTTGCGATTTCGAATCAGCTTGCAACGGCTATGCCAAGTCTTGGCAGCGACTTGAAATTCTCAGCAAAATTATCAGACACGGCTGGGCATGTACGGTTGATTGACGGCAGTGGTGTCGAGGTGGACAAGGTAGGTTGGGGTACGACTGCGGCGAGTGCCGAGGGTGCAAGTCCGGCCGCTGTGTCGCCAGTCGGCAAAGTTTTAAATCGCAAGACAATCACCACCGACGTTTTGCAGGACACTGATGTTAATAGCGATGATTTTGAGGTGGTGCCACCGCGGACGATTTACTTATACGGTTCGGTGTATGAAGTTCAGGATCTTTGTAGTAACCTAGCGGGTATTCAGGCAGTGTTACCTGATGGTTACAGTGTTGATATTGCTGGCGTTTGTAGTCCGCCGCCAGTTGATGAATGTTCTAATTTACCAGACGTTCAGACCGATATACCGGGTGGTTTTGTCCGAGGAGATAGTAATAGTTGCGTGCTCGGCTTGCTTCCATTACAGGTCACCGAGTTACTTCCTAATGCTACTGGGATTGATGATGGTAATGAGTTTATCGAAATATATAATCCCAATGACAGCGATATTAGTTTGCTGTACTTTTTCTTATACATCGGTTCGGATTATGAGCATTTTTATAGTTTTCCATCTGGCTCGCATATCGGTGCTGGCCAATATTTGGCTTTTTCGAATGACGATATCAAGTTCACGCTTGTGAACACGACTAGTAGTGTGCGGTTAAGTAGTATGGACGGTACTTTGATTGACGAAACGCCGGTCTATGATAACCCTGGTGATGGTATGGCTTGGGCTCTGATTGATGGTGTGTGGCAGTATACTAATCAGCCTACTCCAGGTAGTGCGAACTTATCCTCGTTAGTCGTATCAACTGTCAGTGAAGCGGCAACTGATAGCAGCCTTGAACCCTGCGCGGCGAATCAATATCGAAGTCCTGACACAAACCGTTGTCGGCTATTAACGACGACCAGTTCGGCACTTACACTCTGCAAAGACGGTCAATATAGGAGCGAGGAAACCAATCGCTGTCGCAGTATCGCATCGGATGTTGTCACTTTAATGCCTTGTGCTGAAGGCGAGGAGCGTAACCCTGACACGAATCGCTGTCGGTCGGTTACGGCTGTACTGGGGGCGAGTGATCTAGCGCCGTGCAAAGCTGGTCAAGAACGTAACCCTGACACGAATCGCTGTCGAAATGTTGCCAGTACCATTCCTCAGGTTGGATATGCGCCCGAGCAAACTTCGCAGTCGTCAAATAATTATATCGTTTGGTGGTCGCTTGCAGGCGTCGGTCTGGTGGCAATTAGTTATGGCATATGGGAATGGCGGCAGGAAATAATACGATTTGGGCAAAAACTAGCCTCGTTCCTCTATCCCAATAAATAGCATTTCCTCGTCCGCCAAAACCATCCCCATACCTAACTCATCAGCACACTCTAACAGGTACGTTTTCGCCCGTTACAATCTAACGGGGAATACGTAGCCTATGGCGTTCGGCTGGCCTACCGGCCACAGTCTGATGAGCTTGGGTATTGGGATACTTTTGCCTACTACATCGTTAAGCGTAGTATCTTGTACTTAAGATGAATTGCCACGGGTGACGTTCGGTGGGACAAACCGGACGACAGGACCCGCAAAAAAAGAAAGGGGTGATTTTGAAACTCAGGTATACTGGTAATATGAGAATTATCGGGATTGATCCGGGGACTGGCATTTTGGGCTTTGGTGTTATTGAAGTTATAAAAGGGAAAATGAAGCTGATTGACGCTGGTGTGGTGACGACGCCACCGCATACGCCGTTGGATGTACGTTTGGAGGATATTTTTGATAGTTTAACTGAAATTATTGCTGCTACCAAACCTGATTCAATGTCGATTGAAAAGTTATTTTTTTCTCAAAATGTAACGACTGCTATGAGTGTGTCTCATGCTAGGGGTGTAGCGATGTTGGCGGGCCGCAAGGCCGGGTTGTCAATCGCTGAATATACTCCACTTCAGATTAAACAGACGGTTACAGGTTACGGTAAAGCGGACAAAAAGCAAGTTCAAGAGATGGTCCGAGTTCAACTGGGGCTTGCAAAAATACCAGAACCAGACGATTGTGCCGACGCTCTGGCAGCCGCGATTACGCATTCGCTGATGACTCGCGTATAATAGACATATGATTGCGCATGTTTTTGGGAAAGTAGTTGAAAAAGTCGGCTCTTCGGTAATCGTTGATGTTAATGGCGTTGGATATGAAGTCAATGTGGCGGCTGGTGATTTTGACGCGACAGTGCTTGAATCGAACGTAAAGTTTTATACTTATCATCACGTCCGTGAACAGAGCCAGGAATTGTTTGGTTTTTCAAGTCTGGTTGCCAAAAAATTATTTGAACTGCTGATTACAGTGCAGGGTATAGGCCCAAAGGCCGCTTTGGCTATATTGTCACTTGGTGACAGCGAAAAGGTCCGTAATTCTATTGCCAACAGCGACGCCGTATTTATCACCGGTGCAAGTGGAGTCGGCAAAAAGACAGCTGAGCGTGTCGTTATCGATTTGTTTGACAAAGTTGGACATGCCATCGCTACGGACGTTAATATTATTGGACTTTCGAGTGTTATTCCGGGGAATGACGAAGCTTTAGAGGCCCTGATGGCACTCGGCTATAACTTAAATGATGCGGCTAGGGCGCTTGAAGGTATCTCGTCTGAACTATCCACGGCAGAGCGTGTAACTCAGGCTCTAAGAGGTAAAAAATAATGGCGATTGAACGAATAACTGACGTCATTGCCCATAATGACGCTGACGAAAAACAAATCGAAGTTACTCTGCGACCAAAGTCATTTAATGAATACATTGGCCAAGACAGATTGAAAAACAATTTGAAATTGGCGATTGACGCGGCCAAAAAACGGGGCGAGCCGATTGACCATGTGCTTTTATATGGTCCTCCGGGACTGGGCAAAACTACTATGGCAACCGTTATTGCTAACGAGATGGGGACTAATATTCGCATTACGGCTGGTTCGGCGATTGAGCGGGCTGGCGATTTGGCTAGTATTCTGACGAATTTGACTGATGGCGATGTGCTGTTTATTGATGAAATTCATCGCTTAGGACGGGCTGTCGAAGAAGTGCTGTACAGTGCGATGGAAGATTTCAAACTTGATATTATGATTGGCAAAGGTCCGGCGGCGCGTAGTGTTAGGTTAGATTTGCCCAAATTCACTGTCATCGGTGCGACAACACGGACTGGTGCGTTGGCCGCGCCTTTGCGCGATCGTTTTGGACTGATCCACCGACTTGAATTTTATACGCCGAGTGAAATTGCGCGTATTATTGAACGTGCCTCGAATATACTAGAAAGTAAAATTGATCCGGTGGCAGCTAAAATTTTATCAACACGCGCACGTTTGACACCTCGCATTGCTAATCGCCTACTAAAGCGAGTCCGTGACTACGCCGACGTCAATGGCGATGGTATTATTGACGTTTCGACCACAGAAGCAGCTCTTTCGTTGCTTGAAGTTGATGAGCTAGGACTTGATCCGGGCGATCGAAATCTGCTGGTTAGTATTATTGATAATTATGGCACCAATCCGGTAGGGCTTAATACGATTGCGGCGCTAACAGGTGATGAGGCAACGACAATTGAGGACTTTTATGAGCCATATTTGCTCCAGATTGGCTTTATTGAGCGCACCCCGCGTGGTCGTCGTGTGACGGCAAAAGCATACAAACATGTCGGCCGGATATATAGGATAGGCGAAAGCCAACAAAAATTGGTATAATAAGTTTATGGAATCAGATCAACCATCGTCATCGGATTATAACCAACCCGTCGCTTACGATGCCGATGGTAAACCATTATACGCGCATCCACTTCCTCCAGAGCCCGTAAAGACCGATAATCAAGCGCAGGCTGTTTATATAACGCAGCCGACTGATCTTAAAAAGCCAGTTATTAGTGATGCAATCAAGTTAAAGCATAATAGATCTAAACAGGTATTCCCCGAGATTGACTTGGGCGAAAGTGAATATATTATCAGTGCTGTCCAGCGTCATCCAATTGGTCTGTTTGTACCGTTTGCGATTGGGGTTCTGTTTATCGCAGTCTCGTTCACTGTACTGTTTAACTATGATTTGATAGCCAAGTCGCTTCAATTAACTGGCGATGCCGCGAATCCTTCGGTAATTATATTTCCGATTATTGCATTTATAACCGCTGTGATACTCGGCACATATATTGCATATTATATCTATATTAATAACAAGTTGTTCCTGACAAATGAAAATATTATTCAAGAAATTCAAAGAGGGCTTTTTTCTAAACGTGAGCAAATAGTTAATTTGGCGAACATTGAGGATGTAAGTTATGGCCAAAACGGAATAGTTCAGCAAATCTTTAGTTATGGTTCGATTCGAATTACTACCGAGGGCAATGGGACTACTTATCGATTTTCGTGTGTCGCAAATCCCAAAGAGTATATAGCGGCGTTGAATAATACAATTGAAACTTTTCGGAGCGGTCGACCGATTGACGAGTAGCTAAGACCTCTTGCAGAATAAGCCGCGAATTCAGAACGTGATTATTTTGCAAGAGGTCTCTAGTTGTTCCTGCTAGTTTTAACGAAATCGTCTTCATTTTCAAGCGTACTTTCAAGTGTGTAGCTTTTGCATTTACTATCTACGCAATTTGTAGGCGAATAGGTGTAAGCGCTGCCTGCGGTATTAATTATAACACCGTTCGGATCGGTAAACAGAGCTGGATCAACTGACTTTAAGTTGTCGCTGCTGATTGATTGCGGATAATATTTATTAGCAGGGTAAAAGACTTCCTCTAGGCCATAGTACATCGCGTTGATGGCTGTTTTTTTTGTATTATCTTGGGCTACAACTTCGAGATTGTGCTTTTGAACAAAGAATAAAACACTAGCTAGACCAACCAGTACAGCAACAAATAATAATTCGATAACAGTAAATCCAGTGATGCGTTTTGTCATTCTGAGTATATTATATCATTGCATTATGTAATATTGCGCAGACTCGGAAGAAAAAATAATTTTTTTCTTCTCTCGTTTGCTTATATTATAGCAAATTATGGGTTATCAAAGTATAATTAGTAGATACATAAGAGAGGGAGTTTATGATGGCAAAAAAAGCTGAGAAGGCGGAATTGGGCGAAAAGCCTACGGCAACAGAGGGAAAACTAAAGGCTTTAGGGCTAGCACAAGAGCAAATCAATAAACAATTTGGCGATGGTGCAATTCGTCGGCTTGGTGATACAAAAACCGTTGATGTGGAGCTATTTAGTAGTGGTTCATTGTCGCTTGATCTAGCGCTTGGCGGCGGATATCCCAAGGGGCGTGTCCTGGAGATTTATGGCCCGGAGTCATCGGGTAAAACCACACTCGCGCTTCACGCGATTGCCGAGATTCAGAGAAATGGCGGTACGGCGGCGTTCATTGACGCCGAACATGCGCTTGATCCGGCCTATGCTCGCAGACTTGGCGTTGACACTGATAACTTGCTTGTCTCGCAACCTGATAATGGTGAGCAGGCGCTAGAGATTTGCGAAACGCTCGTTCGATCGAATGCTGTTGATATGGTAGTTGTTGATTCAGTCGCAGCGTTAGTGCCGCAAGCTGAAATTGACGGCGAAATGGGCGATAGCCATATGGGGCTTCAAGCGCGATTGATGAGCCAAGCGTTGCGTAAATTGACAGGCATTATTAGCAAGAGTAAAACGACCGTAATATTTATTAATCAGATTCGAATGAAAATCGGTGTTATGTTCGGCAATCCGGAAACGACAACTGGCGGTAATGCCTTGAAATTTTATGCATCAATTCGGCTTGATATTCGTCGGATAGGACAGATTAAATCGGGCGAAGAGATTATTGGCAATCGTACGAAAGTAAAAGTTGTCAAAAACAAAATTGCCCCTCCGTTCCGCGTAGCTGAATTCGACATAATGTACAATGAAGGCATTAGCAAAACTGGTGACGTGCTAGATCTAGCGGTTCAACATAATATTGTTGGCAAATCTGGTGCCTGGTTTGACTATGCTGAGGCCAAGATTGGTCAAGGCCGCGAAGCCAGTAAAGAATATCTAAAACAGAATCCAAAAGTATTGGCCGAAATTGATAAAAAGGTTCGTGCGAAAGTAGCCGAAGAAGCAGCGTAAATATGAATCGTGCAATTATCGTACACGGGATGATGTCAAAAGAGAAATACTTTGATGTCACCAGGGAAGATAGCTCGAGTAATTCAAATTGGCTTCCGTGGTTGCAGCATCAACTTTGCGCGCGTGATATTCTGGCGCAGACTCCAGAGATGCCGCGTCCATTTGCACCTGACTATAATGCCTGGAAGAATGAATTTGAGATGCTAATGCCAGATGAGAATACATTACTCGTTGGGCACAGTTGCGGTGGCGGGTTTTTAATTCGTTGGTTAAGTGAGAATCCACAAAAAACAGTTGGAAAAGTAGTTTTGGTTGCTCCTTGGCTCGATATCGAGAAGGATTACGTTCCTATGTTTGGCTTTTCGCTTCAGCCGGATATTGCCGGGCAGAGCAAAAAAGGCATAGACGTTCTTTATTCCACCGATGACGGCCCAGTTTTGCAATCAACCCTAGAATATTTGCGCCAAACAGTTAAAGATTTGCGATATCATGAGTTTATCAACTATGGGCATTTCCGACTTAAAGAAATGAAAACACGAGAGTTTCCTGAACTATTGCAAATCTGTCTAAGCTAATAGTATGAAAATTACAACTGTCTCGCCTAATGTGAATGATAAAAATCGCGTAAACGTGTCGGTTGACGGCAAGTATCGATTTAGTCTGAGCATCTATCAGTTAGTCGACTTGGGGGTCAAGATTGGCCGTGAATATGAAGAAGCCGAAATAGTTGCATTAGAACAAGAAAGCCAGTTCGGTAAAGTCTACGCCAGAGCATTGGAATACTGTTTGATGCGTCCACACAGCGCGCGTGAAGTGCGGGATTATCTATATCGCAAAACTATGCCAGCGCGCGACAAGACAGGTAAACTACGGCCTGGCGTCACGCCTGAAATAACTTCGCGTGTCTTTGAGCGCTTAATAGACAAGGGCTACATTGATGACATTAAATTTGCACGATATTGGGTTGAAAATCGTTCGCTAACAAAAGGTACTAGTCTTAGAAAAATAACAATGGAGCTACGCACTAAGGGTATTGAGGATACTATTATTAAACAATCATTGAATCAGACCGAGCGCAATGACAGGGAAGAACTGCAAAAAATCATAGCTAAAAAACGTGCTCGTTACCCCGATGAACAAAAACTAATTATGTATCTTGCGCGTCTAGGTTTTAATTACGATGATATTAAACGGGCGTTAAGCGATACTGAGCGGTTATAGTCTATGCGTCGCTACTGTCAGTTTGCGGTGTGGGCGATCGGAACGGATTCATATATGATAGTTGGCCTGGCTTAGTGATTGGTTCAAGCTTTTTAGCAGTTGTTCGTACGATAATACTACGATCGTTAATCTCGACAATTTGCGAACGATGAATTAGCAGCCCGGTGTCGGCCAGACTTTTTATAACTCCCCGTTTGACGTTCAATTGTTGGATGATGAAACTATCCGTGTCGAGGCTGTAGTCGTCAACTTTGCCCAGTTTGTGGCCAATTTCGTCAATAACAGTTAGGCCAATTAGATTAAAATCTAGTTCGTAGATCTTTTGCAAGGCAACAACGTCTTTAGCGCCGACAAACTCATCATTACTGTCAATAATCATTCCGAC
>Ga0209429_10001963_pt1 | contig 12378 bp, 12 predicted proteins | sample BarGraNGADG00212_3_FD_184493 | JGI IMG/M metagenome (GOLD analysis project Ga0209429, IMG submission 184493) | Arctic peat soil microbial communities from Barrow, Alaska - Barrow Graham LP Ref core NGADG0004-212 (SPAdes) (version 2) | ecosystem: Environmental > Terrestrial > Soil > Wetlands >... | reverse complement strand
TGCTGCTTAATCCAAAGTTGTTGTTAAATGCAGCACCATCGACTGTTATGGTATTAAAACGCCCGTCACGACCTCCGAATGAGTTTCCCTGTGACTGGGGGGTGTACTTCGTGAAATCTGTAAGACTTCTGCTAATCGAAGGAAGATTATTAAGTTCTCTGTTACTTACGTTAGTTTGTGTACCTGAACGTTCTGAACTTAAAATAGAGTTTCGGAGTCCAGCAGTAACAACAACTTCGTTTAATGTAGTTGTTGATTCAGTCAACTGACCATTCTGAACATAGCTTTCACCAAGTTTGAGAGTAACGTCAGTGTAACTCACTGTTCCGTACCCGATAAATGAGGCATTGACCGTATATGGTCCGCCTATCCTCATGTTTTGGATACTGTAGTTACCAGCATTGTCGGCATTAGTAGCGTACTTCGTTCCGGATGGAACATGAATGGCAACAATACTAGTCCCAGCCAAAGGTTCCCCTTTACTGTCGGTTATATTACCACTCAGTGATGATGTAGTAACTCCCTGCCCGAACATCATCACTGATACGAATAGGAAGATTAACATCAGAAACATTTGTTTGAATTGCTTTATCATGAAATTAGGATTAAGGTTTAATAAATTTTCGATAAGGTTATCGTAATTATTTGATAATTTGATTACACCGGGATAAAATTTTTGATAAACCCGGGGATGTCAATTTACACCTCTTTAAATGATCCTTATCAATTTAGAAAAGATTAGTTTTTAACAAATTATGAGTCTAATCTGTTAATATCTTTTTGGGAAATTTCCTGTAAAATCTTATCAGTTGCACCGGTATTTTTACTAATATAAAAAGATGCTGCTTTTGCTGATTTTAAGTAAAATTGCTCATCTGTCAGCCATTTATCAAGGATATTTGAAAATTCTCCAAATGAATCGAATGTCATCGCGCCTTTTTCATTAATTAAATCAACTGCTTCCCTGAATTTTTTATGCTCAGGACCAAACATAACAGGTATCCCCCAGCAAGCCGGCTCAAGTATATTATGGATCCCTTTCCCAAAACCGCCACCAATAGCAGCAATATAAGCATATTTGTATGCTGAAGATAACATTCCTATATTATCAATTATCATGACTCTGGCGTCAGAAGATGAATTATTGAATTCAGAGAATCTGACATGACTGACTTTAAAAAGTTTTTCAAGTCTTTCGACATTTGGTATGTCAATTTCATGGGGAGCGAAAACCCATTTCATTTTCCCTGGAAACTTGTTAATATACTGAGCAATAATCTCCTCATCCTGCTTCCAGCTGCTTCCTGCCAGAAATAATTTCTCATTTCCTCTGAACTTTTCAAGCTGAGGAATATCCCTGGCCGTACCGGTAATCTGAACTACTCTGTCAAAGCGCGTATCTCCGGCAAGCAAAATATTATCCAACCCAATACCGGTCAGAAGGTCGACCGACCTTTGATCCTGAACAAAGATTCTTGCAAACTTTCTCAGCATACCTCTGAAAAATGATCCGTACCATTTAAAAAAATGCTGCCCCGGACGGAAGATTGCCGACACCAGATATAAGGGAATATTTTTATTGTAAAGCGTTGATATGTAATTGTTCCAGAATTCATATTTTATAAAAATAACATATTCCGGTCTGATAAGGTTAATGAATCTTGAAGCATTACCCGGAGTATCAGCGGGAAGATAAGTAACGCAGTCAGCATTAGGATAATTCTTCCTGATCTCGTACCCTGAAGGTGAAAAAAAAGTAAGGACAATCTTTAACTCAGGTCTCTTTTTCTTAATTGCATCCATAACTGGTCTTCCCTGCTCAAATTCTCCCAGTGAAGCACAATGGATCCAAACAGTGTGGTCTTCCGGTTTTATCCATTCCCTGACTTTTTCTTCCCAGTTTTTCTGTCCCCTGACCCATAATAATGCTTTCGGATTAAATATAGAAATAAGATTCGCAAGAGCAGAGAAAATCAATATTCCTATATTATATAAAACTTTCATGATAATCAATTTTGAATGGCCAAAGGTAATAAAAAGGGCATTAGAAGCTTTAGAGGCCTTAGAGGCTTTATAAGCAGGAAAGCTTTACAGCCTTTATAGCCTCTATGGCATTTATAGCCTTTATTTTATGTCTGCCTGTTAGTGATATAGATAAATTAACTCCTATTTTTGCATGATAATACCTTACACCATGGTAAGACTGATTGCCCTTATTATCTCAATTGTTTTGCAAATCATTGCGGCTTCGATTGCATTGAGATTCATGAAGCTTACCAAATACAGGTTGTCATGGATATTACTTTCCCTCTCTTTTGTTTTCATGGCTGTCCGTAAATTTATACAGCTTTTTGAATATTTCCGGGGAACACCCTCTTATACCTGGCAGATGATCGATGAATGGATCGGAGTTCTTATTTCAGTTATGATCATAGGCGGTGTTGTCCTCATCCGCGAATTGTTCCAGTCACTCAAGCGGGCTGATATTGACCGGTTGCGTTCAGAAAAGAGAGTAATAAACGCAATAATTAACACAGAGGAAAATGAGAGGAAAAGATTCGCAAAAGATCTGCACGACGGACTTGGGCCAATTCTTTCAACTGTAAAAATGTCTCTTTCGGCTCTGACTGAAAGAATCAAAGACCAATCTGGAACGATCATTCTTAATAATACCAATCATCTTGTAAATGAAGCCATCAACACTATTAAAGACATTTCAAATAATCTGAGTCCCCATGTCTTGTCAAATTTTGGACTGACGAGTGCCATCAGTGCATTTACCACTAAAATAAACCAGACAAAAGCCGTTGAAATTGATTTTAAATCAAATATGGAAAACCAACGCCTGGAAAATGACAAGGAGGTAGTTGTTTATCGTGCTGTCTGTGAACTTATTAACAACTCGATCCTCCACTCCGGAGCATCAAGGATAGAGATAGAATTAAACAAACACGAAAAATTTGTTACCTTGCAGTTTTATGATAATGGACGTGGTTTTGATACATCCACTCTCAGTAAGGAAGACACAAAAGGCATGGGATTATCAAATATTGAGACTCGTGTTAAAACCGTTGAAGGGGTCTTTATACTGGAAAGTACTCCTGGAAAGGGAACTAGTGCTCTTATCAAATTGATTGATTGATTCTTTTTAAATCCGAATTATTTAAGATGGAAAAAATTCGTATTATAATAGCTGACGATCACCAGCTTTTTCGTAACGGATTAAAAATACTTCTCAACGCTTTCCCCGAATTTGAGGTAACCGGTGAAGCATCAAACGGCGAAGAGTTTCTGAAAATTCTGAAAAACACCCAGGCAGATATTGCCCTTATGGACATCAACATGCCGGAAATGGACGGTATTGAAGCAACAAGAAAAGGTCTGAAAATTTGTCCTGAGATCAACATTATTGCCCTTTCTATGTATGGAGAGGAAGAGTACTATTATAAAATGGTGGATGCAGGCGCTAAAGGATTTTTGGTGAAAGATTCAGATATTTCCGAAGTTAAGGAGGCAATTCTGACCGTGAGAAAAGGAGGAAGCTATTTCTCCCAGGAGTTGCTTTATCATGTTATTCAGAAGATCAAACACCGTGAGAATGAAAGTAAATCGGCTAACCTTTCAAAAAGAGAAAAGGAAATACTATTCAAAATATGTGAGGGCTTTTCTAACCAGGAGATAGCTGAAGCGCTTTTTATCAGCAAAAGGACTGTTGATAAACACCGGGCAAATCTTCTTGGTAAAACTAACTCTAAAAACACCGCCAGCCTTATCTTATTTGCCATAAGAAATAAATTAATCGAAATATAATACCTTATATTATATAGAATCTCTATCCAATATGGCTGAATCGCATAATCTGGGTCAAAAAGGAGAAGATCTTGCCGCAGATCATCTGAAAAAAGCAGGCTTCAAAATACTTTTCCGTAACTGGAAATGGGGAAAACATGAAATTGATATCATAGCGGAAAATAAAGATATGATCATTTTCGCTGAAGTAAAAACCAGGAATGAGGATTATCTGATGCATCCTGTCACCGCGGTAACCACCGAAAAACAGAAATCAATAATTTATGCTGCCGATGGCTACCTGCAAAAGTTCAATATAAATAAGGAGGGACGGTTTGATGTTATTACTGTCATAAAAACAGGTGAGTTGTACCAGATCGATCATATTGAAGGTGCGTTCTACCCGACACTGAGATAAATAGATATGGATATCGAATCATTAAGAGAATATTGTATTTCAAAAAAAGGTGCAACCGAGAGCTTCCCTTTCGGGGAAGATACCTTGGTGTTTAAAGTAACAGGAAAAATATTCGCCCTGGTAAATCTCGATGGAGACCTGAGCATAAACCTTAAATGTGACCCTACACTTGCTATCGAGCTCAGGGAAAGGTACTCCTCTGTAACTAGCGGCTATCACATGAATAAGAAACACTGGAATACTGTTTTACTCGATGGATCAGTCCCCGATAAAGAAATATTATCATGGATCGATCACTCATATGACCTTATTGCCGTGAGAAAATAACATTTGAACAAACGAACTAAGAAGCAAGGATTTAAGACTTCAAAATTCAACATTCGTTTGTTCTATTGTTCTTACTTAATCTTTTAAAATTCATGAATTGGATAATGTTTAAAATCATAGGTGCCATAAATCAATTTTATTTCTCCTCATTTTTTTTAGCTTAGCGTTTTAATAAAATGACTTTCAGCGAATCATTAACTATAATTCAGTAATAAATATCTTAAAATATGAAGATCCGTCTCCTGCTTGCAGTATTACTTTCAATTGTTATCCTGCCGTCGTTCGCACAGAAGAAAAACACAGCCCCGCCATCCCCTCCAAAAACTGAAGAAGCTTATAAGTTTACACCTGTCATTGAGCTAAAAGCCACACCTGTTAAAAACCAGTCTGCCACACAAACCTGCTGGAGCTTTGCAACGACCTCATTTATTGAATCCGAATTGCTTCGGATGGGCAAAGGTGAATATGATCTTTCAGAAATGTTTATTGTCAGAGGAAACTATATTGACAAACTGAAGGATAATTATTTAAGACAAGGTAAAGGGAACCTTGGAGAAGGAAGCCTTTCTCACGATTGGATGAGAGTCTTCACCGAAGAAGGAATAGTCCCGGATGAGGTTTACAGCGGACTTAATTACGGATCACCAACACACGACCACGGTGAACTAAATAGTTTCATCAACGCTGTTGCTGCAGTTCCTGTTCAGAGAAAAAAGGAGAGTGATCAATATCATCAGATAGTATCTTCTGTACTTGATGCATACCTCGGAAAGGTACCGGAAACCTTCACATACAAAGGTGTCAATTATACCCCAAAATCATTTGCCGAAAGCCTCGGGATCAATCCGTCTGATTATATCGAAATTACTTCCTTCACTCAATTCCCTTTTTATACTCAGGGAATACTGGAAGTACCCGACAACTGGAGAATGGAACGTTTCTATAATGTAACTCTGGATGAACTTATAGAGATTATGGACTTCTCACTAAACAATGGCTATACTGTTAACTGGGATGGAGATGTCAGTGAGAAAGGATTTTCTCACTCAAAAGGAGTGGCAACATTTCCGGAAAAAAATGTCACCCAGGAAATGCGTCAGACTGGTTATGAGAACTTTACAACTACCGATGACCATGCAATGCATCTTACCGGAATTGTAAAAGACCAGACCGATACAAAATATTATATAACCAAAAACTCATGGGGAACTGAACGTAATCCTTCCGGAGGATACCTTAATATGTCGGAAAACTATGTTCGCACCAAGACTATATTTATAATGGTCAATAAAAGTGCGATACCTCCGGCTATTAGAACAAAACTTGGTTTATAGAATTATCTTTTTTTTAATCAGCTGCCCTTAAATGGGATTCTATACTAATCTGATAATCAATAAGCGCCCCTTCACAGGGGTTGGGCGGGTAATCTATTCTGTCAGCAGGTTACAACCTCTGATATCACTGTTATCGAACCTGCCCAGCACTTCAAATCCCCCGTCATCATAAAGCTTTCCGAGATCACTTGTAGCAATGAATGAACATGAATTGATATTTGCCAGATCAATTATGTTGATACCTCCGGTCATGCCTGTTTCGGAATAAATTGACAGAGGATCCTGAGGATCCCTGATAACCACTTTCATCCATGGCGGACAATAAAATATACCGTCATCTTTTGAATATGCCTGACTCATCAGCTCAGTCATCCCATACTCTGAATGAATTGAAGATACATTGAAACTTTCTTTCAGAATAGTATGAAGTTCTGCACGTGTGACCTCTTTTCTCCTTCCCTTCATGCCTCCTGTCTCAATCACAATAACACCTGAGAGATCAGGTGAATTGGTTTCAGACAGACCGAGAAGTGCAAAGCTGACTCCGAGCAATAAAATTTTCTGGCCGTAGGTTTTCGATTTCTTAATCACCTGTAACAAATCTTCAATATTCTCCATGTAAAATCCGCTGAGGGGGTTCAGGCTTTTTTTAATAAGTTTATCCACCATATAAACAAGCGAAGAACCTTCTCTTTCAGTGTACGATGGAAGTAATGCGGCAATCAGATATTCCGATGGATCACCATAAAATAACCTGAAAGTCTTTAAAAAACTCTCTTCATATAAGCTTAAATCATTGACGAAATGTCTGCCGGGGGTAACCCCTGTTGTTCCACTGCTTTCAAAGATCATCTCAACGGGAAGATCGCCTGTTACAATTTTTTTGTTTCTGAAAAATTCCACGGGAAGAAAGGGTATATCTGCCAGATTTTTAATCCCTGAAGGATTCTTTTTCAGGTTTAATATAAAATCCTGATATACAGCATTTTCATTATATTGATAATTAAACACTTCCAGGGCATATTCCGAAAAGTCATTTTGATCCTTTATATTGAAGATTTTATTCCGGAAATCCGTTCTCATTTGCCCGGGAAAGTCAATGAACCATCCGGCTGGTAAACCCACTGGAATGTACATTCTCCATAGTTTACTGTCTGCCTGATTTCATTAATGGTACTGATAATCCGTATTTTCGTATAGGTATCCGATCCTGACCTGTAAATCCATACCTGATTAGCATTTAATGGATCTGCCATATCCACCCATTGTGATACTGAAATAGTCTTCAGATCATTAAAGGCCGTTTTAGCTGCTTCTTCATCAGCAAAATCGCCCACTTTGTAGAATGATGGTCTAAGATTATCAGATTGTAAAGTTAATCTGGAAGGTTGATTATCAATATTAACATATAAAGAAATATCCGGTCTGGGATTAGTATTTGTTGAGACCAGTTTTGCCGTAGAAAATGAGAACCCATAATTAAAATAGGTGGTCGTAAAGTGGGTGGTATTGTCAATAGTATTTATGCCCGAAGTTGGTGTTGGTTCGGTTTTGGTGCAAGCTGCCAGAAATAAAAACAATGCCAGTAATATAAATAATGTTCTTTTCATAATTAAATACAAAGATAACAGATTTAGATTATCTCATAATTCAATCAGGGTTTTTCAATTTACTCACACTTGAGAAATAGAGATTGCTTCGTCGTTTCACTCCTCGCAATGACCTGTATCCTTTATCAAGTTTAGTCCAATCACATAACTAACCTTACTTACTTGTAATGTCATTGGGAGCCCGACAAAGAAGGGTGAGGCAATCTACTGTTCCTTCCGGAATTAATCTTACTTCCCCTGTTGCTCCTTTATGCCTTATTCTCCACGTATCGCGGTAATACCGGGGAGCTTCTTCCCTTCCATATATTCAAGCATTGCTCCGCCACCGGTTGACACATAGCTCACTTTATCAGCAAGCCCGTTTTTATTGATTGCAGCAACAGAGTCGCCACCACCAATAAGACTGTAAGCTCCTTTTGATGTTGCGGAAGCTATTGCTTTTGCTACAGCTGTGGTGCCCTTTGAGAATTTTTCCATCTCAAATACTCCCATTGGACCGTTCCATAAAATTGTTTTTGATTTCTCAATTACTGAAGAAAATTCCTTAATTGTTTTTTCTGCTATATCCAGCCCGAGCCATCCCTCCGGAACTGCATCAACAGCAGTAACACATGTGTTGGCTTCATTATCAAACTTATCCGCATTGAGACTATCAACAGGAAGATAGATTTTAACCTTTTTTTCTTTAGCTTTTTCAATAAGTTTCAGAGCAAGATCAAGCTTATCTTCTTCACAAAGGGATTTACCTATTTTTCCTCCCATGGCTTTAATAAAAGTATATGTCATTCCACCTCCGATAATGATGTTGTCGACCCTGTTAATAAGGTTTTCAATCAGCAGAATTTTATCAGATACTTTTGCACCTCCCATAATTGCAGTGAATGGCCGTTGCGGATCCTTCAGAATCTTATCCATTGCTGCAAGTTCACTGTTAATGAGAAAGCCAAACATTCTCTTATCCTGTGGAAAATAATCAGCCATAACAGCAGTAGTTGCATGAGCCCGGTGAGCAGTGCCGAATGCATCATTAACATAAATTTCTGCATAACCGGAAAGTTTTTTGGCCATCTTTTTTTGTTTGATCTTCATCCCGGCTTTTGCAGCTTTCTTCTCCTCTTCTGTAACATTTTCCGGTAGAATGGGTTTCCCTTCCTCTTCCGGATAAAAACGAACATTCTCGAGAAGCAAAACCTCACCTGGTCTAAGCGCTGCTGACATTTTTACAGCAGATTCTCCAAGACAATCATCGGCAAAAAGTACTTTTTTACCCAGGAGTTTTTCAAGAACGGGAAGCACAGGCTTAAGCGAATATTTTTCCATGCGTCCTTCTGGTCTTCCCAGATGAGACATCAGGATAAGACATCCACCATCATTAAGTATCTTATTGATTGTCAGTAATGCTCCCCTTATACGGGTATCATCGGTTACTATAAAAGTCTTTTTGTCGAGAGGTACGTTGAAATCGACCCTGACTATTGCTTTTTTCCCCTTGAAGTTAAAGTCCTGAATCATTTTCATAGATCATATATTTTTATTTAACAGAAAAATTTTTCTTTTACAAACCTACATTTTTTTTGCAAATATTTAAATGCCATAAATCAACTTAATATACTATTTAATCATTATCCAAAAGAGGCCGTCTTTAAAGTCAGGGATAACGCAGAGTTCCGCAGAATATAAGCAGCGTTCCGCAGATCTAAAATACTTATATTTAATACTTTGCGGCCTTTCGAGCTTTTTCTTTGCGGTTCCTCGCGGTTAAAAGAATCTTTTATAATCTGAACTTAAGATCCCTTTTAATTGTTCCCCCTTCGTAAAATAATGATTAAATTTGGAAAAAAAGTTATGGCAAAAATTACATTAAAAGGCAACCTGATCAATACATCTGGAAACCTACCGTTAAAAGGAAATAAAGCTCCTGATTTTAAACTTGTTAAATCTGACCTTGGAAACCTCTCTCTTTCAGAACTTAAAGGGAAAAAACTAATTCTGAATATATTCCCGAGCCTTGACACTTCAGTATGTGCAACCTCGGTCCGGAAGTTCAATCAGCTGGCAGCAGGCAAAATAAATGCAACAGTTCTGGCAATCTCAAAGGATCTTCCCTTTGCACATGGCCGTTTCTGCACTACTGAAGGAATTACAAATGTCACAACCCTTTCTGGTTTCCGCGATTCAGCATTTGGAAAATCATACGGTGTCGACATCATAGACGGCCCCATGGCAGGCCTTTATGCACGTAGCATCGTAGTTGTCGATGAAAACGGTAAAGTAATTTATACTCAGCTTGTTCCGGAGATAACCCAGGAGCCTGATTATGATGCAGCTCTTGCAGCTTTATAGTAAATTGAGTGATAACTATAGTTGCTTTCCTGGAATAAAAATTGGAAAATGAATTTCTCACAGATACCTGGTCAAAAAGAAATTATTGGAAGACTTATCCGGTCTGTTAAGGAAGAAAGGGTAAGTCATGCTCAGCTATTTGCCGGTCCTGAAGGATGCGGGAGTATGGCATTGGCTCTTGCCTATGCCAGGTTTATAAGCTGCGAGAACCGGACTGAAAATGATTCATGCGGTACATGCAAGTCGTGTGTCAAATATGAGAAGATGATCCATCCTGATCTGCATTTTGTCTTTCCGGTAATAAAGGGAAAGAAAGCCACTGATCCGGTGAGCGACAACTATATTGAGGAATGGAGAGACTTTGTAAAGAAGTCTCCCTATTTTACAATTAATGACTGGCTCGATTCAATAGAGGTTGGAAATGCCCAGGGAATGATATTTGCTTCCGAGGCTTCTGAGATAATAAAAAAGCTGAGTCTTAAAACATTTGAATCGGATTTTAAAATAATGATTATCTGGCTGCCTGAAAAAATGCACCAGGCAACTGCAAATAAACTTCTGAAAATGATTGAGGAACCGCCTGAAAAAACACTCTTTCTGCTTGTTTCAGAAGAACCTGATAAGGTAATTCCTACCATCCTCTCGAGATGCCAGCTTGTAAAGATACCATCCTTTAGTAGTAATGATATTGAGAAATATATTACAAAACGGTTCGACATTGCTAAAGACAAAGCTGCTGATATATCGCGTGTTTCAAGAGGTAACATTATCAGGGCAATCGGACTCTGTGAAAACGAAGACTCTTCCCTCGCTAATCTTGATCATTTCAAAAGCCTGATGAGATTTGCCTGGAAACGTGACATCATTTCAATAATAAACTGGTCAGATGAGATTGCCGCTACAGGCAGGGAGTCGCAGAAGAACTTTATCTCTTTTTCCATGAGATTACTCCGCGAAAACCTTATGCTGTCGCTTGATCAGCTTAAAAACAACCTGGTATTTCTTACAGGTGAAGAGGCAAGCTTTTCCGGAAAGTTTCATGCTTTCATAAATCAGAATAATATATATCAGCTTACAGAAGAGTTTAACCTGGGCTATTCACATATCGAATCAAACGGCAATGCTAAAATCGTCTTCCTCGATCTTGCATTGAAAGTTACCAGGCTCATCAGATCATCCTGAATCCCATTTATTGAAATTAAGCTTTTATTCACTATTTTTGCGGGGTAATTTCGATAGCAGAAAAGTTTATGACAGAGAATGAAGATATTCAAGGGCAAACCGGGGAAGAGACCCGGATGCCTGATATAACATATAAGCCCGGATATAATAAACTGGATTCTTTCAATTGGTTGAAAGACCTGCCCGACAATCCGGTGGTTAATGATATTGTAGAAATCCGCTTCAAGAATACACGAAAAGGATATTTCAGAAATGTCAATGGTCTCAGACTTGAGATCGGAGATGTTGTTGCGGTAGAAGCTTCTCCCGGACACGATATTGGAAGAGTTTCGATGGTTGGTCCATTAATAGATGAACAACTTAAGAAACTAAAAACACTTCCGCCTCCTGACGATCTGAAAAAAGTTTACCGTAAAGCAAAAGCTGTCGATATTCAAAAGTGGGAAGACGCTAAGAAACTCGAGACACCCTCTATGCTGCGTTCAAGGAAGATTTCCGAAGAGCTCAAACTTAATATGAAGATTGGGGATGTTGAATATCAGGGAGATAAGACAAAAGCTATCTTCTATTACATCGCTGATGAAAGAGTGGATTTCCGACAGCTCATTAAAGTTCTTGCTGATGAATTCAGGGTAAGGATTGAGATGCGTCAGATAGGTGCACGACAGGAAGCAGGAAGAATTGGAGGAATTGGCTCATGCGGAAGAGAGCTCTGCTGTTGTACTCATATAACTAACTTCGTTTCAGTTACAACAACGCATGCAAAATATCAGGAGTTATCCCTGAACCCTCAGAAACTTGCAGGGCAATGTAGTAAACTTAAATGTTGCCTCATCTTTGAACTCGATTGCTATGTAGATGCACAGAGGTCTTTCCCTTCAAAAGATGTTCCCCTGGAAGCAATCGACTGTACCGCCTGGTTCCAGAAGATGGAAATCCATAAAGGTATTTACTGGTATTCAACCGATCAGCATTCTACAGCCAACCTTATTGCTCTGCCTGTTCAAAGGGTCAGAGAGATACAGGCACTAAATAAAAAAGGCACAAAGGTGGAGCGGCTTAAGTTAGTTGATGAATCGTGGGAATCTGCTCCTGTTTCTCAGGACCTTTTAAAGAATAACAGCCTTACCAGGTTCGACCCTCTGGAAACAAAAAGCAAGCGTCCAGGCCGTCCGCACAAAAGAAAAAACAGAAGATTCAATGATAAAAGGGATAAATAAACTTCCATTCATTTTAATATTAACATCTTTAATACTGCTGTCATCATGCCGGAGTAATGTTGTCTATACCGATTTTCATTCTATGCCTGAAAAAACCTGGAGACTGATGAATATTCCTGCTTTTAATATCCCCATAGCGGATACGCTAAAGAGTA
>Ga0209429_10001962_pt1 | contig 12388 bp, 9 predicted proteins | sample BarGraNGADG00212_3_FD_184493 | JGI IMG/M metagenome (GOLD analysis project Ga0209429, IMG submission 184493) | Arctic peat soil microbial communities from Barrow, Alaska - Barrow Graham LP Ref core NGADG0004-212 (SPAdes) (version 2) | ecosystem: Environmental > Terrestrial > Soil > Wetlands >... | reverse complement strand
CTCTGTTTGTTCGTTGTAAGCGAACACCAACACTTTGACACAAAAATCATTGAACAACCTAAATACACCATCCTATGCAAAACCTAAAAACCTTCTTGGCCGTAAGCCTCGCCTCGATGCTGGCCTACTTTGAACCCATCGGTGACATACTGACCTCCATCACCGTCCTCTTCTTGTTGAACTTCGTGTTCGGCCTACTGGCAGGCCTTTTGGCCCATCGCGAAACCTTCAACTTCCGCAAAGCATTCGTCTGTGTTTCGGAAGCGTCGGTCTATCTGTTGCTGCTCGCTTCCACCTTTTTTATTGGCGACCACCTCGGCCTGCGCGCTGGAGCCCTGCAAGCCGTTTCGACCGTAACCTATACCCTGCTGTATTTCTATTCGGTGAATATTTTCAAGAACTTGAAAGTGCTCCTGCCAAACAGCAAGACGATCGCCTTCCTGCATTACTTGATTAGTATTCAGATTCTGCACAAGATTCCCAGCCTCAACCAATACCTGAAGCAACAATGAGAATTTTGATCGATAACGGACACGGGCTGGAAACGCCTGGCAAGCGATCACCGGAATGGCCCTCCATCGGAAAATTGATGGAATGGCAGTATACTCGTGACTTGGCTATTCGGTTGGAAACCGCCCTTCAAAGAGAACAGATCCCGGTGCAGCGCATCGTACCCGAGAGCCGGGACGTCGCCCTTTGGGAGCGGGTTCAGCGGATAAACCTCATCGCCAAAAGACACGGCACGGCCAACTGCCTGCTCGTTTCCCTGCACGTGAACGCCTCGACCAGTGGCATGGCACGCGGTTGGGAAATCCACACCAGCCTGAAGCACACCCTCTCCGACGAGTACGCCACCATCTTCTGGGAAGAAGCCAAGAAACGGCTCAAGGGCAAAACCAAGATGCGTCAAGACCTCTCGGACGGTGAGCCCGACTGGGACAGTAATTTCGCCATCCTGCGCGACACCCTCTGTCCCGCCGTCTTGACCGAAAACCTCTTCATGGACCAACCCGACGACTGCCGCCTCCTGCTCTCCGATGAGGGACGCGACATCATCGTGGACCTCCACCTGAGCGCCCTTAAACGCATTGTCAAACTAAGCAAAGAAAACCAGCAGCTATGAACCTCAAATCCTCAAATCTATGAACCTCAAATCCATCACCACCCGAATTATTCAGAAACTTAAGAAATGGTTCAAAAGAAAAGGGTACACCAACCTCGCTGCCGAATCACAGGCCTTGGTCCATCTGGCCGTCCACCTGGTTGAGGCCGTCAAGTCAATAACCATCGACACCGTCCTGGACGATGTGGTGGCGGCTTTGCTTTGCAAGCTTCTGCCAGCCTACGCAACAACCATCCGCAGGTTCAAGCTCCAGCTGGAACAGAACATACCCCAATGGCTCCTCCAACTCCAAATCGCCGACGAGGTACTCGATGCGTGGAACAACCGGACGCAAACGGTGACAGCCACCAACGCCGCCACCGCCGCCGAAGAAGAGAACAAGCTCCTGCTCGCCATCATCAAGACCCTGAATGTTTCCGACCAACGCCACCAAGCCTACGGTGAACTCGCCACCCGCTGCCTCTACCACCTGAGCGGCGGGGCCAACGGCAAGTTCGACTGGCAAGACTGCAGCGACCTGGTCGAGGAATATTATACGAACTATGTGAAGGAGAAAATCACGTAGCACACAGCTTCATCCCATACCCAAAAAGGGCCTCGAGCTAACGCCGAGGCCTTTATTTGTTTTATAGATTTCTGTATCGGACAAGCTGACCCTTTTCACCTACCGCCCCGAATTCTATGGCATTCACGAAGACCGCCCCGGCAAACCGACAAAAGGTCGCGGCGAACTGGTAGTGGTCAAGAACCGCAACGGCGGAACAGGCACGGTGCTGTTTGGGTATAATCTCTCGCTTACGCGGATTGGAGTGTATGAAGGAATGAATAATAATGATATTGAAAAATGAAACTTTCAGACACTTTTTTGGTTAATTAAAAAAAAATTGTGAGGTTTTGAATATTTTGTAAAAAAGTATTATATATTTACAAAATCAAATCTCTACAGATTCTCTTCGTTTCTTCTCAGCAAAAACATTTATTTATCTGACACTCATTTGGTGTGTTCAGATGTATGTATAGTGGTAAGATTGAATTCTTCTATCTCGCTATTGTTGTGATTATTATTCTTTGTCTTTTGAATGAATCTGCTAGTATTAACGCTTAACAAGGATTTTGTATATGAAAGATATCACTAATGGCACTTAAAACCCACTGATTATTAGTTATATTGCTTATCTGCATAGAACAAGTAAAATTATTTTTTAGTACCCACTAGTGATGAATGTATTAAGGATATTTTAGAGTGCATCATTATTTTTATTCAAATCAAATTCACCTAATTTGCATTAACTATAAATATATTAACCATGAATAATAAAAAGCGTGTTGGTTTAATAACTGCAATCAGTTTGTTTGTATTATGTTATAATTCATATTCTCAGTCCAATTTTAGTTTCACTTACGATTCTGGAGGGAATCAAATCCAGAGGACATATTTGGTAATGTTGCGTGCAGCGAGTGATAATGCCAATAACACTATAATGGACTCTTCCAAAGTGGCTGCTTTAGCCGACAAATTGAAGGTTACGATATTTCCGAATCCGACTAAAGGTGAATTGAAAGTAGACATAAGCGGGATTGAGAATAACGCAACCGTAGATTTGAACCTCTACAGTCCTAAAGGGCAATTGTTGCTGAAACAAAAAGCGGAACAGGGATTGACCACAATCAATATGCATAGTTTTCCTACAGGTTGGTATCTGCTTAAGGTGTTAAGTAGTGATGAGGTATTGAATTTTAAGATTGTAAAAGAGTAATATTTGTGATTATGAAAAACTATACAAGCAATGTGTTAAGAAAGTGCCTTTTAGTATTTGGCATACTTATTTTGGCGTCACAAATTGAAGATCTACATGCAATCAATAAGAAACAGGAGGATAGCAATCATTGGGAGGATTCAATTAAAAGTGTTTTATATCCCTCTATAAAACTCGACACTTTTCAAATACCCATACATTCTAATGCCGTCAAGTCCAAGAGTTTCGCTGCGAGCAAAGTCGCGAACAATTCTTACGTACCCAATTCATTCTCAATAGACAAATCAAGACCTGTAGGTGAGATCCCGATTTCCTCATCGGTCACTCCAACAGGATCTGTAGCATATAGTGTTCCAATTGAGGTTTATCCGGGTGCCAACGGTTTTCAGCCACAGGTTTCAATTGCGTACAATAGTCAATCTGGTAATAGCTCACTTGGGGTAGGTTGGAATATCTCAGGGCTCTCAAGTATTAGCAGAGGCAGTAAAAGTATCTACTATGATGGAAAGGCACAAAATGTAGCATTAACCAAGGATGATGCCTTTTTCTTGAATGGTGCTCGTCTTATTAAGCTTAGTGAAACCACTAGTTTGATAAAGTATGAATCTGAGCAAGGCAACATTAAGGTTAATGCATACCTGAGTGGTTCAATCGTCAAATATTTCAGTGTGTATTTCCCGAATGGTCAAATAGGCACTTTTGGTTATTCAACTAATGCCACCAATAAATTAGAGTATCCAATAACATATATATCTGACCTATTTAGCAATGGAATAACCTATAATTACGATTATATCAATAATCATTACAGAGTATCATCTGTTAATTACGGGAGCGAATCTGTTGTTTTTCAGTATACGCCTAGAACAGATATCATTGTTTCTTTCAGTTCAGGACTTAAGATAATTGAAGATTGTTTGTTACAGAAGGTCACATGCAAATACAACGGAAACGTTTTGAGAAATTACAACTTAGAGTATTCACTAAGAAACAATGAATCATTTCTTACGTCTATTGAATATGCAGCGCCCGATGAAACATCATTCAACCCATTGGTGTTTTATTATGGAGAGAATAATGTGGCAACGGCTTATACTTCGAGAAACTGCTATCTGCCACAGGGATACTCATTTACAGATCCCGCTACTATAAAAGTGGTGAAGGGCAAATTTTCCTATGGCTCTGACGATGACGGCTTGATTACGCTAAAGAATTTAAATCCCTACTGGCAACATCTTAGAAGCTCCAGCCTTTTTCAGCATTCACAAAGACGTTTTGATAATCAATATGCAGCAACTGATGTCATCATGGCTTACTCCGGCTTAGAGGAAGGCTATGGTAATTATACTAATACATTGACAGCTGAAGCGGGATTTATCGATGTGTTTTGTGCCAATGTAGATGGAGAATTGGGAGAAGAAGTAATTAAAGTCAATGATATAGTTTCCGGCAGTAATGATCAGGTCACATTTAAGGTCTATCAAGCGAACTGCTATACCGGAATTTGGTTGGATTACACGCGGACATTCAGTTTCCCCACTGTCTTGACCGATGCCGATGGAGACAAAAGCATCCAGCCCAAGTATTATTTTCCTGGAGATTATAATGGAGATGGAAAAACAGAAGTAATGGTTGTTTCATGTAATAATCCATTCGGATGGGCAGAATATCCCACAAAATGCTACTTGATAGATTTGGAGTCAAATACAATATTGTACGAGGGTCAACCTTTTGCCTATAATGTCAGCTATGTAGGCAATGAGCAATTAAACCCAACGACAGCGTTTAATAATACTGATCGCTTAATGGCAATGGATTATGATGGAGATGGTAAGACTGATATGTGTCTTATAAATACACAAGGAACATACATCTATACCATAAACAACTCTGGTTCAACATATACAGTTGCTCAGGCGTCTGCATATACAGGTCTTAAAAGACCGGACTTGGCTGACAAATTGCTTCTGCCAGGAGAATTCAATGGAGATGGGAAGCTTGACCTTTTAGTTTCGCCATTAGTTAATTCCTCAAGCTGGTCTGTTTTCTATTCAATGGGTAATGGGCAATTTGAAACATCTCAGATTACGAATTCGATAAACAGGTACAGCACGTATAAATATTTTCTTCAAGACGTTAATACGGATGGACTTTCGGATATAATTGCCTTTGGAACTTCGGACTACACGACCTATTTGGCAAAGAACCGAGGTTTTTACTATGAAAGCTATACCTCTCTGCCAAATGCTAGTCCTGTCCTTGTTCCAACAAATATCAACAGCCGGAACTATTTTCATCAGATTCTTGCACTTAAGAACGGCGTTGTAACCCTTTTCTCCCATCCACGCAATGATACCAAAGAAAAGCTGCTGACAGGCATGGTGACAAGTCTAGGAGTGGTCAATAAGAACTACTACAAAATGCTTAACGAGTCTTCATCCTATTATCAAGGATATGGAGCGATTTATCCGTACGAGAATTATCAAGGTCCTTACATCATTGTGGAGGATCAAGAACAATATTTGGATGGATCGCTGAATGAACATCTTGCATATTCTTATGAAAATGCGATTGTTCATAAGCAGGGACTCGGGTTTCTAGGTTTCACAAGTATGTATACAAATGATTGCATTCGAAATAGATATTTTACAAAAAGATTTGATCCTTTAAATTTTAGTGTAGTAACAGAAGAGGAATCTCCTACTACATTAAATACTTACTCCTATTCTTTCTCTGTCGCAACTAATAAAATTGCGAAAGTGCGTCTACAGACATTAGTTGCAGAGGACGAGCTGAATGCAACATCTGCAACATCATCATTCACATACGATTCGTATGGGAATCCGCTTACAGTAACTAATGATTATGGTGGAGGCCTTTCAGAAACAATTTCAAATACCTATGTCAATAATTTGAATGAATCCAGTTATCTGCTTGGTTTTTTATCGGATCAAACAAAGACAAAAAGTCGTGATGGTTTAAGTTACACTGAGCGAAACTACATTCCCTCTTACAATAAGGGGTTGCCACTGTTAAAATATCAATATATTAATGGCAATCAGGTGCTTGAGGAGAATTTCGCTTATGACACCAAGGGCAATGTAACCCAGAAGAGTAATAAGAGTTTTTCATCATCAAAGACCCTGTCGACTAAATATGCTTATGATATCGCTGGCAGGCTAACAAAAGAAACAGACCCGCTTGGGCTATTTACTGAATATGTATATAACGCCACCAATGGTGTGTTGAATACTGTTAAAAACCACAAAGGGCAGGAAACAACTATAGGCTATGATAATTTTCTTCGGAAAATATCCACCCTAAACCCTGACGGAACGACCAATTCAGCAAGTCTTGCGTGGAATGATGTAGGGAATAGTGGTTTGTATTATAATCTGGATTGCCCGGTGGGCAAGCCATGGACAAAAACCTATTACGATGCTCTTGGCAGGACAGTTGCAGCAAGTAGTCCCAATATTGATGGCACAGAGCCTCGATCTGAAAAATCGTTTGATAGTTATGGGCGGTTGTATCGTGAGTCTTTACCATTCATTGGATACACTCCCTCGCTTTGGAAAACTTATCAATACGATTATTACGACAGACCTTCAACAATCACTGCGGCAACCGGGGATATCACATCCTATTCTTATGGGGTTAGAAGTGTTACAACAACGCAAAATGGAATTAGTAAAACTAAAACAGTTGATACACAAGGGAACACAATTCAGTCTGTTGATCCAGCAGGAACAATTACCTACGTTCTAAGGCCCGATGGACAACCGTCCTCCATTGTTGCACCTGGAAATGTTACAACAACTTTCGCCTACGATAATATTGGAAGGCAAACGTCGATTTTGGATCCAAGTGCTGGTACGCAATCCTATAGTTTTGATATCGATGGCAATCTTGGCAGTGAAACGAATGCAAATAATCAAGTCATTTCATATTCCTACGATTCTATTAACCGCTTGGCCCAGAAAATTCAACCTGAATTCACCACCACATATAATTATAATACTGATGGCTTAATAGCAAGTGTGGTCTCAACCAATTCAACATCAAAGATATATACCTATGATGACTTTTTACGTCTGTATAAGGAAAAGGAAACTATGACTAATAGATGGCTTGAAAGAACCTATACACTGTCTGGTGGATATCTAATCTCTACTAAATATGCTTCACAAAGTGCGACTATCGTAACAGAGAATTATTATTATACGTTGGGACACCTGAGTGAAGTCAAACTGAATGGCACAACGTCAATCTGGAAATTAAACGCGGTGAATGCTTTTGGACAGCCAACTAGTGCAACAACGGGCAGTTTTAACCGAACTTATGGTTACGATAACGTTGGATTTCCTACATCTAGGACCGCCGGCTCGTTTCAAAACTTTTCCTATGTATTTGATGTTGCCAAAGGGAATCTTACTTCCAGGACAGATAATATAAGGGGCATCCAGGAGCAATTTACTTATGATAACCTGGATAGGTTGTCCGGTTTTTCAGGCAATACCGCTCAATACAATAACTTAGGTAATTTGTTGGAAAAAAGTGATGTTGGTACGTTGACGTATGGGAATACCAATGCGCCATATCAAGTTACCGCTGCCAGTACAATCAATTCATCCATTCCAATGCGGAATAGGACTGTAACTTATAATTCATCCAAGAGGCCGGCAAGCATTACCGAAGGGGAGTATTCCGCAACAAACTTTATTTACAATGCCAACGATGAGCGAATGAGATTTACGATGAGGATAAATGGTATTAATACATGGTATCGTTGCTATATGTCGGATTGTTATGAGGTCGATTTAAAAACTGGTGGTAATAAAGAAAAGCTATACTTGAATGGTGATTATTACACATCTTCGGCCGTTTATGTAAAAGAAGGTACAGCTAGCTGGCAATTATATTATATTTGTCGAGATCATTTGGGAAGCATTACTCATATCACCTCCAGCACAGGAGCAGTAGTTCAAGAACTGAGTTACGATGCATGGGGGCGTTTGAGGGATCCTTCAACACAAGTAGTCTATACACCGGGTAATGAACCGGAACTGTTCCTTGGCAGAGGCTATGAGGGACATGAGCATCTGACACAGTTTGGGTTGATCAATATGAATGCCCGCTTGTACGATCCAGTGGTCGGTCGTTTCTTGAGCCCGGATCCATACGTTCAGTCACCTGATTTCAGCCAGAATTTCAATCGATATAGCTATTGTTTGAATAATCCGCTAAAATATTCGGATCCTTCAGGAGAGATTTTTGCAACTTTGTTTGGTGCGGTGTCAGATTTCTTGGTTAATACATTTGTAAAAGTTTGGACTCAAGGATTTAATGCTTGGGGCGATGCAGATAACTGGCATAATACAAAAATGGGGTGGGAAATTGATAAAGGCTTGTTTACAACAGATCCAAATAAGAGTACATTGGGTCGGGCATGGGAACTTATCTCTCGTTTTTCATGGGAAATACCTCAAACTGTAGTTGGTTATTGCTTTGCTACCATAGCAAATACGTTTGGCCAAGTAAATAATGTAACGCACAATTATGGAATGACTGCTGTGGATTGGGGCGGAGATGCCGGTGCGATGACTTTAGGAAATTATTCAATGGGGTCTAAAGGCTATAGAGCTGATTGGAAAGATCATATGTTTGTTCATGAATACGGTCATTATGTACAAAGTCAACAATGGGGTCTTCTATATATATTCGCAATAGGTATACCTAGCCTTGAGAGTGCAGGCCTGCAAGGTCTGGAAGATCCTTTGTTGAATTTTGGAAAGCCCACGAGACACCTAAAAAGATGGTTCGAAGCTGATGCAAGTTATAAGGGTATGTCCTATTTTGATAAACATTATGGAAGTGGAAAGGCTGGTTACTCAGATTTTAGTGCTGATTATTTTAATAGGGATCAATTTGTTAATGGATATAGAACAAATTATATTAACCCGCGCACAGGGAAAAGTAATGTAGATGAGCCTTATCCAATTAAAGCAAGTTTCCATTGGACTGATATTTTAATCTATGGTTATTTAGGCGTTCTCTTTTTTTTCTAAATGTAAATCGATAATAAGTTATGAGAAACATTCTTTATTCAATTGTTGTTTTTTTAATATTTGTTTGTGGCAGTTGTGAGGAGTCTCACGATCAAAGTTTGATCATATTGAATAACTCCGACAAGACGGTTATCCTTCTTTTATCTACATTTCAGGGTGAACCTGAATGTTTTAAACCGGAAAATAAATGGGAGTATGATAACTTATTAAGAAGTAGCGCCATCGGCTCACATTCAAGGATTGATTTAAAAGATCGATTATCCGGTCGTTTTTTGAGCGGGCAAGATACTCTCTTCATTCTGGTTTTTGATCGAATTGATATGGATACGATGAGTTGCGAGCAGTTTGAGCAAAGCTATCCAATTAAGAAGCAATGGGCATTGACTAAATCGGAAGCGGAGTTATCCAATTGGGTTCTTACGTATCCCTAAGATGTAGTTTAGTAATAGAGGGTACGGGAAACTAGCAAGTTTATTATCTGTCGAGATCTTTTGGGAAGTATTTCGCATATAACCTCCAGCACGGGAGCAGTAGTTCAAGAGTTGAGTTACGATGCATTGGGGCGTTTGAGGGATCCTTCAACGCAAGTTGTCTATACACCGGGTAATGAACCGGAACTGTTCCTTGGCAGAGGCTATTCGGGACATGAGCATCTGACATCGTTTGGGTTGATTAATATGAATGCCCGCTTGTACGATCCAGTGGTCGGTCGTTTCTTGAGCCCGGATCCATACGTTCAGTCACCTGATTTCAGCCAGAATTTCAATCGATATAGCTATTGCTTGAATAATCCGCTAAAATATACGGATCCTTCAGGAGAGATTTTTGCAACTTTGTTTGGTGCGGTGTCAGATTTCTTGGTTAATACATTTGTAAAAGTTTGGACTCAAGGATTTAATGCTTGGGGCGATGCAGATAACTGGCATTCTACCAAGATGGGGTGGGAAATTGATAAAGGCTTGTTTAGAACAGATCCAAATAAGAGTCCCTTGGGTCAAGCATGGGAACTTATCTCTCGTTGTACATGGCAAGCAAATCAAACTACAGTTGGATATTGGTTTGCTACCATAGCAAATACATTTGGCCAAGTAAATAATGTAACGCACAATTATGGAGTGACTGCTGTGGATTGGGGCGGAGATGCCGGTGCGATGACTTTAGGAAATTATTCAATGGGGTCTAAAGGCTATAGAGCTGACTGGAAAGATCATCTGTTTGTTCATGAATACTTTTCTACTCCCCAATCTTTGGACCACCAGTACTGCTTTCTTAGTTGAAATTTAGATTTAAAACTTAATCAAAAAATAATAATGATGATGAATACCGTCGTGTTAATTGCGGGAAATAACTCCTTAGATTGCTGCTCCAAAATCAGGTGAAGTTTTGAGGAGTTATTCTCGTCATTAACACTAAGCGACGTTTTTGTATCGTTTAAATGGAATCACTCTCCCGTTACCCTGATGCCTCTTTTTATGGTTGTATTCCTCAAAGAAATCCTTTAGTCCTTTGAAAAGGTCGATGCCATCTTCTGCCGGGCTAATGTATACATAATCACGTTTTACAGTTCTCCATAGTCTTTCTATGTAGATATTATCGGTAGCACGGCCTCTGCCATCCATACTTATTCTTGTGCCAATCAACTCATTTTCAATATAGCTTGTCCAAAGTTCGCTGGTAAACTGACAACCCTGATCCGAATTGATGATCTCCGGATTACCAAATCTAGCGACAGCTCTTTTAAAGACCAACAGGCTGTTTTTTTGCATCCAAACTATTGAAGATATCCCAGCCGACAACAAACCGGCTATACACATCTATAATTGCCGTCAAGTACATAAAACCCTTTGCCATTGCTATATACGTTATGTCAATCTCCCAAAGTTGGTTCGATCGTTCAATTTTAAGACCCCGTATAAGGTATGGCCTTTTGTATTCGGCATTGATCAACTTGCTTAGGTTTCGACCAGGAAAGATTGCCATTATACCCATTTTACGGAGCAAGCGGCGTACACGCTTCTCGTTGGCCAATATCCCTTTCGTTTCTATGAAATCTTTCATCTGAATCACGCCGTACGTGGGATGTTTTAAAAAGTGTTTGTCCATGTGCAGCATGATCTTCAGGTTCTCTTCGCTTTCTCCAACAGGTTGGTAATAAACGCCACTTCGGGAAATATCCAAGAGTTCGCACTGTCTTTTTACACTTAATATCTCTTTATCAGATATATAATCTCGAAGCTCGGCTAATGTCCGGCCTTCTTTAATTTTTTTTTTAACCAGTCGCACTCCATCTCGAGCTGACCGATTTTTGCAAATAACCGTTCCTTCTCTTTTTCCAGGTTCTCTTCAGGAGCCTTCGTCTCAAAGATCTCGGAGGATCGTTCGACAAACTCTTGTTTCCACTTGGAAATAACCTGAGGCATAACCTCAAACCGTTTGGACAACTCGGCCAATGTCTCACGCTCTTTGAGTGCTTCAATGGCAACTTGAGCTTTAAAAGCTCCCGAAAATACTCGTCTGCTTCTCTTCATAATGCTGGTAAATTTAAGTGAATTTTTAAATTATACCAGTGGTACAAAATATGGGGAGTATTATACTTGGCCGTGAGCCTCGACTCGATGCTGGCCTATTTCGAACCCATCGGTGACATCCTGACCTCCATCACCGTCCTCTTCCTGCTGAACTTCGTGTTCGGCCTACTGGCAGGCCTTTTGGCCCATCGCGAAACCTTCAACTTCCGCAAAGCCTTCGTCTGCATTTCGGAAGCGTCGGTCTATCTATTGCTGCTCGCTTCTACCTTTTTTATTGGTGACCACCTCGGTCTGCGCGCTGGTGCCTTGCAAGCCGTTTCGACGGTAACCTATACCCTGCTGTATTTCTATTCGGTGAATATTTTCAAGAACTTGAAAGTGCTCCTGCCGAATAGCAAGACGATCGCCTTCCTGCATTACTTGATCAGTATTCAGATTCTGCACAAGATTCCCAGTTTGAACCAATACTTGAAGCAATAATGAGAATCTTGATTGATAACGGGCATGGGCTGGAAACGCCAGGCAAGCGATCACCGGAATGGCCCTCCATCGGACAGCTTATGGAATGGCAGTACACTCGCGACTTGGCTATTCGGTTGGAAACCGCCCTTCAAAAAGAGCGTATCCCGGTGCAGCGCATCGTACCCGAGAGCAGGGACGTCGCCCTTTGGGAGCGGGTGCAGCGGATAAACCTCATCGCCAAAAGGCACGGCACGGCCAACTGCCTGCTCGTTTCCCTGCACGTGAACGCCTCGTTGCGAGGCTTGGCGCGCGGTTGGGAAATCCACACCAGCTTGAAGCACACCCTTTCCGACGAATATGCCACCATCTTCTGGGAAGAAGCCAAGAAACGGCTGAAAGGCAAAACCAAGATGCGTCAAGATTTGAGCGACGGCGATCCTGATTTTGACA
>Ga0209429_10001959_pt1 | contig 12401 bp, 8 predicted proteins | sample BarGraNGADG00212_3_FD_184493 | JGI IMG/M metagenome (GOLD analysis project Ga0209429, IMG submission 184493) | Arctic peat soil microbial communities from Barrow, Alaska - Barrow Graham LP Ref core NGADG0004-212 (SPAdes) (version 2) | ecosystem: Environmental > Terrestrial > Soil > Wetlands >... | reverse complement strand
CAAACCCAGTGTAACGTTGATCTCAGCCACACCTGCATAGTGGAATGTTCTCATTGTCATCTGTGTGCCTGGTTCTCCGATGGATTGCGCCGAAACTACTCCTGCGGCTTCACCTGCCTCTATTTTAGCATTATCATATCCGGAATTGAGACGTTTAACGATCTCTTCCATCTGTTTCTTTGTAACCTTCCTTTCTTTTAATTCACGATTAAGGTTATCAATTACATTCTGGGGTAATTTAAGATCTAAAATCATCTCATCAATAATTTTCTGGGTTGCATTCATTCTTTCACCCCTACTACAGAGTCTAATATTCGCTTGACTGCTTCAGGTTTGCTAAAATCGCTGTTCATCGGATTTATTCCATCTTCTCCGAATTTGAATTGGATGATCATGTTCCTTGTATCCCTCACTGTGCCATCAAATTGCACTTCAAGGTCCTGTAGAGCATTTACAAGCCTGCGCTGCAAGTATCCTGACTGGGAGGTCCTTACGGCTGTATCTACAAGACCTTCTCGGCCGCCGATAGCATGGAAGAAATATTCCGTAGGTGATAAGCCGCCCTTATAACTTGCCTTGACGAATCCATGCGCTTGTGCTCCCAGATCGCCTTTATCAAAGTGAGATAATGTCCGTCCTGCATATCCTCTCTGGATCCTCTCACCTCGAACTGCTTGCTGCCCTACGCATGCTGCCATCTGCGTAAGGTTCAGCATAGAACCTCTCGCACCAGATTTTGCCATTATAACTGCTGCATTGTCCATTCCAAGATGGCGACCAGCAATTTCACCTGTTGCGTCCCTTGCCCGGCTTAATTCTTTCATTATCTCCATTTCAAGTGTTTCCTTTATGGTTCTGCCTGGCAACTGTTCAAGCTCGCCATCCTGATAAGCTTGAATCAGTTTTTCAGCTTTATCAGTTGCGCCATTCAATACTTCTTTTATCTGGTCCTGAGCCTCCAAGGGTAGATGTTCGTCATTAATCCCGAAACTGAAACCACTTCGCATGATCCCTCTTATGGAAAGACGAGTAGAGTCATCGATAAATTTACATGCCAATTCAGAATTGAATTCCTTAATTAGTTTGTCAAGGATGACACTCTTAAAAGCACCTACCGCTTTTTCATCTATGGAACCTTTTTCTAGAATACCATCTTTTATTACTACGTATGCATCATATTCGCAGTCCACACCTTTGCAGGTGTCGCATTGTTCGCATATCTCTGCTTTGAACTCCAGGTTAAGCCCTTTGGGAAGTATTTGGCTGAATATCTGTTTTCCGTTCCAGTAGGGTTTACCATTCTCTTTTCCTGCTGGTTCAGGTAATTCCCATATCTCGGATTTTGCAAGAAGTTCAAGAGCATCATCTTTATTTATTTTATCTTTACTGTTCGTAAGCAAGAAAAGCCCTGAAATATGGTCATGGATACCGCCTATGATAGGACCGCCGAATCTTGGGGAGATGATGTTTTCCCTGACGTGCATCAGAATTTTTGCTTCCGCGCGCGCGTCTTCGGTTTGCGGCACATGCATGTTCATTTCATCACCATCAAAGTCCGCATTATAAGGCGGGCATACAGCAGGATTGAGCCTGAAGGTCTTATGCGGCATCACTTTTATTTCATGAGCCATTATGCTCATCCTGTGGAGTGATGGTTGCCTGTTGAATAAAATAATATCGCCGTCCTTCATCTGCCTGTCAATTTTCCATCCTAATTCAACAAGATCTGCAAGTTCAGCGCCATTCTTATCGGTCACCCTTAACCTTCTTCCATCCCCCCTGACTATATAATTAGCTCCGGGATGATTATCAGGACCGCGTCTGACATATTCCTTCACTTCATTGATATTCCTGGGTGTAACATACATTGTAATTGTAAGTTCCTTTGCGATCGCAAGCGGAACCCCTATTTCATGCATACCAAGATTTGGGTCTGGTGAAATCACAGTTCTTGCTGAGAAATTCACACGTTTTCCAGATAAACTTCCCCTGAACCTTCCTTCTTTACCTTTTAATCGCTGGGAAAGGGTTTTAAGTGGTCTTCCTGACCTGTGGCGGGCAGGAGGGACGCCTGAGACCGCATTGTCAATGAATGTAGTAACATGATATTGAAGTAATTCCCACAGATCCTCAATAATCAACTGTGGAGCCCCAGCTTCACGGTTCTCCTGGAACCTCTGGTTAATACGAATAATATCCACAAGCTTATGAGTAAGGTCGTCTTCACTTCGCTGCCCAGATTCAAGGGTAATTGAGGGACGCATGGTGACAGGTGGAACAGCAAGAACTGTAAGAATAATCCATTCAGGTCGTGCATTCTGCGGATCCATGCCGATAACTTCTATGTCCTCGTCCGTTATCTTTTCAAGACGTGATCGAATATCGGTGGGCATCAGTTTATGACCATCTTCTATGAACGTCGTGGGTTTTTCAAATTTAATCTCTTTTTGCTCTTCATTGCAATACTGGCAAGTTCTCGATTTTCGGGCTTCCTTGAAAACCTCATTTACGATATCTTCAATAGGTTGCCCCATTTTCTTAAGGATCCGTAACTTTTCAACGGTCTCTTTTTTATGGAGGGGATCAAGGAGCAGTGCACCGCAATTCCTGCATGTTGCCCTTAAGATCTTGCGAATGAGCTTGGCAAAACCCACATGGATGACTGGAGCCACAAGTTCTATGTGCCCGAAATGCCCAGGGCATTCACCCGCTCTTCCGCCGCATGTCTTGCAGCGAAGGCCCGGGTCGATAACACCGAGTTTTGTATCCATTAATCCCATCTCTATGGGGAAACCATCATCATCATATGTATCAGCAGTTATTATCCTTGAGACACTCATTTTCCTGAACTCTTTGGGTGAGATCAGTCCGAATTTTATTTCTTTTACTCTTTTTGGGGTTGCAATTACCATAATCTTCACCTAAACAGCATCTTCCAGTACAAGCCTTGGCGCAACGCCAAGCGATATGATCTCATCGAGCAATAGTTTGAAAGCATAGCTCATTTCCACAGGATGAATATCCGTTTCTGCTCCGCAATCATAGCATATCGTGATATTTCTTCGTTTATCAAGCGTTGCTATCATACCGCAATGGGAGCATACATATTCCGTTACCTTATCAGATTCATCAAGCAGCCTTTCCTTAAGCGCCATTGCTGCCCCATGTCCAATCAGAACGTCTCGTTCCATTTCTCCGAACCTGAGACCTCCTTCACGTGCCCTACCTTCCGTAGGTTGTCTTGTTAATACCTGGACAGGTCCACGCGATCTTGCATGCATTTTTGATGATACCATATGATACAATTTCTGGTACAGGATAACCCCTACAAAGATATCTGCCTGGATCTTATTGCCGGTTATTCCATCATAAAAAACTTCCTTACCAGTTTTTGACAATCCATATTTTGCAAGTGATGATGTAATGTTTTCTTCAGATTCTCCATAAAAGGCCGTCCCATCAATCCTGCGTCCTTCAAGTGCTCCCACTTTACCGCCTATCATCTCAAGAACATGGCCGACAGTCATTCTTGAGGGGATAGCGTGCGGATTAAGAATTAGATCGGCTACCAGGCCATTCTCGGTGAATGGCATATCTTCATAAGGTACAATCAAACCGATAACTCCTTTCTGGCCGTGCCGTGAAGCGAATTTATCCCCGATCTCAGGGATCCTGTAATCACGCGTTCTTACTTTTGCAAGCCTTGAACCATTCTCAGATTCGGTAAGAATTACGGTATCAACTATGCCTTTCTCATTTGAGCGCATCGTAACGGAGCTCTCCCTTCGCTGTACCGGACTTAATCCAAGTTCGGTTGGTTCTTCCAAGAATCTTGGAGGGCTTGTTTTTCCGATAAGAACATCATTTGGTCCTACGGGTATTTCGGGATTCACAAGACCATCGCTATCGAGCAACTTATAAACTTCCGCACTCCTTGCACCCCTTACTTCCATGTCAGGGATCTCAAATTTATCCTCCTGGCCTCCAGGGTATTTTCTCTCTTCCCCTTCGTTCGTCCTGAAGAAATGGCTTCTTCCAAGTCCGCGGTCTATTGCGCCTTTATTAACGACAAGTGCATCTTCAATATTATACCCTTCATAGGATAATACTGCAACAACGAAATTCTGTCCTGCAGGACGCGTGTCAAAGCCTATCGCTTCAGCGGTTTGTGTTGATGTAAGCGCCTTTTGGGGATAATGCAGCACATGAGCCCTTGTATCCGGTCTTAATTTCATATTAGGAGTTGACATGCCAAGACACTGCTTGACCATGCCAGCCCCCATTGTGTTCCTTGGTGACGCATTGTGTTCAGGGAAAGGGACCATTCCAGTACATATCCCAAGGATCAAAGACGGATCCATCTCAAGATGGGTATGTTTCGGGGTCAGGTCTTTTTCATCGATAGCTATGAAGGCATTTTCTTCTTCTTCAGCATCAAGGTACTCTACCAGACCAGTTTCAACGAGACTATCAAATGTTATCTCATTCTTTTTCAGACGTTCGATAATCTCAGGTGTTATGCGATGTTTACCATTTTCGACAATTATTGCAGGACGTCTGGCTCTTCCCTGGTCAGAGTTCATAATTATCTCATTCGTATCCTCATAATATATGACATTGACCTGTTTCTTGATCTCACCCATCCTTCGTTTTTTTCTTAATTCTTGGGTGAGTACTCTTGGATTATCATGAGTACCGATAAGTTCTCCGTTTAAAAAGACTCTAGCCTTAATCATATGTTTCAGCCTCCCCTTCTTCAGGTAAGGGTTTTGTTGCTTCAGCTTCTTCTTGCGCTTCCAATTCCGTAGCATAAGTTGTTGGGACTTCCTCACGCCCAACAAGTTCTCTTATGATGGGTTCAGTCCCCATTTCCAAGAGCAAGTTCTTGATCTGCATTTCATTCCCGGCAGCAGTTGATATCTCAACTAACTGCGCAAAGTTCTTCACAAGGCCGCAATTTGGACCTTCTGGTGTTTCAGATGGGCAGACTCTTCCCCACTGAGTAGGGTGCAAGTCTCTTGCTTCGAAGTGAGGTTGCGCTCTTGATAATGGTGAGATTACCCTTCGTAAATGGGACAAAGTTGCAATATAATCTGTACGATCAAGCAGTTGTGAGACACCTGTTCTACCTCCTACCCAATTACCTGTTGCCAGTGCATGCACAAGGCGTTCTGTTAACACATCTGAACGGACAATTGTCGTGACATTCAGATCTCTGTTCCTCATGCTGGCTCTTTCAAGCTGGTATTTAATATCTCGTGTTAACCTGTTGAAAGATACTCTGAATAGGTCCTCGATCAGTTCGCCAGAGAGTTTGAGTCTCTTGTTTGCATAATGGTCCTTATCATCGCTTCCTCTTTTTCCAAGCGCCAGTTCGAAACATGCCTGTGCCATGCGCCCGAGGAATTGTGCTTTTACAATTCGGTGTATTTCCTCGTTGCCAAGGTGGGGTAATAAATACCTGTCGATCACATAATTAGCTCTTTTTACCTGGTAATCCCTGGATTGGCCTGATGCAACCCGCAGGCCAATCTTTTCCATTGCCTCGATCTTGTTTGCTGCCTCGGATTCTTCAAGGTTCTCAAGCATGTATTTGATGATTTCGGGATCATCGGATACGGCATTGACAATATCCTGATCAGTCTCGATGCCCATAGCCCTCATAAGAGTAACAAAATTAATCCTACCGGATATGGATGGGAATGAAACTTCAAGGATAGATTTTTTACTTCTCTCTACGACTACCAGGGCACGATAACCCCTGCGCTGTGAGAATACTTTTGCTACCTCAATGTTTTCTCCGTATCTTTCTTCAAGCTCAACAAGGATCTTATTAGGGGCAAGGTCCTCAAGCGTGGTTATTACGCGTTCAGTACCATTTACAATAAAATATCCACCCGGATCCTGGGGATCTTCTCCCAGCTCGATCATTTCCTTCTTGGATAATCCTACAAGATTGCAGGATTTTGACCATATCATGATAGGAAGAGAACCTATTTCAGCTTCTTTTTCTTCCTTTTCACCCTCAGGCGTGACTATTGCCATGCTTAACTTAAGAGGTGCAGAATAGGTGATGTTCCTGAGTCTGGCCTCGGCAGGATGCAATTTGTCAGAGGCTCCATCTGCCTCTTTTACAACAGGATTACCCACCCGGATCTTTTTCAGTTTAACATAGGTGCCTTCGATCTCTGTTTCAATAATTCTCTGTTCATCAATAACTTTCTGAAGACCATGGTCCAAGAAATCATTGAAAGAATCTACATGATGTCTTACTATTTTATCACTTGTAAAATACGCTTTTGATAGAACCCTTCTGTCCAACATTTTACCTCAATTAACGGCTTACGCAATGACCATGCGATAGAAAAAGGTTTTTCCTGCAGTTTTACTTTCCCGGGTGACCCTTATAACATCACCTATCTTGGATTTAACAGCCACTGCAGCAGGATCTATTACACGGATCTTTGGCAATTGTTCTTTTTCTATATTATATACTGATAATAACTCTTTAATTTCATCTTCAATTAATATTTCGTGTTTTGGTACCATTTTATGAAGAAGGGGATTAAACTCCCTTCCGACATGCTCTTTCTCTTTCACACAATTACCTCCCGGAAAAACGGGCTCGGAGGGATTTGAACCCTCGACCATCGGGTTTCTTCTCTATTGAATAAAAGCCCGGTGCTCTGCCTGACTGAGCTACGAGCCCAACTTTACAATCTACAAACCTAAGACTAATGCTACCAATCACGGATAAAATACATTCCTGAATCAATCGCAATTCTCTTAAAACCTCGTAGACGTGCGCCCCTTGTACGGCTCATTTATACATAAATGTTTCCATTCAATTCATTCAATTCATTCAATTCATTCAATTCATTCAATTGAAATATTTTGTAACTCGAAACATTGAAATACCCTTCAGGATTAAGTAGCCAAAAATGGTTCAATCCTCTATCCAGGTCTGGGAAGATTTCTTCAAACGTTATTACTGGGAAAAAATTCTTGAATTAGCCAAGGATTATCCTGAAACTAGAAGCCTGGTTATTCAATTTCCTGATATCGAACGCTTCGACATGGAACTTGCGCGCGAGCTTCTTGAGCATCCCGAAAGCGTCATGAAACATACAAATGAAGCGCTAAGCAGCATTGACCTACCCGCAGATGTTGTTTTTACAAATACTCATGTGAGGATCGTCAAGATACCGGAGCGAATCCAGATAAGGGAACTGCGAAGCGGAAATATTAATAAATTCATAGCGGTGGCGGGGCTTATCAGGAAAGCAACTGAAGTGCGGCCAAAGATCATAAACGCCGCTTTTAAATGTCAGAGATGCGGCGACGTTACATTCATGCCCCAGGCTGAAGGAAAATTCGTTGAGCCTTTCGAGTGCCAGAGTGATGCATGTGGACGCAAAGGTCCTTTTAAGCTTCTTCACGAACAATCCGAATTCATAGATGCACAGAAACTACGCATTCAGGAATCCCCTGATGACCTCAGAGGTGGCGAGCAACCACAGACCATTGATGTGGATGTAGATGACGACCTTGCAGGACTTGTATCACCGGGTGACCGCGTGGTAATATCCGGGATATTACGTTCATTCCAGCGATCTAATCGGGAAGGAAAAAGCACTTTTTTTGACCTTGTGCTTGACGGGATATCGATAGACATTGAAGATAAGGAATTTGAAGACATAGAGATATCAAAAGATGACATAGAAGAGATCCTGACCCTGGGCAATGATAAAGAGATATATAACAAGATAATCGGATCAATCGCCCCTTCGATCTACGGATATGAGGAAGTAAAGGAAGCGATGGCGCTTCAGCTTTTCTCAGGAGTAGCCAAGAAATTGCCCGACGGTGCGCGCATTCGTGGTGATATTCATATCCTCCTGGTGGGGGATCCGGGCGTAGCCAAATCCCAATTGCTGAGGTATGCCGTAAAGCTTGCGCCGCGTGGAATATATACAAGCGGAAAAAGCTCAACTTCAGCCGGACTCACTGCGACAGCAGTCAAGGATGAGTTCGGGGACGGGCGCTGGACGCTTGAAGCCGGAGCTCTTGTGCTTGCTGATATGGGTCTTGCCTGCGTTGATGAGTTGGACAAGATGGAACCAGAAGATAGGAGTTCCATGCATGAAGCCATGGAACAGCAGACAATAAGCATAGCAAAAGCTGGGATAATGGCGACATTGAAATCACGCTGCGCACTCCTGGGTGCTGCCAACCCGAAATTTGGCAGATTTGATAGGTATGAGCCTATAGCAAAACAAATAAACATGCCTCCTGCTCTTCTTTCTCGTTTTGATCTCATATTCATACTTACCGATGAGCCTTCGGTGAACAGGGATACAGCAATTGCGCAGCATATCCTGAAAGCTCATTATGCAGGTGAACTTTCAGTGCGTAAGAACAATATTATAAATTCAGGAATTACGGCTGAAGAGATAACCAAGGCTATGGAGGTAATCCAACCGGTACTGGAATCAGAAAAGCTCAGGAAATATATCGCATATACAAAGAGGAATATTTTCCCCATTATACAGGACGATGCACGCAAGCAATTGATAGACTTTTACCTGGGCTTAAGGAAACAGGGCGAAGACCCCAGTTCTCCTGTTCCCGTGACAGCGCGCCAGCTTGAAGCGTTAATACGCCTTGCTGAAGCCAGTGCTCGCGTTCGTTTGAGCCAGATCATAACGACAGACGATACGACAAGGACGATCCGTATTGTTATGGCAAGCTTAAAGCAGGTCATGACAGACCCTGAAACAGGAAAGCTTGATGCGGATATTGTAAATGTTGGTATGGGAAAGAACCAGCGGGATAGGATAAAAGTGCTAAGGGAGATAATCAGGGATATCCAGAATGAGCATAAGGGTGGCGCACCAATAGAAGATATTATATCAAAGGCTGAGGAATCTGGTATAAAGAAAGAGACCGTTGAAGATATGATACAAAAGTTAAAGAGTGCAGGCGAGATAATTGAGGCAAGTAATGATAGGTTCAGGGTAGTTTAAATATGTTCATGAAAAAATATGAAACGGACGGAAAAGTGATCGTAGCGGTCTGCGACAGTGATATAATAGGGAAAAAATTTAAGGAAGGTAACCTTGTCCTTAAATTGGAGGAAAGCTTCTATAAAGGTTGCGAGGCTTGCGAAGCTGAGGTAAAGGAAGCCCTTGCATGCGCTTCTATCGCTAACATTGCTGGTAAGCGATCAATTGCTTGTGCAGTAGATTGCGAGCTCATTGACCCCGATACCGTTATTTATATTGATGGGATACCCCATGCACAGATGGTGCAATTATGACTGAAATAATTGAAAAAATTGATACTAATAAATTAATGGAACTGATTATAGAAAAACATAATAAATTCATACGGATTTTCAAGGAAGAATTTTCCGGGCTTGATGAAAAGCTCAATGCAATTAATAAACAATCCCAGGAACTTAAGAAAGAAATCGAAACAAATGAAACAAAGATGACAGTTCTAAATGAAAAATATTTTCTCTATTACCACCAGGGAAAAAAACAGAGGGATGAGCTTTTCAATACCGTACTTGAGAAAATGCGTCATGCCAATGCATCCAACATCCATGATGTAGAGCGCATTTCAAGCAAGATCGAAGAATTTGAGAAAAAACTCCAGAATTCAAGAAATATTGATGATGAAGACAACGCCATAGTTGAAATAAAGAAACTGCTTTCTGTTTTTGAATCCGAAGCGCAAAAATCGGGAATTAATATCTCTTCAAAAGCAATATTGGATATATTAAATGAAGCGAACGCTTCTCATAAAGAGCTCATAAAGATCAAAGATAAGCCAAAACAGGATGTCGGTTCGGCAAAAGACTTCGAAAAACAGATTGGTGAAATAGAGGGAAGGCATAACTGGCTGAAAAGAAGAATAGAAAGTCATTGTGCCGCTTTAGCTTACTGGGAGAATCAAAAAGGGGGAATAAAAGTTGAGTGAAGATATGGAACAAATTCAACAAAAGGAGACTGTGGCAGGGACTCCCGGAAATGATTCTTTAAAATTAAAAATTGAAACAACCGAATCAAGTAAGAACAAAACTACCGGGGTATCGGATCAAGCAACAGAGCAAACATCAAATCAGTCTACAAATCAAGTATCAGATCAAACTGCAGAACAAAAACCAGGGGAAACAAAAATCCAGGTTGAGCCGCCAAAAGTCTATCCTAAATTACCTGAACGTGAATTGAAAGAGAAGATAAATCTCCTTCGGCAGAAGATCGAACACGATGAAAGGGATATTAGAGCAATCTTTAAGGATATATCACTTCATAACCAAGGCGGTAATGAGTTAAAAGCCAAACGTGATGGCTTGAATGCAAGAGTCAAGGAACTTTCTCCAAAAGCAGCTGAATTAAGGAAAAAGCGTGATGAGACAAATGCAAAGATCGCAGAACTCAAAGCGCAGCGAGACCAGATGAGGGGAAGGGGGAAAGAATACAACGAAAAAATTGGGGAGCTAAAGAAGACCCGCGATGATTTGAACCTTACTGCGCGAGGACGGTCTGAAACCCTTGAAAAAGCTTATTCTGAGGAGCTAAATCTCTTTTTGACTTCTGATATTCCACTTGAACATGAGATTAATATTTTTGCCAGGTTAATAGAGTTGAGCCAGAGATTGGTTGCGACAAAGAAAGCCAACGAGATACATTCTATTATTTCACTTGAATATGCGAAGGGAAAAGAGATATATACAGACATGGATTCTTTGCACGCCAGGATACAGGCGCTTGCGCAGGAATCACAGAAGTCTCATGAAGAGATGATCAAGCTTTATAATGAAATTGACACTCTGCGTAAGGAGGCGGATTCATATCATGCGCAGTTGAATGAGAAATTTAAGGGCATAGCACCACTTCGAAAGAAAGTCAGTGCGCTAAAAGCCGAGATCCCGAAGCTTCGTGATGAACTTGATGTATATCTTGAACAGATGAAAGAATATCAACTCGTGCGCGATGGGCAGAAAAACGAAGGAAAACGCGAGACTGCCAAGGAGAAGTTCAAGAAGGACGGGCGCTTGAGTCTTGATGAGTTCAGGTTGCTTGTTGAAAGTGAGGATATCAAGCTTTAATTTGAGTTCTGGTATCTGCATCCCATATACCGGTAGTTTTTCCAAGAAGTGCCAGCTCGCCCATTATCTTCTTTACTCTTTTGGATAAAGGAGCAGGCATTGAATTCTCAAAAGCTGTGCCGGGAAGAGGCATGAAATAATGGGAATGTACTTTTCCCCCTTTTCCCGTGAGCCATTTTATCAAGTTCAGGGTCTCAAGCTGGTCTTCTTCAGTTTCATCAGGCAGTCCAAAGATAAAATCTACGACTGGAGTGAACCCATGATCAATACATTTCTCAGCACCAATGATAATATCTTCAACTGTGTGGTTTCGCCTGATGTTTGCAAGCATCCTCTGACTTCCTGATTGACCACCCATGTTTATCGTGGTATTTTTGCAGTAATCCTGAATAAGTTCAAGGATGCTGTCGTTTATGAATTCAGGCCTTACTTCTGAAGGAAAAGTCCCGAAAAAAATATTTGCTGGTGATAAAGCATGAAGAAGCGACTCGATTTTTTCAACGCGAGGATGAAAACCATCTGAACCATAAGCAAAAGCGTTTGGGGATGTTAACCTTACATCTCCCAGGAACTTTGCATATTTTGAGATAATATCAACGCTCCTGTGCCTCATATTGTGCCCAAATAATTGCGGTGTCTGGCAATATGCACAGGCAAAAGGACAGCCGCGTGTGATCTCTATGGTATTGAGCATGATATCCGGGTCAAAGGACGGATAATTATTCAGATCCACTTGATCTCGTTTTTCTGTAAGAATTATATTGTTCTCATTTTTATAGGCAATACCCTTAACAGATGAAACATCTCCATTACTTTGAAGCACATCGATCAGTTCAGGCAGTGTTTCTTCGCCTTCGCCAATAACAACATAATCAAAAAATCGAAGTGTATCTTCAGGTTTTGCAGATGGATGCGGCCCTCCGGCTATATATACAGATCGCGTTGTACAGCCTGCTATTTCCTGGAAAATTGAAGGTGCCTGCTGTGTGGCAAAACTGTAAATCATTATGCCGTCGCACGGCTTTTCTACAATATCCACTCCTGGAATGAGCGGCATCAGTACAGCGATGCTCTGTATGTTCTTTTTAAAGAACCTGAAATTGACAGGAGGATTTTTATTGTAAGGCATGTTATTTTTAGACGTTGGGGTCAAGGGGCCTGGAGTAAAACAGAGGTTTTTCAACCTCCATCTCCTCATCAAACCGAACAAACCGATTTCCGGTATTCGGCTTTCATCTGGCATATCCCATAACAGGAAGCGGATATATCGCATCGATGCATCCGC
>Ga0209429_10001951_pt1 | contig 12434 bp, 10 predicted proteins | sample BarGraNGADG00212_3_FD_184493 | JGI IMG/M metagenome (GOLD analysis project Ga0209429, IMG submission 184493) | Arctic peat soil microbial communities from Barrow, Alaska - Barrow Graham LP Ref core NGADG0004-212 (SPAdes) (version 2) | ecosystem: Environmental > Terrestrial > Soil > Wetlands >... | reverse complement strand
GTGTCTAGTGCCCGGGGTGTCGCACGTCACTGTTGCGTACACAACGGTCGCCGCGGGCCCACCTCCACGCTCCCCTGCGCACGACGTCGCGACCGTTGTGTACGCAAGCGTGACCGCGCATCTGGCGCGAGCTAGAACGGAGCGGATGGCGGCACGCCGTCCTCGGCAACGACGCCGAGCCCATCGCCCCGAGGATCACCATGACTGTCCTGGCCACCCCGTCCGCCGCCTACACCCTCACTCTGCGAGTCGAACTCAGCAGCAGCCCCGGCACGCTCGGCCGACTGACGACCGTGATCGGTGCCGCCGGTGCGAACATCGGGAGCGTCGACGTCGTCTCCCGCGGGCGGAGCACGCTCATCCGGGACATCCAGGTCTTCTGCCGCGACGAAGCCCACGGCACGCAGGTCATGGCGGCGGCCCGCGCGGTCACCGGCACGACGGTCGCGTCGGTCATCGACCGCACGTTCGCGCTCCACCAGGGCGGAAAGATCGAGATCACCCCGCGCTTCGCACTCGACGCACGCGAGGACCTCTCGATCGCCTACACCCCTGGGGTCGGCCGGATCTCGTCAGCGATCGCACGGGAGCCGGAGCTCGTATGGGACCTGACGATCAAGCGCAACTCGGTCGCGGTGCTGACGGACGGCTCGGCCGTGCTCGGGCTGGGCGACCTCGGACCGTGTGCTGCCCTTCCGGTCATGGAAGGCAAGGCGATGTTGTTCAAGCAGTTCGCGGGGATCGACGCGTACCCGATCTGCGCGAACGCCCACACGATCGAGGAGCTGGTCGCGCTGGGGGTGATGATCGCACCCGGCTTCGGCGGCATCAACCTCGAGGACATCAGCGCACCGCGCTGCTTCGAGGTCGAGCGCCGGTTGCAGGACCTCGTCGACATCCCCGTCTTCCACGACGACCAGCACGGCACGGCCACTGTCGTACTCGCGGCCCTGATCAGCTCGGCGAGGGTCATCGGACGACGCGTTGACGACCTGCGCGTCGTCGTGCTGGGCGTCGGGGCGGCCGGTGTCGCCATCACGCGTCTGCTGCTCGACGCCGGTGTGACCGACATCCTCGCGGTCGACAAGGCCGGGATTCTGCACCCGCGGATGGCGGACCTGGACCCGGAACGCCGATGGATCGCCGAGCACACGAACCCCGAGCGCCGCACGGGCGGCGTCGAGTCCGCGCTGCGCGGCGCCGACGTCTTCGTCGGCGTGAGCGGTCCCGACGCGGTCCGCCCCGAGTGGCTGCGCTCGATGGGTTCGGACGCCATCGTGTTCCCGATGGCGAACCCGGTCCCCGAGATCATGCCCGAGGCTGTGCCCCCGAACGTGCGGATCCTCGGCACGGGGCGCAGCGACTACCCGAACCAGATCAACAACACGTTGATCTTCCCGGGGTTCTTCCGCGGGCTGCTGGACGCCCGTGCGCGCACCGTGCTGCCGCAGATGCGCGTCGCCGCAGCACATGCGCTCGCCGACATCGTCGCGCAGGACGGCCCGACCGAGGACTACGTGGTGCCGAGTGTGTTCGACCCGCGGATCGTGCCAGCGGTCTCGGCCGCGGTCCAGCAGGTCCAGCTCGCCGCGTCGCGTCCGGTCACTGCAGCTGCGCCCATCGCCTGACACTCACGGACGGACGTCGGCCCGACTCCGGAGGTGCTCCGGGGCCGGGCCGACGTCTGGACTGCTATCAGCTGACGACGCGCCGCACCGATCGGCGTGGAGTCCGCGCGGGACGCGGGTCGTCGGCGGCCGGTCGTCCGAGGCGCAGCACCTGCTGCACCACCCCTCCGCCGAGACCGAGAGCATCGGAAGCGCGCCGACGCGCATCGGCGTCCTCCACCAGCTGGCCGAGCACCCCGATGCCCAGTCCCGCGGCGGTGGCCGCCAGCATCGCGCGCTGGACGGCCGCTCCGGCGAGCACCTGCTCACCCGGTGAGTCACCGACCGTCACGACGACGAGCAGCTGAGGTGTGATCTCGAAGTAGTCATCGACGAGCCGGTCGGGAGGCCCGTCCAGGCGAACGCTGAAGTCCCGGCCCGCCACCCGTCCCGAGGCGTCGCGCCGACCGTAGGCACCGGTGGGTATCCCGCGACCGCCGGACACCTTCGCCCATCGCGCGATCTCCGCCAGGTACGCCGGGTCGTCGCACCAGCGCGCATCCACCTCTGCGGTGAGAGCGAGCAGCTCGGCGGTGCGGGCCGCATCGGGTCGCAGAGCGCGCGCGCCGACCGCGAGCGCTGTGCTGTTGCCCGGCGCTGCCTCCACGAAGTCGACCGATCCCCGTCCGCGCACCGCGGCCGCGAGCGACTTCCAAACCTTCGGGTCGAGCTCGCCGTACAGCGGTGTCCGCGCCGTGCGTCGCGCACCGACGGCGGCGTGCAGCTCGCGCTCGCGCGCCGTCGCAGGCACATGGTCCCGACCCCAGGTCGCCACGACAACGGGTCGATGTGCTGGGCCGGACGGCACCGCAACGCCACGACCGCGTCGACCGTCCGCCGCACCGACGCACGCGCCGCTCAAGGGCTCGATCCGTACCTCACGCTCGAGCCGTCGGCGCAACCCGAGCTCGAGGTTCGCGGCTGCGGCACCGAGCGAGGCCATCGCCCAGCGCCCCAGAGGATCGATCACCGTGGGCCGCGGGCCGTCCTCCAGCCAGATCTCGACCGAGCCGGAACCCACGACGAACCGCCACGGCTGGCAGTTGTGCACCGACGCGGCGAGCGTGGCGTCGCGCACCGCACCGCGCACCTTCATCGCCGACGTCGTCCGGACACCCGGCAGAGTGCCGATCATGGGGGCCCTCATGAGGCGAGGCACAGCGCATAGGCGACGGCCGGCGTCAGCATCGCGATGCCGTAGATGCCCGCGCGGACGAGCTCGGGCGGGTGCAGTCCGAGGTCGTGCAGCGCGTGGTACGTGCGGTGGCAGCAGTGCCAGAGCACGAGGCCGAGCGCCAGGCAGACCACCAGTGCGACGAGCGGGTGCGTGAGCAACCCGTGCATCCGCTCATAGGTCCCCGGGGCGCCACCGAACGCACCGAACGGCACGAGCAGCCCGAACACCACCACCAGGACCGGCATCGTGAAGACGGCGAGCATGCCGCCCCCACCGAACAACGACCACATGAGCGGCTCGTTCGTCCGCCCTTCCCACCGGCGCATCACAGGCCTCCGAGCCAGACGTAGACGATCGCGGCGAACGCGAGCAGCAGCACGTAGTGCTGGGCGACCACCCAGCCGTCGGCGACGTAGCGGCGCCCGCGGCGGATCCGGATGATCTTGGGCGTCGCCTGGAACCACGTCGTCGCGTGCACGAGCGACATGACCACTGACAGCGCGGTGAGGATGAGGTTGACGGGCCGTGTCTGCATCGCGACCCACCACTGCCATGCGTCCAGCCCGCGGTGCAGGCAGACGAACCCGACGGCGAGATCGAACACGAACAGCCCGACGACGACGCTCGACGCCTCACGCAGCGCATACGCCCGGTACTCGCGCGTCTTCAGGAACCACGTTCGTGACGTGGGTGCACGGTAGGGACGCCGCGCGCTCACCGGTGCGGCGCCGTCGCGGACGACGAGCGCCTCGGGACGGGCGTCGGATCCTTTCGATCGCGCCGCGGCTGCGCGACCGCTGACCGTGGAGGCGCTCATCGGACCGCTCCGTGGCGGGGCAGCACGAACTCGCCGGCCCAGGCCTTCGCAGCCGCCGCCTTGGCCTGCTGGATCGCAGCGGCCGGGTCGACCCCCTTGGGACAGGCCGTGGAGCACGCACCCACGAAGGTGCACGCCCACAGCCCGGCCTCGGAGTCGAGCACGGGGAGCCGCAGGTCCTCGCCGTGATCGCGCGAGTCCCGGTTGTACCGGACCGCGGCCGTCACCGCGGCCGGCCCGAGGAAGTCCGCGGCGATGCCCACCTGCGGGCAGGCCGAGTAGCAGAGCAGGCAGTTGATGCACATGGCGTAGTCGTGGAACGCGAGCATCTGCTCGGGGGTCTGCAGGTTCCCCGGGCCGGCCAGCGGCACGTCGTCCGCCACGACGAAGGGCTTGACCGCGGCGAGCCGGGACATGAACGGCTCCAGGTCGACGACGAGGTCGCGCTCGACGGAGAAGTTCTCGAGGGGCTCGACCAGCAACGGGCCGGGGGCGTAGTCACGCACAAACTGCTCGCACCCGAGCTTCGGGACACCGTTGAGCATGAATCCGCAGCTGCCGCAGATCGCCATCCTGCACGACCACCGGAACGTCAGCGACGGGTCCAGCTCGTCCTTGATCCACGTGAGAGCGTCCAGGACCGAGGTGTCCTGACCCCACGGCACGTCGTACTCCTGCACCGAGGGGGCCGTGTCGAGATCGGGACGGTAGCGCTGGACCTGCAGACGGATCGTGCCGAGCACCGCGCCGGAACCGCGGTCTCCGGCACCGTCGCACGAACCGCAGCAGTTCGCGGAATCTGCGCACTCCTCGCTCATCGACTTGCTCCTTCCGGTGCCGACGCACCCGGCGCCGCCGCCGACGGCGGGGCGGTCGCTGCTGCTCCTGCTGCGCCGTACGCCCGCCGGGCGGGCTGCGAGGTGGTGATGGCGACCGGCGCGTAGCTGATCGTCGGCGCACCCTCGGTGCGGAACCAGGCCCGGCTGTGCGCCAGGAACCGGTCGTCGTCACGTTCGGTGAAGCCGTCCAGCCGCTGGTGCGACCCCCGCGACTCCTCGCGTCCGATGGCCGAGTGCACCATCGCCTGCGCGACGTCGAGCATCGCGCCGAGCTCGACGACGCCCGCCCAGTCGGTGTTGTAGACCGGGCACGTGTCGACGACCTGGACGTCGGCGTAGCGCTCCTTGAGCTCGGCGACCTTGGCCGCGGTCGCAGCCATCCCCTCAGCGGTGCGGAAGATCCCGACTCCGTCGTCCATCGTCCGACCGAGCTCGGCACGGATCAGCGCGGGCTTCTCGGTACCTCGACCCATCATCGACACCAGGCGCGCGCCGGTGTCCTGGGCCGCCGTCCGCACGGCGACCGACGGTCCGGTCGGCTCGCTCCACGCGAACGCCGCTGCCTGCTCTCCCGCGACCTTTCCCAGCACCACCAGCTCGGCCAGCGAGTTGGATCCGAGCCGGTTGGCGCCGTGCAGGCCCGAGGACGCGCACTCCCCCACCGCGTAGAGACCGGGGAGCCCGGTCGCCGTGGTGACGTCGGTCTCGATGCCACCCATCGTGTAGTGCGCGGTCGGGCAGACGGGGATGGGTTCCGTGGCCGGGTCGACACCCAGGTACTTCTCCGCGAGCTCGCAGATGAGCGGGAGCCGCTCGTGCAGGTACGCCGCGCCGAGGTGACGAAGGTCCAGGTGCACGGCGTCCCCACGCGGCGTGGAGATCGTGCTGCCCTTGCGCTGCTCGTGCCAGAACGCCTGCGAGAGCCGGTCGCGCGGTCCGAGCTCCATGTACTTGTTCTTCGGTTCGCCGATCGGCGTCTCGGGTCCCAGTCCGTAGTCCGCGAGGTAGCGGTGCCCGTCCTTGTTGAGCAGCACCCCGCCCTCACCGCGGCATCCTTCGGTGATCAGGATGCCCGAGCCCGGCAGGCCCGTCGGGTGGTACTGGACGAACTCCATGTCCCGCAGTGCGACCCCGGCCCGATATGCCATCGCCATGCCGTCGCCGGTCACGATCGCCCCGTTGGTGTTCTGGGCGTAGATGCGCCCGGCACCGCCCGTCGCCATGATCACCGCGCCCGCCTCGACGAGCACCGGGTAGCCGTCACGCTGGTTGTACGTGAGCACCCCGGCGACGCGGTCGTCGTGCACGACGAGCTCGAGAGCGAGGTGCTCGTCAAGCCTCGCGATGGACGCGTGCTTGAGCGAGGTCTGGAACAGCGTGTGCAGCAGGTGGAACCCTGTCTTGTCGGCCGCGAACCACGTGCGCGGCTCGCTCATGCCTCCGAACCGGCGGACGTCGACGTTGCCGTCGCCCTTGCGGCTCCAGGGGCAGCCCCAGCGCTCGAGCTGGTACATCTCCTCGGCGGCGTGCTCCACGAAGAACTGCACGACATCCTGGTCGCACAGCCAGTCCCCACCCGAGACGGTGTCCGCGAAGTGCTTGTCGATCGAGTCGCCCTCGCCCACGACCCCAGCGGCCCCGCCCTCGGCCGCAACCGTGTGCGAACGCATGGGGTAGACCTTCGAGATCAGCACGATGCTCAGCTCGGGATTGGCGCTCGCCGCGGCGATCGCGGCACGCAGCCCGGCCCCACCTCCGCCGACGATCGCGATGTCGGCTCGCAGCGTCTGCATCACTTCTCCTGCGGGCGCGCGGCCGGCGCGACCGTCATCGCGAGCACGTCGAGCGCAGCGTCCAGCTGAGCGGTCGTGAGCTCGCCGCGCTCGACGTAGCCGAGCCCGACGACGGCCTCACGGATCGTCAGGTCGCCGGCGACCGCGTGCTTGACGATCTTCGCGGCGGCCTCGTAACCGATCAGCCGGTTGAGGGGGGTGATGATCGACGGCGAGGACTCGGCGAGCTGCCGGCACCGCTCACGGTGGGCGACGATGCCAACCACGCACTTGTCCGCCAGGTGCCGTACGGCGTTCGCCAGCAGAGTGATCGACTCGAGCAGGTTGCGAGCCATCACCGGGAGCATGACGTTGAGCTCGAACGATCCCGAGGCCCCGGCGAAGGCGACGGCCGCATCGTTGCCGATCACCTGTGCGGCGACCTGGAGCACAGCCTCGGGAATCACCGGGTTGACCTTGCCGGGCATGATCGACGAGCCCGGCTGCAGGTCCGGCAGCGAGATCTCGCCCAGGCCGGTGCGGGGACCGGAGCCCATCCACCGCAGGTCGTTGCAGATCTTGACGAGCGAGATCGCCACGGTGCGCAGCACGCCGGACGCCTCGACGAGCGCATCCTGCGCGCCCTGTGCCTCGAAGTGGTTGCGCGCCTCGGTCAGGGGCAGCGCCGTGCTGGCGGAGATCAGCTCGATGACGCGCTGGGGAAAGCCCGCGGGGGTGTTGATCCCGGTGCCGACCGCGGTGCCGCCCAGCGGCAGCTCGGCCAGCCGCGGCAGCATGTCGAGCAGCCGGGCGACCCCCAGCCGGACCTGCGCGGCATACCCGCCGAACTCCTGGCCGAGCGTCACAGGAGTCGCGTCCATCAGGTGCGTGCGACCCGACTTGACCACGTCGGCGAACTCGTCCGACTTCGCGGCCAGCGCGCCAGCGAGGTGCTCCAGCGCCGGAAGCAGCTCGGTCACGACCGCCTGCGTCGCGGCGATGTGGATCGAGGCGGGGAACACGTCGTTCGACGACTGCGAGGCGTTGACGTCGTCATTCGGGTGCACGAGATGGCCGAGCCGCTCGGACGCCAGCGTGGCGAGGACCTCGTTGGCGTTCATGTTGGACGACGTGCCGGAGCCGGTCTGGAAGACGTCGATCGGGAAGTCGACGTCCCAGCGGCCGGCGATGACCTCATCGGCCGCGGAGACGATCGCGGCGGCGGTCTTCTCGTCGAAGAGGCCACGCTCGTGGTTCGCGATGGCGGCAGCGCGCTTGACCTGGGCCAGGGCCGCGATGTGGTGGCGGGAGAGCCGTGTGCCGGAGATCGCGAAGTTGTCCACGGCGCGCTGGGTCTGGGCGCAGTACTTGGCCTGGACCGGGACCCGCACCTCCCCCATCGTGTCGTGCTCGGCGCGGGTCCGGGGCGCGTCGTCGTCCGTCAGCAGGATCGGATTCAGATCGAGAGTCATGGTGAGGCCTTACTGCGTGGGGGCGTCCTGGGTGGGCGCCGCGGGTTCGGGGGGAAGCGCGCGCACGCGCCGGTCGGGCGTCACCACATGCCGAGAACCTTCATCCAGACCCCGCCGACGCCCATCCAGATGGCGATGGTCGTGAGGCTGATGACGAATCCGGTACGCCACCAGGCGGCGACGGGCACGTAGCCGGCGCCGAACAGCACGGGCGCAGGCCCTGAGGAGTAGTGGGTCACCGACGCGAACAGGCTCGAGATGAATCCGAGGACGAGTGCCGCCATCAGGGGCGGCGCGCCGGCCATGATGGCGGTGGCCAGGAATGCTGCGTACATCGCGGAGACGTGCGCAGTGTTGGATGCAAACAGGTAGTGGCTGAAGAAATACACGAGCGTGAGCACGATGAATGCCGTCACCCAGCCCATTCCCGCGACCGCGCCGGACATCTGCGTGCTGAGCCACGGGATCAGCCCGAGCGCGTTGAGCTGGGTCGCCATCATGACGAGCACCGCGAACCACACGAGGGTGTCCCATGCCTGCGTCTCGGTCTTGACGTCGTCCCACGTCAGCACACCCGAGACGAGCAGGACGACGAGCCCGACGAGGGCGGTCGTCGTGGCCGTGAGGCCGAGCAGCGGCTCTCCGAGCGTCCACAGCCCGAGCAGCAGCACGATGGTGGCCGTCATGACCTTCTCGGCGCGTGACATGGGGCCCAGCTCGGCGAGCTCGGACCTCGCGGATGCCGCGGCCTCCGGGGTCTTCTTCAGCTCGGGCGGATAGATCCGGTAGACGACCCAGGGCACGACCGCCAGCGACACGAGCCCGGGCACGCTCGCCGCCAGGGCCCACGCCCCCCAGGAGATCGACACACCCTGGTCGCCGGCGAGCTGCGCCGCGAGCGGGTTGCCCGCCATCGCCGTCAGGAACATCGCCGACGTGACCGCATTGACGTGGAAGGCGGACGACGTCAGGAAGGCTCCGACCTTGCGCGCGGTCGGACCGTTCGGCTCGCTGCCGTAGCTCGCGGACACGGACCGCACGATCGGCTGGATGATCCCGCCGGCCCGCGCGGTGTTCGACGGGGTGGCGGGCGCCAGGATGAGGTCGGTCGCGGCCAGGCCGTAAGCGACGCCCAGCGGGCTCTTGCCGAGCCGCGCGACGAAGAACAGCGCCAGGCGCCGCCCGAGACCGGTCTTGATGACGCCGCGAGAGATGAAGAACGCGACGACGATCAGCCAGATCGTGGTGTTCGAGAATCCGGAGAGCGCGTCGGCCGGCTTGAGCACTCCGGTGACGATCGTCGCGACGAGCCCGAGCACAGTGACCGCACCCATCGGCAGCGGCTTGGCGATGACACCGACGATCGTCGCGACGAAGATGGCGAACAGGTGCCAGGCCGGCGACTCGACCCCGGACGGCGCCGGTACGAACCAGAGCGCGGTTCCGACGGCGATCGGGATCGCGAGCCGCGCGAGCGAGACGGGGTGCAGCCCACCCGGCGCCGGAGCGCTCCCGTGCTCGCCGGGCACCGGCGGGACGTCGGCAGCCGCACCGCCGGGGACGGCTTTTCTTGCGTTGCGGGTCCGCTTGTCGGAGTAAACACCCTGGGCCATTGTCGTGTGGCCTTTCGTGAGATGAGAGCCGCGCCGTCGCGGCCCGATCACCTAGAGTTTTGCCGCGCGCACCTCAACGAGCGGGGACCATTGTCCCCATGCTCTCGCGGAGCGGATTGTGGTCGTTGTGTTCACAGCGAAGCTCGCGCAACCTGCGCTTCGGCACGGAGTTTTGGCCATAATGAACGCATGAACCCACGGCCGATGCGACGCCGCACGTGGCGACCAGGTCGCGCTTCGAGTGCTCAGGGTCCCGCCAGGGCTCCCCGCCCCGCGGCGTGGGCCGCCACGCCGGACAGTCGCAGCCTGGCGAGCCGGGTCTTCGTGCTGCAGGTGGTGCTTCTGATCGCCGTCGGCGCCGCAGGCTTCATGTTCGCGGTGCACGAGGCGCAGCGGTCGTCGCGTGCCGAGGCGATCGCGCAGGCTCGTGCCACGGCCGTCACGCTCGCACTGGACCCGATGGTCCTCGCTGCCGTGCAGGGCCCCGACCCAGCAGGCACCCTCGCGGCGCCGGTCGAGCGTCTTCGTCAGGCGAACGACATCGCGTTCCTCGTCGTGATGAGCCCGACGGGTACCCGGTACACCCACCCGGACCCGCGCGAGGTCGGCGGCACGTTCCTCGGCACGATCAGCGGCGCCCAGCAGGGTCGCACCACCGCCGAGGACTACACCGGCACGCTCGGACGCTCGGTGCGCGTCGTGACACCCGTGTTCGACGACCGCGGCGACGTCGTAGCCCTCGTGTCAGCTGGTGTGCCGCTGACGTCGATCGTCGACAGGGTGCGCACGAGCGCGCTCCGGCTCGGAACGCTCACGGGCGGCGCGGTGCTGCTCGGGCTGTTGGGCACCTCGATCGCCGCTCGCCGACTGCACCGTCAGACCTATGGCCTCGGACCCGCCGGCCTCGCCCGCCTGCACAGCTATCACGACGCGCTGCTGCACTCGGTCCGGGCCGGTCTGGTGCTCGTCGGCAACGACCGCACCGTCGTGCTCTGCAACGACGACGCGCGCCGACTGCTCGACACCCCCGACGTCCGCCCGGGCGATGCCGTGTCATCGCTCGGGCTCGACGCTGCTCTCGGTGAGCTCATGTCCTCGGGGCGCACGTGCGACGGCGAGGTCTACGCCACGGCGTTCCGCACCCTGGTCGTCACACAGGTCCCCGCCGTGACCGACGGCACCATGCTGGGCTGGGTCACGACCCTTCGGGACCGCACGGACCTCGTCCAGCTTGCCGGCGAGCTCGACTCGTTGCGCGCCTTCACGGACTCGCTGCACGCTCGCGCGCACGAGGCCGACAACCGACTGCACACCGTCGTGGCTCTCATCGAGCTCGGCGAGACCGAGCAGGCCGTCGCGTTCGCGACCGCCACGCTCACCCAGACGCAACAGCTCGTGGACAGCGTGACCACCGCGGTCGCGGAGCCGCCGCTCGCCGCGCTGCTGCTCGGCAAGGCAGCCCAGGCCGATGAGCGCGGCGTCCACCTGGAGCTCATGTCGGCCACGCACATCCCGGCGACGGGGCTGCCCGCTGGCGACCTCGTGGTCATCGTCGGGAACATCATCGACAACGCGATCGACGCCGCGTCGGATGCTCCCGCCCCTCGGTGGGTGCACGTCAGCGGCCGATGCGAGGACGCTGAGCTCGTGCTCGAGGTCGCCGACTCCGGCGCGGGTCTGTCCCCGAAGACGGCACGGCTCGCGTTCACGCGCGGGTGGTCCACCAAGTCCGAACCCGATCAACAGGACCGTCCGCACGGTCGCGGGCTTGGCCTCGCCCTGGTGGAGGGAGCCGTGCGGCGCCTCGGCGGACGCATCGAGGTCCGTCACGACCCGCACACCCAGTTCATCGTGCGACTCCCGCTCGCGACAGCCGTCGTGCTCCAGCCCCCCGGCCCGGCCCTGCTGCAACCCGCCGCCCCCACGTCTGCGCTCGCGCCTGAACCTCGGGACCCCGCGTGATCCGGGTCCTGGTCGTCGACGACCAGGAGGTCGTGGCCCAGGCCCACCGCACCTTCGTCGACCGCGTCCCGGGCTTCACGACCGTGTCCATCGCCAGGGACGGTGCCACGGCTCTCGAGCGCATCGGACGCGGCGGCGTGGACCTCGTCCTGCTCGACCTGACGATGCCGGGGATGTCGGGCCTGGACGTGTGCCGGACGCTGCAGACCTATCCGAAGCCACCGGACGTCATCATGGTCACGGCGGCGCGCGACCTCGAGTCGGTGCGCACCGCGGTCCGTCACGGGGTCGTGCACTACCTGATCAAGCCGTTCACGTTCGCGACGCTGCGTGGCAAGCTCGACGTGTACGCCTCGTACCGGGCGGCCGCCGCCGGGCAGCGCGACGTCACCGACCAGGGCGAGATCGACGCAGCCCTCGCAGCCCTGCGAGGTCCGAGCGAGACGTCATTGCCCAAGGGGATGTCGCGCGAGACGCTCAGCGCGGTCCGTTCGGCGCTCATCGCGGCGCCCGAGGGCCTCACCGCCCTGCAGGCTGCCGATGTCGTGGGCACGTCGCGCGTCACCGCGCGCCGGTACCTTGAGCACCTCGTCACGGGCGGTGGGTGCGAGCGAGAGCCCGTGTACGGCCGCGCAGGCCGACCCGAGCTGCGCTACCGCCTTCGCCCCGCCACCTGACCCGCCGGTCCCGGAGGCTGTCGGCGAGATCGTGTTCTACCCCACAGCCCTGACTGTGCCCACGATCGCGGTCGTCGCTGTCGGGACCGTCACCAGCACCACGGCCGCGTCGACGACGCGTCACGCACGGTCCGACGACACCGGGGACCCGCATCGAGATCTGGGGGCGGGCAGTGGATGCCGACGTCGCCTTCGTGGGGACCCGCGTGCAGCATCGCCCACTGAATCACCAGCACGGGAGCTCGCACCAGCGAGCTGAGAGGACGACTAGGGCCGTCGACCGTTGAACCTGTCGGAGTGATGCCGGCGTAGGGAGAGCACAACGATGCCTCAGAACAGCGCAACGTCTGTGTCCACCGGCCCGATCCTCGGCAGCTCCAAGCGCGCCGAACAGGTGCCGGGCTTGCCGGAGATGACGATCCCGGTCCGGCGGGTCGA
>Ga0209429_10001950_pt1 | contig 12449 bp, 9 predicted proteins | sample BarGraNGADG00212_3_FD_184493 | JGI IMG/M metagenome (GOLD analysis project Ga0209429, IMG submission 184493) | Arctic peat soil microbial communities from Barrow, Alaska - Barrow Graham LP Ref core NGADG0004-212 (SPAdes) (version 2) | ecosystem: Environmental > Terrestrial > Soil > Wetlands >... | reverse complement strand
ATCCGTCAAAAATCCGGTCTACGTAAATGGTGTGGAGATCCAGCATCCGGTCCCTTTGGAAAACAAAGATATCATCGGGATCGGCGAAACCAGTCTGGTTTTCGTCAACGAACGTGAGGCCGCCACTGAAGCGATGCTCACATACGAAGATCATACGGCCATTTTGCAATATCCAAAGGAAAAATCCTCGCGGCGGCTTCTGTGTGCCTATCTGTCCGTAAATCTTTTTACAATAATCAGCGCATCCCTTTTACTCAGATTCATCCCTTCCGATCAGACAAAAGCCCTGAAGATCGTATCACTCGCCTTTCTTGTCTTCTTTACTATTTCAAATCTTTACTATTTTGTGCTTCCGCTCATCCTGAAAAACCTGGATAGGGTACTGCTTTTGATTCTCTCGCAGCTTGCCGTGCTTGGTATGCTTTTCCAGGTCCGTCTCGAACTGATTGCAAATACCGCTTCGGAGAAATCCCCTGATGAACTGATCGGGAATCTTAACGCACAGGGAATCTCCCTGCTCATCGCCTATATACTTCTGCCCGTTATCACTATTTTGGTTGCCAGAACGCATCTGTTGGAGCGTGTCGGGATAATTTGTGCTGTTGTAACTCCTCTTCTTCTCATCGCTACATTGATATTCGGAAATGGTCTCGATTCCCATGGCGCGACGCTTTGGATCTCTGTCGGGGGAATGTCCATGCAACTGACGGAATTTGCCAAAATTACATACCTCATCGTGTTGGCAAGTTTCTTCAAAACGCGGACTTCACGAAAGAATCAATTCATCTTTGCTGGCTGGGCAGCCTTGGTTTTCCTCCTGATTATGATGCTGCCTGATTTGGGTTCCGCAATGATTCTATTGCCGACAACTCTTCTTGTATATGTTGTCATGACATCCGAATATATTACGACACTGTTTATCCTTTTGGGCGGCACTGCAATGGGCTCATTGGCCTTTGCTCTTTTCCCCCATGTTCAGCGCCGTATCCTTGGATGGACAACACTCTGGGTTGAGGTAAATGATAATAACAGACAAATTGTGTACGGTCTTCAGGCAATTGCCAGAGGCGGACTATTTGGGCGTGGTCTCGGTAACGGAAGTCCCGGAGGCATCCCGCTTGCCAATTCCGACATGATCTTTTCCATCATCTGTGAGGAACTTGGCCTGCTTACAGGTCTTTGCCTTGTTCTCCTGTTTATCATTGTCTGGCTGCGCGCTGCTAAGATTACCATTGCTTCGCATGATGGCTTTTCCTCAAGTCTCGCACTTGGAATCGGAACGCTGTCGTTCGTCGAGGCTGCCATAGTAATTTCCGGTGTAACGGGTCTCGTTCCGTTAACAGGCGCCACCCTTCCTCTGATTGCAAGAGGCGGCAGTTCGGTTCTGACTATTGTATTTCTGTTTGCTATTCTTCTTGGCCTTTCGGCCCGCCGCGAAAAGGGGGCTTTCTAATTATGAAATTACTAATGAGAAATCTGAAAATTGTTCTTGTGCTGTTCATTCTGATATCGGCATCGCTTCTTATCGGATTGTCTTTTCAGCAGAACCGAAGTAAAACCGAACTGTTTGTAGCTGCAGGTGAAAACAAACAATCCCTGAAATCAAGATATGCACAAGCCGGAAGTATCTTTGATATCAATGGGCTCATTCTGGCACAAAGCACAAACGGGCAGCGTCAGTACAGTGAAGATCCCGTCATTGCCAAATCCGTGCTGCATATTGTAGGGGACTACACGCACAATATAGCAAATACAATTGAATCTACATATCAGGGAGTTCTTCTGGGTAATGACAGAAATCTTCTTCGTCAGTTCTATCTGGATATTCTGGGTAAAGGCCTTTCCGGTGATGATATTACACTTACGGTTGACGGAGAACTTTCTAAAAAGGCATATGAACTTCTTGACGGCCGAAAGGGATCCATTGTCGTACTGAACTACAAAACCGGTGCGGTCCTTGCTGCCGTAAGCTCTCCGAGCACAACGCCGGAATCTGTCGTAGAATGGTCGGAAATACCGGAAACAGCACTCTTCAACCGTGCCCTGCAGGGTCAGTATGCTCCCGGATCCACATTCAAAATCATCACGACATCCGCATATCTCACTTCACCTCAATATGATCCCACATTATCAGTTGTCTGTGAGGCTAAATCAACGGTAGATCCCTTTGGTGCAAGTGAAACAAGCGACGGTCATGGTGAGGTTGATTTGACTTCAGCATTTTCCAGATCCTGCAATGTCTTTTTCGGACAAATAGGTGTAACAATCGGAAAAGATGCGCTAATGAATACGGCGCGTACCATGGGTTACGGTTATTCGTTTTCGCTTGATCGGCTTGATGTTCTTCCCGGGCGAATTGAAGTTCCCGATAATATTTCGACCCTTTCATGGATTGCAATCGGACAGCCGGTATCTGACAGCACACTCTATACCACACCTTTGCAAATGGCAATGATTGTCGGGGCAATCGGAAATGGCGGAGTTATGGAGAAAGCTCATATTGTTGACCACATAACGACACCGGCAGGGGATAAATACGGCAAATTGAAAGTGGATCCGGAAAAAGTTATTATGAACGAAGCGACTGCGGCAGTACTCGAAAAGCTTATGATCGGAGTCACAGAAAACGGAACAGGAACCGATGCGGCTATCAGCGACTATACTGTAGCAGCCAAAACCGGAACCGTTCAAGTGGAGGGCCAAAAAAACAATGCCCTCTGTGTGGCATATATTGTTGAAGACGATATGCCTTACGCTGTAGCTGTTATTGTGGAAGAAGGCGGCGCAGGCGGTACCACAGCTGCTCCGCTTGCCGGAAAAATGCTCAAGGCAGCAGTAAATGCAAAGGATTCATAAATACTGAAATCCTTTGCATTCACAATTAAGTACAATGGCATTTTATCAGGGTAGAATACTATTTTGCCTTCGGTTTAGAAAAAGTACTTTTTAATGTAGTTTTCTTATCTTCCATTTTATCAGGTGTTGGAGGAACAGAGTCATCCTCAACCGTTTTTATGTCATCTGAAGGGGCATCAAACTTTACGGTTTCACTTTTTTCCTTTTCTTCGCTGGCCACTACCATTGCAAGCTGGACCATTTCTTCTTTAATTTTATTTAGCTTAGGAACATATTTCGCTTTATCATCTGTAGGGATAAAATTCTTTGCATTTCGGGCAACAAAATCATGCTTGAGCTCTTCCTTAGCTTCAGAAAAATCGGAAGCAGCCCGCTGAATGTCATTCATATCAGGAACGCGTACATTTGATTGAATTTCATATCTTCTATTTTTCTTATCCATAAGTAAAATCCCCCTTTCAGAATACGTAATAGTATATTGTCAGGCCAATGATTATCGCAAGTAGAAACAGTCCGCAGGCAAACAGTATTTTCCGCCATCCTAAAGAGAAATGTTTGGAGACAGGCACTTCAACAGCTGTTGTCTCCTCTTTTTCTTCTATTTCGATTTCTTCGGCTTTTTCCCGGATTCTTTCTTCTGATACATTACCCTCCGTGTCGATTGCTTTATTCACTTCTGTTTTGATATGATTCTGTGATACAATTTTCTGGGCAACTCGAACGCGCGGAAGGATTTCTTTCTGCACATCACGCATTGCATCACCATTATTCCTGATACAATTTTCTTTATCGGAAGGAAGATTGTTCGGATCCGGCACCTTTGTGCCGGGTATATATAGTATACCTATACTCGCATCATCGGACAGCGGACTTGCTTCAATGATGAAGCTTCTGATCGTCTGAGTCAGCTGCATTTCACTGTCTTCTTTTGAAAGCGCAGCAAGTTCAGCTAAACGTGCAACAACAGGCATCAGAAGCAGTTTAGTTCCGTCATAGACCATATCAGATATTCCGTCGGTCATAAGAACTATGGCATGTGTATCGTCGATCGTCGTACGTACTACCCGCAGGTAGTCCTGTGCATCCGGCAATGTCATAAAAATGGTGCTCGAAGCATCCTCTCCGTTTTGAGGAAGAAAAACCGGCTGCAGCCCCGATCCGGTTACCCTTGCAATAACGCCGTCTCCGATGTGACCGCATATCATGCGAGTATCCTTAACAGCGCAAAACATCATTGTTGCTGATAAGGTATCCATGCCGCTAAGCATCAGTTCCTGTGATTTGATCGCAAGCTCCGATTGAACCGCTGCCACCAAAACACTTCGTACTACTGATTCATGGAGTTCAAAGAAAAACGCATCAAAATGGCGTACCATTAAATCACAGATTGTCTGGACAACACACGTTGACCCGATGTCAGCATGTATATACTGACTCCCGCCGGCTCCATCTGAAAGACAGACAACATATACCCCATCCTGATTAACAGCAAGCGAAGCATCTTCACAGGGATTACCTTTATCCCTGTGTTTTCTTCCCGACAGGGAAAGGCTTGTTATCTGAATATTTTGATCGGCTTTCATGAATTATCCTCAAGATATTTAAAAAAATCATCAAGTGCCACTGACTTGCCCTGCTGTTTCCCAGAAAAATCATATAATGCATCTTCTCGCATTCCTCCTGAAATTATAGAAGAACTGCTGGATCCGAGAAATTCAAAAAGCTTGGAAAACTGAGCGGATTGAATACTGATCGGTTCAGTACGTTTGATTGACAGGCGTTTAAGTAAACTATAGTCAACCGTATGTCCCACTCCAATATTGAAAACGACAATCCTTCCATGCGACTCGAGGCTGCAGACAGCTTCAATAGCCCGCTCCATGTTTTCCATTGCCTCCTCACCCTGAGGCGCACCGTCCGTTATCACAACCAGCCATGGCTGATAATACTTGATTCCAAGATTCTTATATCCATCTTTCCGTTCTGAAAGAAGTTCCAGTGATGTTAGTATTCCTTCTCCGATAGGTGTCAGGCTGGTTGTAGCATTTATATAGGGAAGCGATTTTTGCGAGGACAACTTACCAAATGGAAGCACAATTTCGACAGTTCCACCAAAAGTAACAATGCAGATATCAGCTGCAGAGCGTGTTTCTTCATTCTCCCTCATGGAAGAAAAAAAACTCTGCAATCCTTCATTCAGTTCTTTTATCGGATTTCCGGACATTGAACCGCTGACATCAAGACAAAAGCAGATTGGCAGACGTCTTTTTGTACTCTTACTGAAATCGGCTTCATTGAAGTTCTGAGAATTCTTCTTCATATAATCCTCCCAATAACATGCAGGTTGCGTGTATTTTTCTAAATTTTCGAATAATATGTAAAGAAAATAAGGGCTCCAAGTATAGCAAGTGCGATCAATAGAAGAATCAAAAACATTGTTATTTTCGTTTTATTTTGAGATGAATATTTATCCATGCTCTTTTTCTTTGCAGATTCCTGGTTTATTGGACGCAACTGCTGTGCAGCATGCGAAGTGGTTGTGGTTTCATTTTGAACCAACTTGTCAGAAGAGGCAACAGGCTTATTACCGGATGCAGTCTTTCGATAATTATTCAACTCCAATTCCGTAAGTTTCTCCTGATTAACAAAAGCAGAACCAATGGACCTGCCATTATACATCACCCGGTCTGATGTATTCGTGATTTTGTCACTACCGTCCGGAACATGAATGATTGAATCCCGGATGGAACGCTTCATTCCATTATTCGTCTCAGTTGGTCTGACTTCTACACGTCTCGTATAAGGAAAAAGAGCATATGCCTGGGGATCCGGGAAAAAACCTGAGCTAAGCTGATCTTTGTACGAATCCAGGGCAGCATACCACTCAACTGTCTGATAACGTTTCCCTTCAGAGAATGCACCGCAGAACATTTCCTGAAGATTCGATGGAATCACCTGCCAGATTTTATCATATCCGCCCAGAGGTATACCGGAATTATCCGATTCCCCGCACTTGTATGGAAAGGTAAGATCGGCAATCTCCTCACGAAGTGTTTCCTTGCCAAGCCGCTGATTATAGGGATGTTGTCCGCAAAAAAGAAGTGAAAAAGCGAGAATGCCGCAGGAATAATCTTCATGCAAAGATGTTCTGAGAAAACTTGCGAAAGAACGGTCCCATAACTCCGGAGGGGTGAATTCCTCCGTGCCCACCGGGCATGGGAGATCCTCCAGCTGTACACTGTCCATATCTATTAAATAGACTTCCCGCGCACTCTTAATCATGATGTTTTTAAGCTGGATATCACCAATCTGAATTCCGTGAAGATGAAGGTATATGATTTTTTCAAAAACCTGACAGGCTGCCTGCACCACACTGTTTCTGTCCCACTCAGGAAATCTTTCTGTTATTGCGTCCTGACCGTCAAAAACAGAACCCAGTGTATACCCTTCTGCAACTGGCATCAGGTAACCGACGGGTTCATGATTCTGATTATAAAGAAGCGACGTCGGCCAGCAAATGCCTTTGGCAAGAAGTCCCATTTTAGTCATACGTGTGAGCTTCATCCATCGAAGAGCTGTCATTACGCCTCTGTGATAAATTTTTGCAACCATTCTGGGATCCTGGGTTCTAAATACCAGACCTTCAGATCCGGTACTTATCTTCTCTGAAATTAGGACACTCTCTCCGTTATCAATAAATACTTTGTCTCCTATATTAACGTATATTGCAACATCGAGGTAATCCGACGAGGCCGCAACCGAATTCACATCATATGCCTCTTTACTATTCAGAAAGGCAGACAAATCAGGATAATATGTAAATTCTTCCTTGCAGAATAATCCAAGAGAAAAATCTATGTCAAGGTTTGACTCCCTGATCCTATTGAGGACAGATGAATTGATGGAAGTAAAAAGACAAACATCTTTACGATTGGCGTACAAAGACAAAAGCGAAAATATCGAAAGGACGGAGGGATTGGCAATAAGGAGCTTTTCCTGTGACAGCACATCCAAAAATCCTTCAATTTTCTGAAGAAGGAAATTTTCGTTTTTATTTTGCGCACGATAAACACATGTATGATAAAAATTGAAAGAACCGCTCAGGACAATCTGAATTTTTCGCGCTAAAATTATATCTGTCAAATTTTTGAACTCTGAAGAATGCCCCAATTCAAAAAGCGCAGAATAGTCGAATAATATGACTTGAATCTGCTCCAGCGGAGCGAGCCACGTATTTGTCATTTTCATCCTTCTTGTTTTCATTTTGTTCATAATTACAATTAAATATTACCGTATTATTCAAATCTTTACAAGGCGTTTAAAAGCAATTACATCAAAAAAGCGACGATATAATCGTCGCTTTTATAAATAACATCATATTAGAACCAACAATATTTATGATATGGGAAAATTAGTCAGCAAGTCTTCCAGAGTATCTCTTCTTCTGATAAGTTTTGGTTCCCCATCAAGACCGATCAGAACTTCTGCAGGCCGCAGGCGGTTATTGTAGTTGGAACACATAGAGTAACCGTATGCACCGGCGTCAAGAACACAAAGTACATCACCTTCCAGCACGACCGGAAGATCCCGCTCCTTAGCAAGGATATCACCACTTTCGCAGATATTGCCTACAACGGTTACTTTCTCGATCCCATTATGATCATCAATCCATGTCCCGTCCCGGAATACTTCAATGTCATGCCACGAATTATACATGACGGGACGAATCAGCACATTCATACCGATATCCGTTCCAATGTATTTGATTCCGCTGTTATTCTTCTTTGCGTGAACGGTACCAAGTATGACTCCGCCTTCTGCTGCAATATACCGGCCGGGTTCAGACTTGAATACTACGTTTCTGCCGTAACGACCGGACCAGGCTTCAACTACTTTTTCAAGGGCAGCACCAAATGCCGTAAGATCAAATTCCTGTTCACCTGAAAGTTTATGATAAGGTATACCAAAACCGCCTCCGAAATCGACAAATTCAAGGTTTTTGAATTGCATGGCAATTTTAAGGAATTGTTCGACAGCAAGCATAAATGGAGTGCCATCCATAAATAACGACCCGATATGCTGATTGATTCCAATGATTTTCAGGTCATACTTTGCTGCGATTTTCATCATCTCCGGTACATCTGCTTCTGAAATAGCAAATTTCGTCTTTTTACCGGCAGTTATGACCTTTTCATGATGTCCGGCTCCGTAACCGGGATTCAATCGTACCGCACATCGTCCGCCGCGATTGATTTTACCGAAGAGTTCCAGTTGTGAAAGACTGTCAAGACTTACTACAACGCCTTGGTCTATTGCATACTGAAGTTCCTCTGCAGAAACGTTATTGGACACATAAAATATACGCTCCCTGGGAAATCCGGCTTTGAGCAGCAGAAATATTTCTCCAGGCGACATAGCATCGGCATTCAATCCTTCATCAAGCGCCATTTTCAAAATAGACAGATTCGAATTCGTCTTAATAGAATAGTTCGCTGTAAAGCCCGGATAAGTAATAAGATGAGCCATTCTCTTCATTCTTTCCCTGAGAATTTTCTCATTATATACATATAAAGGAGTTCCAAACTCCTGCGCCAATAATTGCGGATTTGAGTTGCCGAAAAATTCAGTTTGCTGAGTAAAAGAAATCATTCAAAAAGCCCCCTGCTGTTTTGTACGGAAATTTTAATCCTTGCATCTTAGAAATCGAAACAGCCCGCAATCTGCAAGTTCAGCAATAATATTGCAAGTTAAATGCAATCAGACATCGTCTACGTTTCATTTTATATGTCTTTTCAGCATTTTGCAAGGCGATTTTGCATGAATGCATTTTATTATCAGCAAATATCCTGCGAATATCTTTCGTTTGCAGATTCATTTTATCTATTCAATCCCAATCATGCGCATTAAATATCTTGCGTTTGCGGATATAGATACTCCGGAAGTAAGACGATAGTCAAAATGAATTCCCAATTCATCATAAGATTCCGAAAAATGATAATTCGAAATATCAACACCGCTTTGAAAATCCAGAGAACATAATTCATAATCATGTGTTGACATAATACCTATGATCCAGTCTCTGGACAGGTTCTTGAGGACAATTTTTGCTCCGTCTGTTCTGTCCCGCGAATTAGTTCCTCTGAATATTTCGTCTATCAGGAACAAAAGCGGCTCTTCCGATCTTCCTTTTGTAATGATTTTTTCAATGCGCAGCAGCTCGGCATAAAATGTTGACAGACCTTCTCCAAGATCGTCTGCAATACGCATGGAGGATCCAATTTGCATGAGACCAAGCAGTGTAAAATCAGAGCAGCAGATTGTACCTGCGTAGGCGAGGACAGCATTTATTCCAACTGTTCGAAGAAGCGTTGTTTTGCCGGACATATTAGACCCGGTAATCAGGGCAATCCCATCCGGCAGTGAAAAATCATTTCTTATCTGCCTGTCGACGGGGATCAATGGGTGTCCCATACGCTTTGATACAAAATAAGCCTGTGATGCTTTTGTATCATCAGATTTTTTAAAAGCTGGAAATGCGCATTCCGGGTATACAAATGTGAGGGTGGTAAGGCTCGTAAGCGCTTCCCAGGTACCGAGTGCACGCATATATGATTCAAGTTTGCTCCCCGATTCTTTCTTCCATTTTTCCAGAAAAAAGATACAGTAATTATCATACAGGAAGACGGTATTTAATAGGAAAAACAGAATGGGCTGACTTCTTGCCTGCATGAAGAGACAAATTTTGTGAAGTTTCCTTACTCTTGCGGAAGCAGAGGATGCCTTGTCACGATTTTTGGATAGAAGAACATTCTGTGTATCTATTAGTATCTCCGATGAAACCTGTGCATTTTCCAAATCTTCAAAAAGTTCGGCATATGCAGTAAGCTCAAAATAGAAGTCTTCAACTGATGCAAAGACCGGTTTAAACTTCTGATAGTTCAAGGCTACCAGACAAAGTTGAAAAACAGCAATTATTGCCGGATAAACATATGAAATGACGGAAACAGCAGACAATACTGCTGTTACTGCAAAGGCCGTCGATACCGCTGCGGAAAACAAGCATAACGCAAATGAGGCAAGGGACTTCTCCCCTTCTTTCTTCTTTGCATATTCCAACAGTTTTGTCGGATCCTCTGCACTCTGCCGGGACAGCCTGCCTGCCGCCTGGAATTCCTGAAGCATCGGTATCTTCTCCGACAGTTCCAGAACCGCCTGCTGCCTCTTTTGAATTTCTTCAACGGATTTGTCTTTCCTTTGCGCTGATACAAGATATTCAGCAAGTGTCTTTCTTCCATACCAGGTCTGTGCAATTGTTATCAGGTGAAAAAGGGATCGAGACCCAAAAAGGTCCAGATCATCCGAGAAATCATGGTTTCTGTCACGAAAGTCTTCCCCTGAATCCGGCAGTTTGTCAAAACGGTGCTCAATTCTCGCCTGATATTCATCCTGAATTGAAGTAAGTGAATTCAGCAGTGCTATTTGGTTCTTGATTTTCGAATGAATGATAACTACAACGATAAAAGCAGCTGCAAATACGCAAAATGAGACGATTGCATACTCAGGCCATTTAAATAAAAATAAGGCTCCGGCAGAAAAAATGGCAGCCAGAAACAAGGCCATGCGCACATTACTGTAGATGTTGGAAATTGTCGTCTTTGCCGTTAGCCTATCTGACAATTCTTTCTTTCTATCCGCAAAAATCTGGTCCCGTTTTTGGATTTTGATATCTTCCACACTATTTCCCCCGTTTTTCCATTTAGAATAAGGGAACACATGATGAACTTTTGAGCAGGAAAGGTTCCTATTCAGAACTATATCATGTTCAATTTGCCGATTTATCCTAAATCCTAGCTCTTTTTGTCCGAATCCACCAATTTGTCATCAGGACGATTCGCAGGAACTGATTTGCTCGATTTTGAACGAGTCGATGCAATTCCGGCTGCTTTTGGGGAACGGACCCTCTTCGGGATAGCCTCGTCCAGAACGGCCCCAATACTGTCATGAATCGTCAGCATTGCCTGAAGATCCAGATATGTTGAACTCTTGTTGATAATGACAACACGGTCATGCGGAAGGAACTGGGCAAATGTTGCTGCCGGGTAAACCGTCAGCGAAGTACCGCCGATGATCATCAAATCAGCTTTTTCGATGGCTGCAATAGATTTATCAATATTATTGTGATCCAGGTTCTCTTCGTAAAGTACAACATCCGGGCGGACTATTCCACCGCATTTTGTACAGTGCGGAACGCCTGCATTGGCAAGAATGTAATCCAATGAATATGGTTCATTACATGACATACAATAATTGCGGTGGACAGACCCATGAAGCTCGATGGTAATCTTACTTCCGGCCAACTGGTGAAGATTATCAATGTTCTGCGTAATTATCGATTTCAGTCTGCCCTGCTTTTCCAGTCGGACAAGTGCTTTGTGAGCTGTATTAGGCTTAGCGTCAGGATAACAAAGTTTGCGTTTATAAAAATCATAGAACTCTTCCGTGTGTTCCATAAAAAACGTATGGCTAATAATATCAACCGGGCGAAAAGATACTCCGCTGTCTTGATTATAAATGCCGTGTCCACTGCGAAAATCAGGAATACCGCTTTCCGTGGATACACCTGCACCTCCGAGAAAGACAATGTTTTCTGAATTTGCAATCAGTTCTGCTAATTGCCTGATTTTTTTCTCGCGTGCCCCGTTATAACGGTCGAGTCTCGTTTCCACTACTTATTCCCATCCCCCAGAACAAAGCATACCTTATATCCCACATTGCCTGCTCTGAGCCCCCGCCACATTAAACCGTTCATTTTGTCCGGCATCCGGAGCTCCGGTGAACGGATCTTATTGAATATAGCTCACATTAAACCGTTCATATTGTGTTCCTGCAAATCAACTTCGTCCATAATTCCCATTCCGGAGGCTCCATACATTTCCTTACCCAGGATACGTTTTTCATTGCGTTCACGTTCAACGATATTACTGAGCAGTTTACGGACTCTGTCGGAGTGCCTGACATTTTTTATTGACAGGTTGGGATTTGATTGATCAGCGGTAATCAGCAATATTGTTCCGACCCCGAAAATTTTCTGTCCAAGTGACCGGGTCAGCTTAACATCCAGAACACGATACAGAAGAAGTTCGTCCATTACAGAATTTAAAAAACCGCGCTTTAAATAAAAGCGGTTATTGTCCAGGCTATATACAGTAAAGGAAATTGGAAGCCCCAGATATCTCTTACGGTCTTTCCAGAGTATTTCCTCTTCAACCAGCAAGCTTTTAACTTGATCCGTGTCATTTTTATTAGTCATAAAGCACCTCCAATGAATATTCGCCAGAACAGTTACTTTATTATAGTATTTGAAATGACATTCGTCCATTACAAAATGTTATTCTTTCCAAACAGGAAAATTGCAATACTTCACTGAGCAGTAATGTCAACAGCACTATCGGTACCTGGATCAGGCTGGTCGATAGGACATGCCTGAAACAGATCAGACCATATGTGATCCGACTTCATAAATTCATCCGACCGGTTCATGTAAACATGTGTCGCATAGTCTCCGGTATCCGGAATCGGGTCATCCCAGGTTA
>Ga0209429_10001949_pt1 | contig 12452 bp, 11 predicted proteins | sample BarGraNGADG00212_3_FD_184493 | JGI IMG/M metagenome (GOLD analysis project Ga0209429, IMG submission 184493) | Arctic peat soil microbial communities from Barrow, Alaska - Barrow Graham LP Ref core NGADG0004-212 (SPAdes) (version 2) | ecosystem: Environmental > Terrestrial > Soil > Wetlands >... | reverse complement strand
CCCGGGGCTCCGGAACAGCTGTCCCGGAGCCCCGGGTGCGCTCAACTACCTTGCTGAGCGGCCCGTAGGCCGTTCAGTTGCCGGTCAGCTGCTAGGGCTGACGACGGCTGCCTCGGTCGGGTCCCACTCCCAGTAGTTCCAGAACACGCTCGGGGAGAGCACGCCCGGCTTGACCCCGGAGACGGTGTCGCGGTTCGCGACGACGCCCGGGAACTGGAAGACGGTGACGCCGTAGGCATCGGCCCACAGCTCCTTCTCGACATCGCCGAGGATCTGCAGCTGCTTCGGCTGGTCGAAGGTCGTCTCCAGCTCGGTGTAGAGAGCGTCGATCTTGTCGCTCGCAAAGCCGGTGAGGTTGTTGCCACCGTCCGAACGGAAGGTTGCAGCAGACTCACTGATGCCGAGAGAGGTGGACTGCCACCCGAACAGCGCGGCGTCGTAGGTGCCGCTGCCGAGCATGGCGGACCAGTTGTCGTCGCCACCGTCGATCAGGTTGAAGCCGGCGTCGCCCTCGGACTCGGCGAACAGCTGGTACTCGGCCGCGCGGCGAGCGTTCGACTTGCCGTACAGCAGGGTCACGTCGACCGGCGTTGTCACACCGGCGTCGGCGAGGAGCTGCTTGGCACCCTCGATGTCCACCGCGTTGTACACGTCGGAACCGTTGGAGGCGACGATGTCGTCATAGCCGGCCGAGCCGGGGACGCGGGTCTGGGAGTTGCGGACCTCGGCCTCGGGGTTGAGCGGCTTGATGATCTTGTCGATGACCTCCTGGCGCGGCAGCGCGAGCAGGAACGCCTTGCGGACCATGCGCGCCGTGTCGGCGTCGCCGCCGTAGGTGGCCGGGTCGAACGGGCCGGCGTTGTTGTACACCAGGTCGACATGCTCGTAGGTCGCCTCGACGCCGGTCTGGACCGTCACACCGTCGACGCCGTTGAGCGCCGTGATGACGTCAGCCGTCGACTGCGGGTTGATGATGTCCAGCTCGCCGTTCTGCAGGGCCTGGACCTGGGCCATCGGGTCCTCGTTGTAGCGAACCGTGATGTTCTCGACCTTGGGCTTCAGGTCACCCTTGTACTCCGGGTTGGCGGTCAGCGTGATGTACGCGTCGTCAGCAGAGAGCTCGGAGATGACGTAGGGGCCGGAGGCCAGGTACAGGCTCGGGTCGGTCGGCAGGTCGGCGAAGTCGAAGCCCGAGTTCCAGAAGTCCGCGATCGGCTTGAGGGTCGCGACGTCCTTGCCCTGGAGCGCCTTGATGAGGGTGTCCTTTGCCTCCTGCGCGTCCGTGATGTCGAGGGCGTGCATGGCCACGACATGCGCAGGAACCACCGGTGCGGCCAGGGCGATCTCCCAGTCGACGTAGGGGGTGTCGTAGACGAGGGTGATGGACTTGCCGTCGTCACCGATCACTGGGACCTGCGTCACCTTCGCCAGGCCGCCGCCGACGGCGGCTGCGTCGAAGTAGAGGTTCTCGTGGTCGATGATCGCGCCGGACTCGGCGTCGTACGCGAGCGGGTCGCCCTCGTTGAAGGTGCCCGAGTCAGCAGCCCACTGGAGCAGCAGGTCGGCAGCGTCGACCGGGGTCCCGTCGGACCACTGGGTGTCCTTGGCGATCGTGTACTTGACGGTCATCGGGTCGTCGGAGAGCTTCTCGATGGTGCCGAAGCTCTCGTCCTTCACGAGCTCGGGGACGTCGTTGTAGTACTGGAACGAACCGACCGTCATGTACTTGATGATGGCGTTCGCCGTGGCGTTCCCGTTCGCAGTCGCCTCGTTGTAGGAGTAGAACGGCTGATTCCACCCGACGGTGATCCGGGTGTCCTGCTCGATCGCGGACTGTGTGGGCGTAGCGCAGGCACTCAAAATGAGTGCGCTCGCCGCGACGATGGCGCCGGTGGCACCGAGTCGTCTCATCTTCACTGTTCCTCCTGACGGATGAGGTGAGGGCCCCCACACCTGCTGCCGGCCGGGCGCGCGTGTGACGGGTCATCCACCTTGGATGCCGCGAGCGTACAACGGTAGATCCGGGCATTTTCGACACTGTCCGGCGCCTGCGCGATCGTTACCTTTTCGATACTGGCCGGTACGTCTCACGATGTGAGATGATCCTTCTCAGAGTTGCCGCGGGTCAGCGCGCTGACGTGCAGTATTTCAGGCGAAATCCGTTGACAAGGAGCCCGCGGGCGCAGGGAACCGCGCCCGGCGGCCTCGGGCGGCTTCGAGCCCTTGTGGCGGTCGTCGGCCGGCTCACGCCGGCCCAAGGGACTTCACCAGGACCAGGCACGGGTTGCCCGGCCAGAGGTCGGGAAGCTCCTCGAGCGGCGCGAAGCCCATTGCCTCGTAGAAGCCGCGGGTGCCCCGGTAGCTCGGGTCCGGGTCGGACGGACCGAGGGCCTTGACCTGGAGCAGCCGCACGCCGTCGGCCGCGAGCACGGCCTCGGCGGCCGCGACCAGGCGCCGGCCGATGCCCTCTCGATGGCGGGTCGGGTCGACGGCCATCAGGTGGATCTCCGCAGCCGTCGGGAAGTGCCGCTGCACCAGGAGCACCCCGACGACGTCGTCCCCCAGCCGGGCGAGGTGGCCGGGCAGACGCTTCGCGGCCTCGACGTAGTCCAGGAGTGACTGCTCGAGCCCGAACCACTCCGGGAGCGCGCGCAGGATCCGCTCGGTGGCTGCGGGGTCGGTGCCCTGCTCGATGCGTATCTCGGCCGGGTCGCACGGTTCGACGGTCACGGAGCAAAGGATCGTCGCCCGGCCACGGGTGGCGCCATCGGATTGCGCCGGGTGCGGTGCGGTTCTGCACGCTCGACGCGATCTGTCGGGCGCCGGGCTGTCAGCCGGGGGACCTTCTGACGTACGTGCCCGACGACGAGGGATGAGCTGCGGGCGTCAGACGTTGAAGCGAAGCTCGACGACGTCGCCGTCCGATGGTCGGATGCGCGACGGCGGCACCTCAGACCCCATGGGTGCCCGCCAACGCGTCCAAGACCAAGTAGCCGCAGATCAACAGGCCCACGATGGCCATCGCGATCCAAAGCCAAAGCGGAGCCCCCCATCTGCCCTTGCCGTCCGCCACGAGCCTCCTCATTCGACTACCTCCTGTCGCCAGCGCCTGATGTAGCTCGGAACCGGAACTCGACGACGTCGCCGGCGTCAGGACGGGGTGGGTGTTCGGCCCAGGTCCTCACTGCGAACGGTCACTCAGGTGTTCACCGAGCAGCCGGAGGCGTTCGCCCATGAGTTCCAGCTCGGTTGCCGTCTCGATGAGGGAGTCCGGGTCGTCCGGGTCGTAGGTGATCGTCAGGACCTCCGGGCCATCGGTGGCGAAGGCGAGCTTGCCTGCCATCGCCGCCTTGCGAAGTGCCGAGGCCTTCTCAGGGTCACCCTCGTGCTTGGCAGCGTCGAACAGCCGGTCGTAGATGTCCACGACTGCACGGTAGGCCGCACCGACGAGCTGGGCGACTCGAAGATCGTCGCGCTGATGGCGTCCGCCACTTGTTACCGCTGGATGTTGCCTGGAACCGGAACTCGACGACGTCGTCGCCGGTCACTCGAACTTCCCGACGACCTCGATGGTCCCGACGATGTTGTCGTTGAGCTCCTCGAGCCGCTCGGCGGGGATCCAGTACTCCAAGATCGTCTCGCCCCCGACCTGATGTACGTCGTACTGGTCGAGGTGGGACTTCCGGACGGCGAACCGCGTCACGTACCCGGCCCCGGACGCCTTGACGTTCCAGTCCCGGGCGATGCGGATCGCGTAGTCCTCGTTGAGGACCGGGTAGAAGATCGGCTGGTCCGGCAGCCGCGGCGGCCAGCGCTTCGACCCGCCGGCGCGGACGAGTTCGATCTCCTCGGGACCGGTCGGCCGCCAGAGTACGACGACCTCCTCGCCGGGCCCGGTGGTCATCTGCTCTTGCCTAGACGTTGAACCGGAACTCGACCACGTCGCCGTCGGTCATCACGTAGTCCTTGCCCTCGATCCGGGCCTTGCCGACGGCGCGCGCCGCCGCGACCGAGCGGAGCTCGACCAGGTCGGCGTAGGACACCACCTCGGCCTTGATGAACCCGCGCTCGAAGTCGGTGTGGATCACCCCGGCGGCCTGCGGGGCGGTCCAGCCCTTGTGGATGGTCCAGGCCCGGGACTCCTTGGGGCCGGCCGTCAGGAACGTCTGCAGGCCAAGGGTGTGGAACCCCACCCGCGCGAGCTGGTCAAGACCGGCCTCGTCCTGGCCGGAGTCGGCGAGCATCTCGGCGGCGTCCTCGGGCTCCAGCTCGACGAGCTCGGACTCGAACTTGGCATCGAGGAAGACGGCGTCGGCCGGCGCAACGAGCTCGCGGAGCTGGGCCTGCATGGCCGTGTCGGCCAGCCCGGCGTCGTCGGTGTTGAAGACGAAGATGAACGGCTTGCTGGTCAGCAGCTGGAGCTCGCGCAGCGCGGCCGGGTCGACGCCGTCCTTCGTCAGGCGGGCCCGGGCGTCGAAGATCGTGCTGCCCTCCGCGAGGACCTCGTCGGCCTTCTGCGCGGCGTCAAGGACCGCGGCGTCGGTCTTCTTGCCGCGGACCTCCTTCTCCAGGCGCGGGATGGCGCGCTCGAGGGTCTGCAGGTCCGCGAGCACCAGCTCGGTGTTGACGGTGTCGATGTCGTCGGCCGGGTCGACACGGCCGGTGACGTGCACGACGTCGTCGTCGGTGAAGTACCTGACCACCTGGCAGATCGCGTCCGCCTCGCGGATGTTGGCGAGGAACTTGTTGCCAAGGCCCTCCCCCTCGCTCGCGCCGCGCACGATGCCGGCGATGTCGACGAACGACACGGTGGCCGGGACGATCCGCTCGGAGTCGAAGATGTCGGCCAGGACCTGCAGGCGGGGGTCGGGGAGGGCGACGACGCCGAGGTTGGGCTCGATCGTGGCGAACGGGTAGTTCGCGGCCAGGACCTGGTTGCGGGTCAGGGCGTTGAAGAGGGTGGACTTGCCGACGTTGGGCAGTCCGACGATGCCGATGGTGAGCGCCACGGGCGTGCAGTCTACGGGGGCTGCCGCGTGCCGGTCGCGGCCCGACGGCGTCGGCCGGCTTGGGACGTGTTCGCGCCCGACGGCGCGGGGCTGGGTCGCGCTCGTGTCCCGCTCGTCCGGCCGGCGTCCGGCCGTACGACGTCGGCTGCGTCCCGCGCGGGCGCGTCCCGCAAGCGTTTCGCTGTGGGCGTATTGCACCCGTTCGCCCGACTTGGTACCCTGGTATTCGAACACCAGTTCGACGACGGGAGGGTGATGGAACCGCGTGCCGTGCCCGACGACGAGGGGCCACTCCCCCTCGTGCGCGGTCTGCGCGCGGCCGTGGACACCGTCGCCGACGCCGGTCGTGGGGCGCGCCGGTGGCCGGCGCAGCAGCGAACCGCTGTCCTCGCCGACGTCGACCATGCCATCGCGGTGCTCACCTCGGTGCGCGCCGATCTCCTCGTCGCCCAGCGGGACAGCGGGACCTGGCAGGGTGCGGGCGACGCGTCCTTCGCGGCCTGGCGGGCCCGGACGTCGCGCACGGGTATGCGGGCCGCTGTCACCGAGGTCCGGCGCGCGGACACCTGGGTGGGCATGCCCGCGATGCGGGAGGCCGCGACGTCGGGCCAGGTCAGCCTGGAACACCTGGATGTCGTCGCCAGGGTCGCGTCCGGCGCGTCGGACCCCGTGCGGGAGGCGCTGGCCTCACCGGACGGTCAGGCTGAGGTCGTCGCGCTCGCGCGCCGGGTCGGCGCGGGCGACTTCGCCCGCTCGATGGCCCGCTGGGCCGCCGCCCTCGACGCCGACGCTCACGAGCGCGGCCACCAGGCCCAGCGGGCGGCGCGCTTCCTGCACCTCGCGGACACCGAGGCCTGCACCCGGATCAGCGGCCAGCTCGACCGGATGGCGGGGCACCGGCTGCGGCTCGCCCTGGAAGCCGTGACCGGCCGTCCGGCCGCCGACGACGACCGGCTGCCCGAGCAGCGACGGGCCGACGCCCTGGAGACGATCGCCGAGCGCATCCTGTCCCTGCCCGACACGACCTCGGGAGCGGCCGTGCGCCCGCACGTCTCGTTCGTGATGACCGCCGAGACCTGGGCCGGGCTGCGCGCCCGGCGGGTCGACGGCGACGCGAACGGTGGGCGCGCCACCAACGGGGCGCTGGGCGCCGGAGCCGGTCGCAGCCGTGTCGCGGACGGTCCCCTGGAGCCCGTCACACTGGAGGACGGCACGCCGGTGCCGCTCAGCGAGGTGGCGCGCGCGCTGTGCGACTGCGAGCTCACCCGGATCGTGATGGACGCCCGGTCGGAGCCGATCGACCTCGGCCGCACCGCTCGCACCTACACCGGTCCCCAGCGGCGGGCGGTGATCGTGCGCGACCGGGGGTGCGCCTGGCCTTCGTGCGAGACGCCGGCCCGGTGGTGCGAGGTGCACCACATGAGGTGGTGGGACCGGGACGACGGAGGGACCTCCGTGCGCAATGGGGTCCTGCTGTGCTCTTTCCACCATCACGAGGTGCATCGCCAGGATCTGTCGATCCGGCGTCGCCGCGGCGACGACGGACCGGCGCGCTACGCCTTCACGCGGCCGGACGGGCGGGTGCTGGCGCCGACCGGGCACGACCCACGACCACCCGACCTCGGGCCACCCGGCGTTCGACCGGCCGGCGTTCGACCACCCGACCTCAGACCGCCCGGCGTTCGACCACCGGACCTCAGGCCACCCGGTCCGACAGGCACCGAACGGCCACCCGACGTCCGACGACCAGGTGAGCGCGGCACGGCCGTGTTCGCGGCCTCGAACACGGCCGCGAACATGGCACCCGAACCGCTGATGCTCGACGTCTGAGCGATGGTCTGATCTCGGACCCGAGCGCGCGGGACTGCACATCGATCGAGTGTCGGTGGCGCCTGGGAGCGTCGAGCCATGGAGATTCTCGTTGGCATCATCGCGCTGGCCGTCGGTCTGCTCGCCGGGTGGGCCCTTGCGACGACCCGCGCCGAAGCCCGGGTGCGGCGCGCGGAGGTCCGCACGGTGGAGTCGCGGGCGCTGCTGGAGGCCGAGCGACGGGTCGCCGCCGAGCGGGTCGCAGCGGCCCAGGCGGACCGGACGCGCCTGAACGAGCAGTTCAGGACCCTCGCGGCCGACGCGCTCCGAGCCAACAGCGAGCAGTTCATGGTCGCGGCGGAGGAACGGCTGAAGCGCAGCCAGGAAGCCGGCGCCGCCGAGCTCAGCCAGCGCGAGGACGCCGTGAAGCAGCTGGTCGAGCCACTCACGAGAACCCTCGACCAGGTCAAGAATGAGGTCCTCACCGCCGAGCGGGCCCGGTTGCAGGCGCAGTCCGCTCTGGCGGAGCAGCTCCGTGGGATGCGCGAGTCCTCCGACCTGCTCCGCTCGGAGACCACTCACCTCGTCACCGCGCTGAGGTCATCCCAGGTGCGCGGTCGGTGGGGCGAGATCCAGCTCCGCCGCGTGGTCGAGGCAGCCGGGATGGTCGAGCACGTCGACTTCGTCGAGCAGAGCCAGGTCCGCACCGATGACGGCCGCCTCCGGCCCGACATGCTCGTGCAGCTCGCCGGCGGCAAGAACGTCGTCATCGACGCCAAGGTGGCGTTCCTCGGCTACCTGGACGCGGTGCAGGCGCAGGACGACACCGTTCGGGCCGAGCGGATGGCGGCCCATGCGCGGCACATGCGCAAGCACATCGACGACCTCGCGGCCAAGGAGTACTGGGAGCAGTTCTCCCCCACGCCCGAGTTCGTGGTCATGTTCGTGCCGGCCGAAGCCTTCCTGCACACCGCGCTCGAGGTCGACCCGACCCTGATCGAGCACGCCATGGAGCACAACGTGGTGCTCGCGACCCCGATGACCCTGGTCGCCATGCTGCGCACGATCGCCTACGCGTGGCGGCAGGACGCGCTCGCCGCGAACGCCCAGCAGGTGCTCACGCTGGGCCGCGAGCTGCACGGCCGGCTGTCCACCCTCGGTGGTCACGTCGGGCGACTCGGCCGGCAGCTCGACGGCGCGGTGCGCTCCTACAACGAGACGGTGAGCTCACTGGAGTCGCGGGTGCTGGTCAGCGCGCGACGGCTGGCCGAGCTGAAGGTGACCGACGCCGAGCTCGAGCCGCCGGCGCAGATCGACCGGGCGGCGCGGCAGCTGCAGGCGCCGGAGCTCGTGGCCTCCCTCGGCCAGCGAGTTGTCGCGATCGAAGACGCTAGCGCGGGCTGACCCTGCGGGGACGAGCCGGGGCCCGACCTGCAGCCTTGAGGTCGGCGCGCAGCTCGCGGGGCAGCGAGAACATCAGGTCCTCGGTCGCGGTGCGCACCTCTTCGACCCGGTCGAAGCCGAGCTCGGCGAGGCGCTCCAGGACGCCCCGGACCAGGATCTCCGGCACCGAGGCGCCCGAGGTGACCCCGACGGTGCGCGCCCCCGCGAGCCACGTTGCGTCGATCTCGGCAGCGGTGTCGATCCGGTGGGCCGCGCCCGCGCCGGCATGCAGGGCGACCTCCACCAGGCGGACGGAGTTCGAGGAGTTCGCCGACCCCACCACCACAACCAGGTCGCACCCCGGCGCCAGCTTCTTGACCGCGACCTGGCGGTTCTGCGTGGCGTAGCAGATGTCGTCGCTCGGCGGGTCCTGCATCAGCGGGAACCGCTCGCGGAGCCGCCGCACCGTCTCCATCGTCTCGTCGACCGACAGGGTCGTCTGGGACAGCCACACGACGCGCTCGGGGTCGCGCACCACGACGTCGTCGACGGCGTCGGGCGAGTTGACGACCTGGATGTGCGCGGGCGCCTCGCCCGCGGTGCCCTCGACCTCCTCGTGACCCTGGTGACCGATCAGCAGGATGTCGAAGTCGTCGCCGGCGAACCGGACGGCCTCCTTGTGCACCTTGGTCACCAACGGGCACGTCGCGTCAATCGTCTGCAGCGACCGGACGGCCGCGGCCGCGTGCACCGCCGGGGAGACGCCGTGCGCGGAGAACACCACCCGCGCGCCCTCCGGGACCTCGTCGGTGTCGTTGACGAACACGGCGCCCCGCCGCGACAGCGTCTCCACGACGTACTTGTTGTGCACGATCTCCTTGCGCACGTAGACCGGCGGGCCGTAGTGGTCAAGGGCCTTCTCGACGGCGAGCACGGCGCGGTCGACGCCGGCACAGTAGCCCCGGGGCGCAGCAAGGAGCACGCGGCGCGGACGCTGCTCGGTCACGTCGGACGGGGGCTTCACCGCCTCAGTCTACGGAACCGGCGCAGCAGCGCCTCGGCCCGGGGGCGGGCGCCTCGGCCCGGGCGGACGCCGGCGCGCGGCCACGGGTCGGCGGCAGGTGGCACGCTGGTCCGGTGAGCGACACCCCGCAGACGCCGGCGCCCCGGGCGGGCGACCGCAGGGTGAGCCCGACGCCGGGTGCGGGCGCGGGCCCCCTCGCTGCCCGCGCGATCGACACCACGCCGACCGCCCCCTGGCCGGTCCGGCACCTGGCCGCCAAGATCGCCGAGTACATCAAGCGGATGCCCGGGTTGTGGGTGGAGGGCCAGGTCGTCCAGCTCTCGCAGCGCCCCGGCACCAGCATCGCCTTCATCACCCTGCGGGACACCGACGCCGACATCTCGGTGCCGGTGACCGCGCACGTACAGGTGCTCGAGGCGGCGACGGCGCCGGTGACCGAGGGGTCGCACGTCGTCGTGCATGCGACGCCGACCTACTGGACCAAGCGCGGCACGCTCCAGCTGCAGGCGGACGAGATCCGCGCCGTCGGGCTCGGTGAGCTGCTGGCCAGGATCGAGCACCTGAAGCGGGTGCTCACCGCGGAGGGCGTGTTCGACGCCGCGCGCAAGGTCCGGTTGCCGTTCCTGCCCCGTGTGGTCGGCCTGGTGTGCGGCCGGGAGTCCAAGGCCGAGCACGACGTGGTCGTCAACGCCCGGGCGCGCTGGCCGCGCATCGAGTTCGAGATCCGCGAGGTCGCCGTCCAGGGGCCCTACGCCGTCGGGGAGGTCTGTGCGGCGATCGCCGCACTGGACGCCGACCCGCGCGTCGAGGTCATCGTGGTGGCCCGGGGCGGCGGTTCCGTCGAGGACCTGCTGCCGTTCAGCAACGAGGCCCTCGTCCGTGCGGTCGCTGCCTGCCGGACTCCGGTGGTCAGCGCGATCGGCCACGAGACCGACACCCCGCTGCTGGACCTGGTGGCCGACTACCGCGCCTCCACCCCGACCGACGCCGCCGAGCGGATCGTGCCGGACGTCGCGGAGGAGCGCGCCCGCGTCCAGCAGGCCCGGAACCGCATCCGCTCCGCCGTCACCCAACGGATCCGTCGGGAGGCTGAGGGTCTGCGTGCGATCCGCTCCCGTCCCGTGCTCGCGCGTCCCGAGGCGCTCCTGGAACCCCGGGACCGGCAGCGGCTCGAGCTGCGCCGCGCGGCCTGGCGGGGGCTGGACGCGATGGTGCGGGCCGGGCACGCGGAGGTCACCCACCTGTCGGCGCAGGTGCGCGCCCTCTCGCCGGCGGCGACGCTCGAGCGCGGCTACGCCGTCGTGCAGCGGGGCGACGACACGGTGGTCCGCTCGCCCGACGACGTCGCGCCAGGGGACCGCCTGAGGGTGCGGGTCGCCCGGGGGGAGTTCCCGGCGACCGTCGGACCGGCGGGCGGGACGACCGGCACAAGAACCCGGCGCACGTCGACCGACGCGGCGTGACGCAAGCCCCGCTCACGGCAGACGCCCCGCGCGGCGTGACGCACCCGCGCGGTTTACTTGTCCCCGTGCCCCACGACGACGCATCGGCCAGCGCCCGCCCGGTGGGCGAGCTGAGCTATGAGCAGGCCCGCGACGAGCTGGTGGCGGTGGTCGCCCGGCTCGAGGCGGGCGGCGAGACCCTTGAGGGCTCCCTGGCGCTGTGGGAGCGCGGGGAGGCCCTCGCGGCCCGGTGCCTGGAGTGGCTCGACGGCGCGCGCGCGCGGCTCGAGACGGCCCGGGGCAGTGACGAGGCGACCGACGCACCTGGCGACGGCGACGGCGACGGCGACGGGACCGACGCATGACCGACCGCACCGAGACCAAGGAAGCCACCGCGGCGCCGACCGAGGTCGACGTGGTCGACGTGGTCGAGCACGCCTACGACCCGCTCGTCGAGGGCGCCCCGGACGCACCGGTCGACCGGGAGGAGCGACGCGCCCTGGTGATCGGGGAGGCCCTGATCGACATCGTCCGGCGGGCGGACGGCTCGGTGAGCGAGCACCCGGGGGGCAGCCCGGCGAACGTCGCCCTCGGCCTCGGCCGGCTCGGGAGGGGGGTCGACCTGCTCACCTGGTTCGGGCGCGACGCGCACGGTCGGCTGCTCACCGAGCACCTCGCCGCCTCCGGCGTGGTGATCGTGCCCGGCAGCGACGGAGCGGCCCGGACCTCGGTCGCGGCAGCCACCCTCGACGCCGACGGCGTCGCGACCTACGCCTTCGACCTCGCCTGGCAGATCCCGGAGCGGTGGACCTCACCTCCGGCGCCGCCGCTCGTCGTGCACACGGGCTCGATCGCCGCGGTGCTCGAGCCGGGTGGCCCCGACGTCGCGAACATCGTGGCCGCCCACCGGGGTTCTGCCACGATCACCTACGACCCGAACCTGCGCCCGTCGCTGATGCCGAGGGCCGAGCTGACCCGCCCCGTGGTCGAGGCACTGGTGGCCCTCGCTGACGTGGTGAAGGTCAGCGACGAGGACCTCGCGTGGCTCGACCCCGGGACCGCGCCGCTGGACACCGCCCGGCGCTGGGCCACCGCTGGTCCGGGCCTGGTCGTCGTCACCCGCGGCGGCGAGGGTGCGACCGCCCTCACCCACGGCGGCGGGCGGCTCGACGTCCCGGCCCCGCGGGTCGTGGTGGCGGACACGGTGGGCGCCGGCGACTCCTTCATGGGCGGGCTGATCGACGGCCTGTGGTCGGCGGGCCTGCTCGGCGCGGACCGCCGGGTTGCACTGCGGACAGTTGACGACACCACGCTGCGGCAGCTGTTGGAACGCTGCGCGCAGATCGCCGCGATCACCGTCTCGCGGCCCGGTGCCGATCCCCCGCGGCTGGCGGAGCTCGACGCCCAAGCCTGACCGTCAGCTCACCGGGCTGCCGGCGCGGCCGCCGAGGTCCATGGGCCGCTCGACCCCCCGCCGAGCTCGTCGAGCGTGAGCAGGACGAGCGCGCAGGTCCAGGCGAGCGGGGCGACCGCCGACGGGCTGCCGTCGGCCAGCACCTTCTCCGGCAACGCTCCACGCGGCGTCCGGTGCGCGTCCAGCCAGTCGAGCCAGCTCTCGGCCTGGTCCACCTGGCCCGAGGCGGCCGCGGTCAGGGCGAAGACCGCCGTCGTCGGCGTCCACGACACCCCGTCCGCCGCCCACCCGGCACCGGGCGAGAGCCCACCCGCGGGGCGGGCCATCGAGGCCGCCGCCTCCGCCCAGGCCCGCTCGACCGCGTCGTCGGG